>Ga0114934_10001271_pt1 | contig 16351 bp, 24 predicted proteins | sample 4SBtaG_2_FD_99695 | JGI IMG/M metagenome (GOLD analysis project Ga0114934, IMG submission 99695) | Deep subsurface microbial communities from Kolumbo volcano to uncover new lineages of life (NeLLi) - 4SBTROV10_white metaG | ecosystem: Environmental > Aquatic > Marine > Volcanic ... | reverse complement strand
ACGTTGTAACAACATACCCTGATCAGCAATCTTTAGGGTTTCAACAATTTTCACACCAGTGTTCGACTTGTCATCGTCCACCTATGCCTGATGCACATGTTGCGGGTGCTTGGCCTGCGGTGATTGCACGTATGCAGCAGCATAAAGAGCAGCGAGGTTTGTTGGTGATGAGTGATGCCGAGCAACAACAAGTATTGGCTTATTTACAGACCCATGCCAAGTCTGTTTCAAAAAAGGAATAGCTACCATGAAATTAAAATTATTTGCAGTGATGTTGTGTTTCCTTTCAGCTTGTTCTGGGGAACAAGTTTGGACACCTCCCCCTCAGAAATGGGGTGAGTTTGATGTTCACCTTGAAACGAGACCAGAGGTTATGGGTCAAGGCATGAATGAATTTTTGGTGTTTGTGAGGCGTAAAGGACAGGTTCATATTCCTGATTTATTGGTGAAAATACGAACCTCAAGTTCATCTTGGAGACAGGCAATGCCAGATGGTGCTTTGGGGATTTATCGAAGATCATTGTTGGTCAATGATATGAAGCATGAGAAGCTTTATGTTCGTTTGAGCTATCATGGTCAAGAAGGAGCGTTAACCTTTGAGTTGTTTCCTGCGAATACTGCTGCTGAGTAACTTCTTATTTGTTAGCACGGTCATGGCGACAGAAGGTGATATAAAACGCGGTGGAATTGTAGCAAGTGTTCGTTGTGGTCCATGTCATCACTTAAACTCAAATTATATGAAAGTTGGGCCTGGATTATTGGGTATTTATGGAAAGAAACCGAGTATTAGTGGTGTGCCTTTTGATGTTTGGGATGATGATGCACTTCAAGCTTGGCTTATCAACCCAAGACAAATCAAAGCCAATACGCGTATGCTGCTTCCCGCGATGTCAGAGCACGACCGCAATGATATTATTGCTTGGTTGAAAGCGAGAGTTGTGAATCAATAATTAGTATCCGAGGATACAATACATCATTCAATGTTAAGTATTGTATCCCCGATACTGTAGCTTATTTTCGACTGGATTGATGGCTTCATAGGGCAATTGCTCTGAGTAGCCTGTTTCTACCTAACCATCTCAACTGGAGGCAATGCCCTCGTCCGTCAGCCTTCTAATTTTTCCAGTTTAGGGCATGACCAGCCGGACGCGGAAATACTGGGTATGTCACCTGCGGTGCTTTGCCCGTGAGCGTTTTCAGGAAGGCGACAATATCGGCAACATCCGCATTGGAGAGCTTCGTATCCAGTTGCACTTTTGCCATAATTCGTACCGCTTCTGAAAGGGTTTTTACAGAGCCGTCATGGAAATACGGTGCTGTCATCGCCACATTACGCCATGACTGGACACGGAAGAAATGATCATCATCTACCTTGCCGGTGACTGATTTACGTCCATCATCTGTGCCATACATAAACTGCTGATAGCTATTATTGGTGAACAACGGACCGGAATGGCAACCCGTGCAGCCGATTTCGGCCACTTTCTGCATGCCGCGTTTGGCTGCTTTACTGATTTCGCCCTTGCCCTGCACATACAGGTCGAATGGTGCATCTGGCGTCAGTAATGTCCGTTCAAATGCGCCAATAGCTTTGGCCATATTATCGAATGAAAGACTATTCTTGCCGAATACCTTGTCGAACAACGGTGCATATCCTGCTTCCTGCAAGCGGGAGACCAGTTGCTCTTCGGAATCATCCGCCATTTCAACAGGGTTCATCGGCGGACCCTTGGCCTGATCTTCCAATTGTGGCGCACGACCATCCCAGAACTGCGCCGACCAGAATCCGGAATTAAATGATGTTGGTGCATTTCGACCGCCGCGCTGCCATTTATGACCGATGGAACGTACCTGATTATCCACTCCCCATGTGCCCAAGTTATGGCAAGAGTTGCACGAAATATGTCCGCTCTTGGACAGGACAGGATCAAAATACAGCTGTTTACCCAGTTCTGTTTTAGCCGCGCTCATCGGGTTATCAGCCGGAATCGGAACAACGGTCGGTAGTATGCCCATACCTTCAGGAATATTGGCTGGCCGTTCAGCTGCTTGTGCTACCCCTGAGATCAGCATTAATAATATGCCTATTCCACTTGAAACTAATTTCATAAGACACTCCTCTTAGTAATATTTACTATATACGAACAATATTCAAGTATGCGCTCATGTCAACAACTATTAGTAATATTTACTATATAAGAAAAATATGCAAGTATGCGCTCATGTCAACAGCTATTGATATTCCATCTTTATTACGAGGCCATGGTTTTCGGCTCACGCCTCAGCGATTAACTGTGGCGGAACTGGTACTCTCCAAACCGGCCCATGTAACAGCTCGCAAGGTATACCAAACACTGAAAGAGGATCACCCAGCTCTTTCACTAAATACCGTTTATCTGACATTGGGTCAGTTTGAAAAATCCGGTCTGCTTAACCGCTTTGAGATTAATGGCAATGCAGTCTTCGATAGCAATACAATGCCGCATAACCATGCCTGCTGTAGTTGTTGTGGCGTGATTATTGACCTCCCTGTGCATCAGATGGAGCAGCAAGCTCCCTCCCTACTCAATCAATGGCAGATACAGACCGAACATAGAATATGGGTGGGTTTGTGCCCAAATTGCATGGACGAAGATCGCGCCGGGAAAATGAACAAATCAGGAGTCGGCAGTATTTAATGAGAAAGTCTGGTTAACCACGCTGTCTGATTATAAGTTCATCATTGCCATTCTATGCGTCTACTATGAATTTATTGTTTTTTACATCGGGCACTACAACCATGCGGGAGTTTTGCAACAATCAGCGGCTGTTTATATTTGAAATCAACCTTGTGGAATGTTTCCAGAGAACTGTTTTTTATTTTACCCCAGAAAGCTCCGTTAATTTTCAACCAATGGCGAATCAAAGGTTCGGACAGTTCTTCTTCTTGCGCTTCACGCAGCAAGACTCGTCGTAATGCTAATAACCCTTTGGTAATGTACATTTGTCTGTGGGCAAAGGGCAACCTCTGCCCGGGTAAATACTGTCCGGGCTCATTTTCTCAGCTATAAACTAGGTTTGGCGCAATTCAATCGTAGCCTGACTATGACCTTCAAAAAACTGTCCCTGCCATGGGGGAGCATACACGTTATCATAAAAGCGCTTGTGTACGCGTTCCATCACAGGCAACTCGCCCACGGCATCAAACATCGTTTACCTCTTCATTATTCACCTTTGACCATATCCGCGTTGCTTTTATATTTATCTGTAGTTGAAGTTTACACTCCTGCGATTTCGTGCCCACCCTGTTGCCAGGCACTAAAGCCACCGGCCATGGATTTCACATTAGTAAAACCCATCTCCAGCAATGTTGATGCTGCCAACAGGCTTCGTGCACCACTGGCGCAATAGGCGATGATTGGCTGTTCACGATCCGTCAGTCTGATATCATGCGGCGGCATGGACGGGTCAGCTTTCACTTCCAGTATGCCACGCGGCACATTGATTGCGCCTGGTAAACAACCCACTTGAAATTCACCCGGTTCGCGCACGTCTAGCAGTAAGGCCGAACCATCGGATAACGCGGCCACATCTTCCTTGCATACCTCAGTCACGCGAGCCTTGGCTTCGGCCACAAAATCTTTCATTCCTTTTGCCATGTTTATCTCCTTGGTTGGAATCTTTATTCTACCGTTTCATCCTGATGATACTCATACCATACAGCAGCCATGATGCCAAAGGAACAGGCGAGTAGCACGCCTAATATCCATGTAAAATACCACATTGGTTTATCTCCTTATTTATCTGATCTTTAACCCAGGAAGCGACATTGCCATGCGGCGTATGCCGCAACCCAACATCCAATGGCAATGTCAGTTCTTGGGTTACATGATAGTATCATGTTTTCAATAGGTGCCATATTCACCTTTATTAACTTCTTCCACCCGGACAGGTCCGCGCAGAACCCGATATACCCATGATGTGTACATCAAAATCAGCGGTATAAAAATACACGCAGCGATTAGCATCAGCCCCAGTGAGTGCTCGCTGGCACTGGCATTCCAGATTGTTAGACTCTGATCAGGCAAGCTGGATGAAGGCAGCATGAAAGGGAATGCAGCAAAACCTGCAGTCAGAATCACACCGCTAACGCTCAAACCTGATGAAATCAAAGCCAACATCGGCATAGTCCGTAGCAAGGCAGTCAGTACAGCACCCAATAAGCCGAGAGCTGGGGCAAACCACATCCAAGGCATGTTGTGAAAATTATTTATCCATGCGCCAGCTACGCGCGTCACATGTTGATTCAATGGTGTCAGCGCATGATTGAAGTCTCCTGTTGAATGCAGGACATAACCTTGAAGGTTGGTTGCGACCCAAACACCGCCAAGAGCAAACAAGGCAACAAGCAATATCGCCAAAATACGCAGCCAACGGCGTGCCTGCTCCTGTACTGAGCCTCGTGCTTTTACATTTAAGAAAGCCGAGCCGTGCATGGAGACCATCACCAGTGAAACAACGCCAGCAAATAAGGCAAAGGGTGTTAGCGCATCCATCACACTGCCATCCATGATGATGCGCATATCGGCATCGTAATGAAATGGGATACCCTCAAGTACCAGTCCGAACGCAACACCGAAGACCAGCGTGGGCACAGCACCACCAATCACCAGTCCCCAGTCCCAGAAAGCCCGCCAGCGGGTATCGGCAATTTTGGCGCGGTATTCAAATCCGGTTGGCCTGAAAAACAGCGCAAACAGCGCCGCCAGCATAGCCGGATAGAGGATGGAAAATGCGCTGGCATAAATCAATGGCCAGGCAGCAAAAACAGCACCTGCTCCGAGAATAAGCCAGACCTGATTACCATCCCAAGTTGGACCAATACAGTTGATCATCACCTTGCGATCATCATCAGTGCGTCCAATAATGCGTAACATAGCACCCACACCCAAATCAAAGCCGCCAGTGACACCGAAGCCGATAAATAACACGCCAAGCAGCAACCACCAAATCAGTTTTAGCGTTTCATAATCAAACATAACCTATCTCCTTATGTTGCAATAAAATGTTGTAATCAATGGGCATGCAGGGCATCAGGACCCTTACGTGCATATTTGATCATCAGATACATTTCCACACATGTCAGCGCGGCATAGAACACCACAAAAGCACCTAGACTGGTACCCACTGAAGCTGCTGAGAGGCTAGATGTGGATAGTGATGTCGGCAGAATACCGCTGATTGTCCATGGCTGCCGACCATATTCGGCTACAAACCAACCGAGTTCCGCAGCAATCCATGGTAAAGGTAATGCGAATATAGCGGCGCGTAGCAACAAGCGATTGCGCATGAAGTTGTTACGGTAAACACCCCATGACGCAGCAATAAACAAGACAAGCAACACCATACCGCAGATAACCATCAGCCGGAATGTAAAGAATAACGGGGCAACTCGGGGCACTGAATGAACTGCTGCCTGGTGAATCTGCTCCGGTGTAGCCTGGTCGATATGCTTCGTATAACTATGCAGAAGCAGCCCATAGCCAAGATCGTCCTGATACCGCTTAAGTTGTTGGGACGCCGCTTTATCCTGTTTATTATTGCGTAGCTGTTGCAAGGCGCTCCATGCCTTGATGCCGCGCTGAATGCGCACTTCATTATCAGCTATAATATCCTTGAGGCCTTTCACCTGCTCATCCACCGAACGGGTGGCAATCAAGCCGAGTAACCATGGAATACGAATGGCATAATCGGTTTCCATTTTTTCCTGATTAGGTAAACCGAACAGTGTAAAACTGGCTGGAGCCGGGGCTGTTTCCCACTCAGCTTCAATAGCAGCCATCTTGGCTTTTTGCACATCACCCACGGTATAGCCAGACTCATCGCCTAGGATAATGGCGGATGAAATTGCCGCCAGCCCGAAACCTGCTGCAATGGCAAACGAACGTTTGGCAAATTCGATATGTTTGCCACGTAACAGATACCAGGCGCTAATGGCCAATACAAACACGCTACCAACGGTATAACCGGCACTTACAGTATGGACAAACTTGGCTTGTGCCACCGGATTAAAAATAAGATCGGAAAAGCTACTTAGCTCCATACGCATGGTATCCGGATTGAATGCTGCCCCGACCGGATTTTGCATCCAGCCATTGGCAATAAGAATCCATAGAGCCGACATATTTGAACCAATTGCCACTAGAAAGGTAACCAACAGATGCTGATATTTACTAAGTCGTTTCCAACCGACAAAAAACAGACCGACAAATGTAGACTCAAGAAAGAATGCCATCATGCCTTCAATGGCTAGGGGTACGCCAAAAATATCACCAACATAATGTGAGTAGTATGCCCAGTTGGTACCAAACTGGAATTCCATAGTTAAGCCTGTCGCGACCCCCATTGCGAAATTAATACCGAACAACTTGCCCCAGAATTGGGTCATTTCACGGTAAATTTTATTGCCTGTAATTACATAGGTCGTTTCCATAATCACCAGTAAAAAACTCATGCCGATTGTCAACGGCACAAAAATAAAGTGAATCAGGGCAGTAAATGCAAACTGAAACCGTGAAAGCTCGACTAACAAATCACTCATACTTATTCTCCATGTTGGCCATTTCCGCTTTGTGTTGTGGCCGGGTTTATCAGATGCTGAGCTACATCAACGGGTGGTGACGAGGAAAACAGCATCCACCAGATCAGCCCTAATGCGCTGACTTTTACAATCAATATGATGGATAATTCCTGTCGCAAACCTTTGCTCATATGCGAACAGTAGTATATTATTATTTAATAATCAAATAATAATATTATACCTTCGTAAAAAAATATCATCGCTCCCATGAATGGGCGCGTAAACTAATCCATATCACTGCTCGCAAGGTGTACCAAACACTGAAAAGCACTCATCTATCTCTTTCACTAAATACCCTTTATCTGGCATTGGGTAAGTTTGAAAAAATCCGGTCTGCTTAACAGCTTTGAGATTAATGGCAATGCAGTCTTTGATAGCAATACAATGCCGCATAACCATGCCTGCTGTAGCTGTTGTGGCATCATTATTGACCTCCCTGTGCTTCGGACGAACCAGGAGAGACCCACCGAAATCTGTCAATGTAAGATACAAGCGGAACACAGAATATAGGTAGGTTTATGCTCGAAGTGTGAAGTTGGGACTGCGCCAAGTTAAGTTTAGGCGAGAAAAGGTTTCTTTAAGAAGTTAGGAGGAAGCCTAATGGGCTCCCTTTATTGATCATTAGAGCGGTATAAAACTACCGTTTTATAAAATAGGGTATAAGCATGAGTGTAAGCCCTACGAATATCATGGCATAGAGGTTTGTAGTGAAATATGGGAAAATAAATAGAGCAATCCCGGTGCAAAAAGGAATCGCAGATTTTTGTTTTTTGCCATAAGAAAAATAACCCATACCAATGCCACCGAAGATAACGCTCCATAAGAGCTGGGTGCTTTCATCCATTTTTTTATTTTTTGGAGGCTGATTTTTTCAAGCGGGCTTCGAGTTTTTTACTCTTTACCCAACGGCGCATCAACATCACACGCTTACCACCACGCTCTTCTTCGCATACAGGACAAGTGAGGTAACTTAGATATAATTCTTTTGGCATCAGCCCATCATCTAGAATTTCAGACTGCATTTTACGAATAGCCATACGCATATCTGTAACATCACCATGAAAAAGTTGAACGCGTAACTGAAATGGATGAGCAAGTGTCATTAAATTGCGTGCAGGAGATTTTTCCTCAGTCAGTGGGCAGAGTATTTGACCATGCAATGCACCTGTACGGGTTAAGTTAAAGCCTGGCCATTTTTCATGCAATTCAAGGCGTTCAATATCATCCTTTTGTTTGAGAAGATAGGCTTCGTAACCAATGGGCATATGCATAAACATGGGTATCTTTAGCTTATGAACAAGCTGCCCGCCCAAATCAATATCACCATGTTTCCAATCGGGATAACTTGAAGGGCAGCCGCACTCTAAGCGTTCATGATGTTGAGTGTTTGTCTGAGCTTCTATCTGATTGTCAGTCATAGCTTATGATTTTTTGTAAATGCCTTTTAATGATAACAAAACATTCGCAAGATAGATCCAAAAGCCAATCGCAAGACCTGTAGCTGCAATAGAAATAATAGGACCATAAAAGCGATGAATGGCAGGAATTTCTTCTGGATGGGTGAGCCAAAGTTGACCTTCCCAAATACCAAAAATCATTAAGGATATATAAAATATAGCGACACCAATGGCAGTCCACCAAAAGGAATGTTCCGCCATACGTTGAGAATGGAGAGGTTTGCCCGTAATTTTAGGAATCAAATAATAGGTGATTGCCATACCGAGAATGGTTACGCCGCCAACCAAGTTGATGTGGGCATGTGCCAAAGGGTCAATCATGTGACCAGGTCCACCATAAGGGCTGCCAATGGAGTCCAGCCAAGCACGAATACCTGGGATGACTTGTAGTACACCGTGTACTGTGCCGACAAAGAAGGAAAGTACGGATGTGATAAGAAACTTGCCTAGATAGCGGTTTTCATTTGCTGGAGGCTGATTAGAAATTGGTTTGGAGGTATATTCAGACATGAGCGAAGCGTAACGTTTTTAAGTTAAGGAGCAAATAAAGATAACGGATAGCTTGTTGTTCGATTAGGGTTGGGGCATGACAACAAGTGTTTTATTGGTTTTGATGAGTTTCGTCCTGTTAGCGGCGGCATGGTATTGGCGTAAGCAACGGCGTTTTCATATTGCGGCGATGTCTTTTTTGATACTTTTTGATGTCTCTTTCCCCGTTTATTTGTATTTAACCCACGATTGGTGGAAGCGGCTTATTGTAGATGGCGATATTTTCACTTTTCTGATTTGGTGCCATTTGATTTTTGTCATGGTATTGTATGCTTTGTATGTTTTACAGATTATGGCAGGGCGTGCTATGTTACAAAATCCAGTAGGTTCGGGAGACCATCAGCGTACCCGAGAGGAACATCGTAAACAGTTCCTAGGTATTGTTGTTGCGCGCTTGTTGGTATTAGCAACAGGAGCGCTGTTGATTGTTCCGGCCGTTACAACTGTTGTAAAAGGGGCAGGTTGATGATGTCAGAGGAAGTACAAACAGAAGTGAATGATGCTATATGGATGCGTCATATGAAACGTTATACCATTGCCATGTGTGTTGGTATAGCCGTGCTTGCTTATATTTTTCCACAACTTCATACGGGAATCACGAAATTACTCTTAGCAGAAGCCTTGATGGGCGGGATTTTTACATTTGGTGGAGCTTTTGGCATTGCGGTGTCATTATTTTTTCATCTTTGGCACAGAAAAGATGAATCATAGTAAGTAACTATTCAGATTTTCTTTTTTTCTAAGCCCTGCATGAAAAACTACTCACTTACAGTCGTAAGCTGCACTTTTTTGCCTTTTATTAGAAAATATATGGCAATCTGAACAGCGATCTCTATTTTTATTACTGCTGAATAGTTACCATAGCAACAGGTTTACTTAGTTCGTTTTACCTCGATTAACCTGAATAATCACACCTGCAGGTAGCAATTCGATAGCTTCCATTTGATGACCAAGACTGGCTGAAATGCGTGCCAAGGCCTTGTTCTTTGTGGCGTTTGGATCAAACATGAAGTGTGTAATACCAGCTGTTTTTTCACTAAAAATAGTTGCATCTTTGAGAATGCGTTGCGGCGGCAGAGGCAAGACATCACGTTTGGTAGCAAGCATGGTGCGAGCAGGCCACTGGCTGGCAATAATAAATTCATCTTTGTTTTCATTGGCGATGGCTGCGGCAGATGTGAGTAAGTAATCAACATCTGATTTGAGTTTTAGCTGGCTAATCATGCGGTAATGTTTATCGGCTGAGGTAAATATGCTGGTACACACGACAATGAGTATGAGTATCAAGCCTCGTTGCCCAATAAGATTTTGAATGCCTGTTTTGCGGTGTAAGGCGGTGAGCATAGGGAGTCCGAGGAATAGTATGCATGTGAGTGCCATCAATGCCCAAGATGTGTCAGGGCGAAGCAAGCCAATGAGGCAGGCAATGACCAATGTGAGACTAAAAAGCTCAAAATAGCGACGGTAAATATATACAGCAATGGTAAAGCTCAATAAACTAGCAACAATTAGGCCGTAACCAATGGGTGGTGTGGCTTGTAAAATGGGTGATCCAGAGAGAATGGCACCAAGACTTGCCAAATGACCACCTTGGCTTTCAAGCCCTGACCAACCCCAACGCATAATAAGCAAAATCATGCTACTACTACCAATGCCAATCATAAGGTTACGACGTTTTTTAGAATCAACCAAGTTATCTTTTTTGGGTAGCCATAGCAGCAGTAATGCGATGGGTAGAGCCAGCCCCATAGGGTGTAGACTCACGGCAAATGCAGAGATGAGGATAAGCATAAATATTGAGCCTGGTAGTGTGTGTCTGTTATCATCGTACATTTTTTCTAGCCAAAATGCGCAGATAAAACAGAAGAGTAAAAATACGCCAGAAGAAATAGAGTCCACTTGCATGACGGTGATGGGCGCAATAAGTAATAAGGCAGTGGCAATGGTGGATGTTTCGGCACTATCGTTGTTTTCACCCCAGCGATAGAGCATGAGTGCTGTAGCAAATACCATAAATAAAGTGAACATCTTGGCGGCGGGTAAGCTTCCAGCCCAATGAATATCTAAAAAGATAAACATAAGGGAGCGCAAATCAGGTATGCCAAATAATGCTGTGGCATTGGCGACTTTGTCGATAATAGACCAGTTAATCAACAAGGCGCGAGCTGCACCTTCTTCAATGCCGTAAGAGTCGTAACGAAACAGTGCCATATATAGAAATGCCAAGCCGCACATGGCAAGCAAACCGATATGGCGAGGTTGAATGGAATCAATAATTTTAGACAACATGGAAGGACTCTCTATTTAATAGTTTATAGCGGTCATGTCAGCGGCTAACCAAGCCATGATATTGATGACCGAGCGAAGCTTAAACTAAGTGGTGCGTGAAGGGTATGATGAAATTGTATGAGTGGCTTATAAGCCCATGTTTATTTGTTAGTATGTACGCTTTGAATCTTCGTAATAGGAATATATTGCATGGTTGCTTCGGCATTATCTTTTGATAATAAATCAGCTAAAGTGTGTTCTTTTAATACATTAATAAAACTTCTTTTGGCTTTGAATAGTATATGTTTCAGGTCACAGCTCATGGTAATTGGGCAGGTGTTGGTTTCATTATCAAAGCATTCCAATAGGTTCATATGCGGTTCAATATGTTGAACCACTGTGGCAAGATTGATGTCTTTTGGCTCTTGAGCCAAGAGCATGCCGCCATTTTTACCTCGGATAGTATGAATAAGCTCTAGTTTACCGAGGTTGTGAACGACTTTCACAAGGTGATTGCGCGAAATGTTGAAGTAGTCTGAAATTTGCGTGATGGTGATGCGTTCATTGGGATGTTGCCCCAAATATAGTAAAACACGCAGTGAATAGTCAGTGTAGAGAGTTAGTTGCATGGCAGTATAATAGTCTGCTTGAGAATGGTTATCAATAAAAAAGATATATTTATTTGACATGTTTGACATAAGGTATTTATATTAGCGCATATCAAATATATCTTATGTGGTTATTTGATCAAAATTTAATGAATGTTTCGTGGGAGTGTCTTATGAGTTTATATGAAGAGTTAGGTGGAGAAGCAGCGGTGAATGCAGCGGTAGATATTTTTTATCGTCGCGTTTTAAGTGATGCGTATGTTATTCGCTTTTTTGAAGGTGTAGATATGGAAAAACAAGCAGCGAAGCAGAAAGCATTTCTGACTATGGTGTTTGGTGGTCCGAATAGCTATACAGGTTTGGATATGCGTGAAGGTCATAAACATTTGGTAAAACAGGGTCTAAATGATTCGCATTTTGAACATATCTTGGCACACCTTCGTTCAACCTTGGCAGAATTGGGTGTTGGCGCAGATAAAATTCAAGAAGTCATCAATATCGCAGACAGTGTGCGTGCTGATGTGCTAGACAGATAAGGGCTAAGTTATGGAACAGCAACTAACAGCGTTTATTTACCCTTTAATTTTATTTTTTGTGCTTGGCGTGATTGTACCAATACTGTTAGCGGGTGCCGCAGATAAAGCGACTTCGAGAAATGATGTAGATACTCAATCTGCTCAACCTGCTGAACAGTCTTTGTATGATCAGTTGGGTGGTGCAGCAGCTATTGATGCAGCGGTAGATATTTTTTACCGTCGTGTCTTGTCCGATGCCTATATTAAGGTGTTTTTTGAAGATACAGATATGGTCAGACAGGCTCAAAAACAAAAAGCCTTCTTAACCATGGTATTTGGCGGACCCAATAACTATACAGGTATGGATATGCGTGAAGGGCACAAACATTTGGTTGAGAAAATGGGTTTGAATGATTCTCATTTTGAACATGTGTTGGCACACTTGCGTTCAACTCTGGCTGAATTGGGTGTGGGTGAAGAAAAAGTGGCGGAAATTATTGCGATTGCAGATAGCGTTCGTGATGATGTGTTAAACCGCTAATCGTTTCGACTCAGTCTTCAAGTTTCTTCCCCCATCCCACTCTAGGGATACTGAAGACTGGGTCGTTCTTTTTGAAAAGTAATTAGATATGATATTTTTTTATTAGTCGCTATGTAGTGAGGAATTGAACGTGCCAGTTATTACCTTTGAAGGAAAAGAATACCACTGTGAAGAAGGTGAAACGGTGCTTGAGAGTTTGACTCGACACGGCGTGTTGATTCCCTCATCTTGTCAGAGTGGTGTGTGCCAAACATGTATCACCAAAGCAGTGAAAGGCACACCGCCAGTTGAGTCTCAGCAAGGTTTGAAAGATACGCTAGTCAATCAAAACTATTTTTTAGCATGTATCTGTAAGCCAGAAGAAGATATGGAACTATCTGTTGCCGATGTTGCAGAACAGGTAGTATCTTCAACCATTGTTGAAAAAACGCTATTAAACGAATCGGTTATACGTATTCGTTTGAAAACTGAACAGCCTTTGGATTATATTGCTGGGCAATTCATCAATGTAATGCATCCTGAAACAGATGTAACACGTAGTTATTCACTGGCAAGCTTGCCCCGTGAAGATTTTTTAGAATTACATATTAAGCGTGTTCCTGATGGCCGTGTAAGTGGTTATTTCCATGATGATGCCAAGCTTGGTGATGCGCTTTCGTTTATGGGACCTGCAGGAGACTGTTTTTATACCGATAGGGATTTGGATCAGCCATTGTTGTTGGTTGGTGTCGGTACTGGACTTGCGCCTTTGTATGGTATTTTACGTGATGCTTTGGCACGTGGGCATCGTGGAGAAATACATGTGTTTCATGCTAGTTTGGCAGTGCAAGGACTGTATTATATGGATGAGTTGTATGCCTTGGCGGATAAGAACGAACAAGTACACTATATTCCATGTGTACTGCATGGCGAAGCCCCGCGTGATGGTGAGCAGGGCGATCTTCAGCAGATACTTAAAAAATCTAAGCCTGATTTAAAAGGTTGGCGCGTATATGTGTGTGGTGACCCTGCGATTGTGAATGCTTTAAAACAAACATGCTTTATGTCAGGCGCAAACATGACAGATATTTATTCAGATCCTTTTGTGTTTGATGTGACGGCTTAATACACCCTAAAATAACCCTAAAGCTTGCAAGGTGAGATTATCAGGGCTAATCTCCGCCCAAGATTCACTTTCTATGGGAGGTTTGTGGTTATGGAACAACAGTTAACGGCTTTTATTTATCCGCTTATTTTGTTTTTTGTATTGGGTGTAGTAACACCAATAGTATTGGCAACCATTGCAGATAATTCAAATCACGGTTGATTTTTTACATGTTTAGTTTAAAAGCCCAGTCATTTGACTGGGCTTTTTTCGTTAGAGAAAAACTTACTTCATGTATTTAGGAGAGCACAGCATGGCTCATTGCTTTAATAAAGGAAAACCAACACTTTTAATTGTCATGGATGGCTGGGGCATGGGTACGGGTGGCAGCGAGGATGCTGTGGCATTGGCGAATACGCCTGTATTTGATCGTCTATGGAAAAACTATGCGCATACGCAGTTGATGACGCATGGTAAATATGTGGGTTTACCATCCAATAAAGATATGGGTGGTTCGGAAGTAGGGCATTTAACCATGGGGGCAGGTCAAATTCTTGATCAAGGTCCAACGCGGATTAATAATGCTATTGCTGATGGCTCTTTTTATGAGTCTGATGTGTTGGAAGAGGTGGTCGCTAAGGGAAAAGCAGGTGGCGTACTACATTTATTGGGTTTGCTTTCTGATGGTAATATTCATTCACATATTGATCATTTTATTGCGCTTGCTAAATATGCTGCCAAAGAGGGCGTGAAAGTATTACGTGTGCATGCTTTACTTGATGGTCGCGATGTAGGTATTCAAACAGCACAGGATTATATTGCTCAATTGGAAGGTATATTCGCTGATTTGAATGGTCAAGGCTGTGATTATGCGTTTGCCTCGGCAGGTGGTCGTGAACAAATTATCATGGATAGAGATCAGAATTGGAGCAAGGTCAAACCTGGCTGGGATGCCATGGTACATGGTGTGTGTGATAAGCGGTTTACTAGCATGCAAGAAGCCTTGCAGTCTTTTCGCGCTGGAAATGCCGATATCGTTGATCAAGATTTACCAGGTTTTGTGATTGTTGATAGCCATGATAAGCCTATTGGCACGGTGCAAGATGGTGATGCAGTTGTCATGGTGAATTTCCGTGGCGATCGTGCGATTGAAATCACAGAAGCATTTGAAGTCGATGACTTTGATGGTTTTGATCGGGGGCAACGTCCAGATGTATTGTTTGCTGGTATGATGGTATACGATGAAGACCGTAACCTTCCAAATCTTCAGTTGATGGGGCCAACCAAAGTGGATGCGCCTTTTGGCAAACGTATTTTAGAAATGGGTATCAAACAGTTTCGATTGACCGAAACGCAAAAATTTCCACATGTGACATTTTTCTTTAATGGCGGCTATCGCAAACCACTGGATGATAGTATGGAAGATTATATCCTTATTCCATCGGATAAGAATATTTCCTTTGCAGATGCACCACAAATGAAAGCGCCCGATATTGCTGATAAGGCAGTTGGGTTGATTGAATCAGGTGATTATGGCTTTGGATTAATGAATTTTGCCAATGCAGACATGGTGGGGCATTGCGGGGCTATTGCGCCTGCAATTGAAGCTATTGAAGCTGTAGATACTGCGGTAGGTCGTATAGTAGAAGCTTTGGAAAAAGTCGGTGGTTGTGCGTTGATTACAGCTGATCATGGTAACGCTGAAGAGATGCAGGTATTTAAAGGGGATGAGAGTGAACCTTGCACCAAACATTCGATTAATCCTGTGCCATGTATTCTATTTGACCCAGCATTTGATGGCTCATATCAGCTTAGACAACCACAAGAAGGAGATGATTTATCTGTAACGCCAGGTTTGTCGCACTTGGCAGCAACATTGTTTGAAGTTATGGGTTATGAGGTGCCTGAAGATTTAAATGCATCCTTGATTGAAAGAGGCTGAAATTAGAGCTGTTTATAAATGGATGGAGTTTGTAAGTTCTTGCTATGCGCGCTTACTCTGTTTGATTGCGTGTAAGTGACATTCGTTCAATATATTTCTCGCCCCATGCTTGCAAAGCTTCGAGTGATGGAAAGAGATCTTTACCAAACTTGGTGAGGGAGTATTCCACTCGTACCGGAACTTCGGGGAATATCTCGCGACTAATAATTTGGTCTATTTCTAGCTCTTTTAGTTGTTTGGTTAACATGCGTTGAGTGACTCCTGGAATCAGTCGTTTAAGCTCATTAAAACGTTTACTGTCAGCACGTAATTGATAAAGAATTAGACCTTTCCACTTTCCACTAAGAACTTCCAAAGTAGCCTCAACAGGGCAGCCTAATTCTTTATAATATTCTGGGTGTCTCATTGATCCCTCTTGTATAACTAAAATAGTTTAAGAGCGCAGTATACTAACTGTAACCAAATAACGAAATAGTGCGTACTTATATTCTCTGGTTATAGATATTAGTATCCGAAAATTATGAAAGATACGTATAATATTCATGTGAGAAAACAATGAACGCCCAACAGAAGCTTAATCAAATTCCTATTCAACAAGAACATGTACCCGGTGCGCAGTCGGTGCGCCATTGGCGACGATTTTCGCAATATTTCATTATATTTATTTTGATTGTTATTCCTGTGTCTGGACTATTTCGTATTGATGTCTCGGCAGGAGCTATTCATATGTTGGACTATCAGGTTTGGTTTGCTGATATGTCGATTATT
>Ga0114934_10001270_pt1 | contig 16357 bp, 13 predicted proteins | sample 4SBtaG_2_FD_99695 | JGI IMG/M metagenome (GOLD analysis project Ga0114934, IMG submission 99695) | Deep subsurface microbial communities from Kolumbo volcano to uncover new lineages of life (NeLLi) - 4SBTROV10_white metaG | ecosystem: Environmental > Aquatic > Marine > Volcanic ... | reverse complement strand
GGCTCTTATCCAATGAGATAAATATCCGCTATGACCCGAACATGAATGAGATAATAATAAATTGCGATGGTGGAAGACTGAGAAGGCCACTGCTGGTAGTAAACAACGGCAGAACACTTCTAACATATCAGCATATTCTGGACGCAAGAAGCGGAAAACTGACCTGGTCAGCCCTCATAAACGAAGGCTTTATTGAATGGGTTGATGCGGAGGAGGAAGAGAACGCTTTTGTAGCGGTCTATGCCTATGATACCCCAAAGAGATGCCCTGTCTGCAACGAGCCCATATCCAAGAACGATGTTGACTGGGTGAATATGGGAAGCGAGGATGCTGATGTCAAGCTAAAGTGCAATAAATGTGGGGAGATTTTCTCGGTGGAAAAGAAGCTTATGAAAGAGCATACTCACCTGGAGATTGACCCCCTGAATATTATTGGAGTGGCTGCAAGCCTTGTTCCATACCCGGAGCACAACTCCTCACCAAGGGTTACAATGGGGGCCGGAATGGGGAAGCAGTCCCTTGGTCTTGGAGCAGCCAATTACAGGATAAGAACGGATACTAGAGAGCACCTTCTGCACTACCCTCAGCTTCCATTTGTCAGGACACTGGCGATGAACTACATGCACTTCAATGAGCGCCCGGCAGGCCAGAACTTTGTGGTAGCAGTTCTTTCATATCACGGCTACAACATGGAGGATGCAATTGTCATAAACAAGGCCTCAATAGACAGAGGCCTTGGGCGTTCCAGTTTCTTCAGGACATACAAAGCAGAGGAAAGAAGATATCCTGGTGGTCAGGTGGACAGGCTGGAAATACCCGGCCCTGAAACTGCAGGTGCAAGGGCGGATGAGGCATATGCGGCCCTCGGAGAGGACGGCCTCATTAGCCCAGAGCATGAAGTTCATGGTGGTGAGGTTATAATTGGAAAGACCTCCCCTCCAAGATTCTTAGAGGAGGAGACAGACTTCCTCAGACCACAGAAGAGAAGAGAGACCTCCATCACGGTAAGGCGCGGAGAGGAGGGCTGGGTTGACAGCGTCATGCTGACCGAATCCGACAACGGCAGCAAACTTGTGAAGGTAAAGGTCAGGGACCTCAGGATTCCAGAGCTCGGCGATAAATTCGCATCACGACACGGACAGAAGGGGGTTCTGGGACTGCTCGTTCCGCAGGAGGATATGCCATTTACCAGCCGTGGAATAGTTCCCGACATCCTTGTAAATCCACACGGTATACCATCCCGTATGACCGTTGCCCATATCCTTGAACTCATAGGTGGAAAGGTTGGAGCAATGGAGGGAAGATTCATAGATGGAACCGCATTCAGTGGAGAGAGAGAGGAAGCCATAAGAGACGCTCTCGTCAAGAATGGATTCAAGAACACAGGCAGAGAGATCATGTATGATGGAAAGACAGGGCGCATGATGCAGACAGAGATCTTTATGGGAATGATATACTACCAGAAGCTGCACCACATGGTTTCGGGAAAACTCCATATGAGAAGCAGGGGCCCTGTCCAGATGCTTACAAGACAGCCGACAGAGGGAAGGTCAAGGCATGGAGGACTCAGGTTTGGTGAGATGGAAAGGGATACACTCATCGGCCACGGGGCCGCAATGGTCATAAAAGACAGGCTGCTGGATGAATCCGATGGGACCGTGCAGTACATCTGTGGAAATCCGAAATGTGGACATGTAGCAGTAGTGGATGCAAGGGGCGGGATGAGATGCCCGGTTTGTGGGAACACTACCAAGATATATCCCGTACAGACGAGTTATGCGTTTAAACTGCTCATGGACGAACTTCTGTCGCTTGGAGTTGCCATGAGAATTCAGCTGGAGGATTTGAAATGAGCCGCGGAATCTCGAAAACAATCGACAGTATTAAATTCGCTCTGCTATCTCCAGACGAGATAAGAAAGATGTCTGCAACAAAGGTTATCACCGCAGATACCTATGGGGAGGACGGCTTCCCGATAGAACTTGGATTGATGGACCCACACATGGGAGTCATAGAACCAGGCATAAGATGCAAAACCTGTGGAAAGAGGTCGGAAGAGTGCCCTGGCCACTTTGGTCATATTGATCTGGCAATGCCGGTGATTCATGTTGGATTCGTAAAGGAGATAAAGAAACTGCTGGAGAGCACATGCAGCAGTTGTGGGCGCATTCTGCTATCAGATGAGGAAATTGCAGAAAAACAGGAGATGATTGACAGAGCAAGAGAGCTCGGTGTAGATGTTATAGAACTCTCCAATATCAGCAAGGAGATTTCAAAAGAGGCGAGCAAGCGGAAAGTATGCCCGCACTGTGGGGAAGAACAGCTTAAGATTACCCTCGATAAGCCGACAACATTCCGTGAGGCAGGGCGCAAAATAACCCCCAAAGAGGTAAGGGAAAGGCTTGAAAGGATACCAGACAGAGACCTTCCTGTACTGGGAATCAACCCGGAGGCTGCACGACCGGAATGGATGGTTCTGACCACACTCCCTGTTCCTCCAGTTACAGTAAGACCATCAATAACTCTGGAATCAGGTGATCGGGCAGAGGACGACCTCACTCATAAACTTGTGGACATACTCAGAATCAATCAGAGACTCCGAGAAAACAGGGATGGGGGCTCTCCTCAGTTAATAGTAGAGGACCTCTGGGAGCTTCTTCAGTACCATATTTCTACATACTTTGACAATCAGACCTCGGGAATTCCACCTGCAAGACACAGGTCAGGAAGGCCGCTCAAGACCATTGTCCAGCGCCTGAAGGGAAAGGAGGGGAGATTCAGGTCAAACCTCTCTGGAAAGAGAGTGAACTTCTCGGCCAGAAGTGTAATCTCTCCTGACCCAATTTTATCCATAAATCAGGTCGGGGTACCGGAAGCCGCTGCCAGAGAGCTGACTGTCCCGATGCGTGTTACCGCAAACACATTTGAGCTTGCAAAGGAGATGATAAGAAGGGGGCCAGAACCGAAGGGAGAGAAATACATCCCCGGCGTCAACTATGTCATAAGGCCGGATGGGAGAAGGATAAAGGTCACCGAGAGAAACAAGGAAAATGTGGCAGAAAATCTCATCACTGGCTCCACTGTTGAAAGGCAGCTGATGGATGGCGATATCGTTCTTTTTAACAGACAGCCGTCCCTTCACAGGATGTCTATGATGGCGCATGAGGTGCGTATTATGCCCTCTAAGACCTTCCGCTTCAATCTCTCTGTATGCCCACCATATAATGCGGATTTCGATGGAGACGAGATGAATCTCCATGTGCTCCAGAGCGAGGAGGCGCGCGCCGAAGCAAAGATTCTGATGCGTGTGCAGGAGAATCTGCTTTCACCAAGGTTTGGTGGACCGGTCATCGGCGGAATACACGACCATATTAGTGGAGCATTCATGCTCACATACAGAAACCCTCTGTTCACTGAGGAAGAGGCGGTCAGGATACTCAGCAGAGTAGGACTGATAGACCTGCCAGAACCGTCCGAGGTAAAGGATGGTGTCAAATACTGGCGGGGAAAGGAGCTGTTCTCACTCATCCTGCCAGATGATCTCAACATGAGTTTCCGCTCGTCCATATGTGAGAAGTGCGATGTGTGCACTCGAGAGAAGTGCGAGTACGACGCATTTGTCAGGATAAAGGATGGAAAACTCCTTGTCGGGACCATCGATGAGAACGCAATCGGAGCATTCAAAGGGAAACTGCTGGATAAGATAGCCAGAGACTACGGCGCCGATGCCGGAAGGAAATTCCTGGATCAGGTCACCCAGATTGCGCTTGGAGCCATAATGGTTCGCGGCTTCAGCACAGGAATAGACGATGAGGATATCCCTGAAGAGGCCCAGAATAAGATAAAAGCGATGCTGGAGGATGCAAAAAAGGAGGTGGATAGACTCGTAAAGGCCTACCACGATGGCCTTCTGGAACCGATGCCCGGAAGAAGTCTAGAAGAAACCCTGGAGGTAAGGGCGATGAGCGTTCTGGGAAAGGCGAGGGATGAAGCGGGACAGATTGCGGGTCAGTTCCTCGGAATGGACAATGCAGCGGTCCGAATGGCCAGAAGCGGTGCGCGTGGATCCATGCTCAACCTGAGCCAGATGGCGGGTTCCATAGGGCAGCAGGCCGTAAGAGGAGAAAGGCTGTCCAGAGGATACTGGGGTAGAACACTGCCACACTTCAAGGAAGGAGATCTGGGCTCTGAAGCAAAGGGGTTCGTGAGTAATTCGTACAAAAGCGGTCTGGAGCCAACAGAGTTCTTCTTCCACAGTATGGGTGGACGAGAAGGACTGGTGGATACCGCAGTCAGAACATCCCGCTCTGGATACATGCAGAGAAGGCTGATAAATGCACTTGAAGACCTGAAGGTCGTTAAGGACGGTAGAGTGGTCGACACGATGGGTACTATAATTCAGTTCAAGTACGGCGAGGATGGCGTGGACCCCTCAAGAAGTGTTCAGGGAGAGGCCGTTAAAGTGGATGACATTATAAGAGAGGTGCTTGGCGAGGACGTTGTCGACGAGATGGAGGAAAATTCAATAACTGGCTACGGAACCTACGATGGAGATATGGAAAGCTTCGACAGCGATGAGTTTGACATAGAAACCGATGATGAGGAGGTCGATTAAATGGCAAAGAAGGATACCATAGACGCCCTGATAAAAAGGGGAATAAAATCGGCCCTTGCGGAGAAGATAGCCGATGCAGGATATACCCTTGCCAGGCTCAAGAAGAGTGACAGAGAGGAGCTATCCCAGCACTTCATAGAGGAAGATGTGAACACGATCATCTCCACCCTGAAAATTAAGCCTTCCGCAGAGAAAAGGAAAGAAAAACTGAAGGAGGAAAAAAGGCCCTCCGCCACGAAAAAAAGGGTAAAGAAGGATGAACTGGAGGGAATAGACTTCAAGAGACCGAACAAGACCCATGTCATTTCTGACACAACAAAGGACCTTCTGAACAGGCTTAATAAGATGAAGAAGGAACTCCCTCTAATGGTTGTGGAAAAGATTGCAGACAGGATAGAAAAATACGGAATAAAGGAGGACAAATTCAATGCTATACTGGCTGCTGCAATCAGACACTATGAAGCCCATAAGATTGACGCACTTGAACCTGTGGGAATCGTGACGGCCCAGTCTATAGGAGAACCAGGTACGCAGATGACATTGAGAACATTCCACTATGCCGGTGTGGCCGAGATCAATGTTACCCTTGGTCTGCCGAGATTGATAGAGATTGTGGATGCGAGAAAGGAACCATCCACCCCGATGATGGAGATACATGTTGACAAAGAGATTAAAGACAACCTCGACGAAGTAAAGAAGCTCGCCAGTAACATAGAGATAACGAGACTGCACGATATTGCGGACATCGAGGTGGACCTTGTAGATATGCGCGTCATCATCACTCCCAACAGGAAGAAGATGAAAGAGAACATGATTACCTATGAGCAGCTGGTTCAAACCCTGAAAACTACAAAAGGATTAAAGGGGCTGGTCGGTGAGGATGGGGGAAAGATTATCGTTTCTGTTCCAGAGAACGAGCCATCCTTCAAGAAACTGCTTCAGATCTATGAAATCAGCAGGAATTGCAGGGTAAAGGGAGTTGATAATATAAAGCGTGTTATAATAAGAAAGGTGGAGGACGAGTATGTTCTATATACTGAAGGCTCCAATCTCAACAGAATTCTGGACCTGAAGGGAGTGGACGGGAGCAGGACAGTTACAAACAGCATAGTGGAGATTGCGAATGTTCTCGGGATCGAGGCCGCCCGTAATGCTATCATAAAGGAGGCACACAATACCCTGTCAGAGCAGGGACTTACCGTGGACATAAGGCACATCATGCTCGTTGCCGACCTTATGACACAGGATGGGGATGTTAAGGCGATTGGAAGACACGGGGTTTCAGGAAAGAAATCGAGTGTTCTGGCGAGAGCGGCCTTCGAAATCACAGCCAACCATCTGATGCAGGCAGCCCTCAGAGGAGAAACAGACCCACTGGAGGGCGTGGCCGAGAATATCATCGTCGGTCAGCCGATTACGCTCGGAACCGGTGGAGTTCCTCTGATATATGTGCCACCAGATATGAAAAAACAGAAGAGCGAGACTGATAAAAGTAAGAAGGCCGATAAACCAGAGGATAAAGAGAAAAAGACTACCAGAACCAAGAAAAACTCAAAGAAAAAGGAAGATAGCGATAAGAAAAAGGATAGCGAAAGCAAGAGTAAGAAGAAAACCACCAGAAAGAGCGCTGCGGCAAAGAAGAAAGAGAAGAAAGAGAGCGAGGATAAGGAGGAATAGAGATGATAGATATAGGTAAGGCCCTGAGAACGGCCATAACCACAGGAGTTGTGAAATTCGGACAGGAACAGACAAAAAAAGCCATTGAGACTCAGGAGGCAAAGCTTGTTGTAATTGCGAGTAACTGCCCTGACGAGAGCATAAGCAGAGCCGAAGGAGTAAAAGTTATACGATTCTCTGGAAACAATATGGAGCTAGGAGCGGCCTGTGGAAAACCGTTTTCCGTATCCGCACTTGCGATTCTGGACCCAGGTGAATCCAACATTCTCTCCTCGTGATGGTGATCAGATGACGGATGTCGTTCTTACAGCAGATACCCTTCGTTACATTGCCCTGTTCGAAAAGATAACACGGGTGCGTGTGAGGGACTGTGTCGATACACCGGACAAGCTCGTTTTCATTGTCGGCGAGGGGAAGGCGAGGGACGCTGTGGGTAAAAAGGGTGAGTTCGTTATAAAGCTGAAGAAACTGACCGGTAAGGATATCCAGGTGATTGAATTCTCAGATGACCCGATAAAGTTTCTTAAATCCATTTTTCACACATACGGCGTTAAAAAGGTAGAACTGGAGAACAGGGGAGATATTCTGCACGCAACAGTTACCGTTGATCCACATGAGAAGGCGAAGGCAATCGGTCGTGCTGGAAAGAACCTGAAGATTGCCAGAGACCTTGCGTATCGAAACTTTGGCATACAGAGCGTGAGTGTTGCTTAAGGAAGAGGAATCCTCTCAACCTCCAGATGGTCTGCAGTTGGGTATTCCTCAACAATGTAGAACTCAAATGGAATCCCATCAGGGAAGTTGCTCATGTAATCATCGAAAATATCCTCCAGTGTCCATGCAGCGGTGTAGACCCTCCCTCTTTCAACCCCCATCATATCGTCAGGTATTCCGAACTCCATCTTCATATACTGGACTATATCATCCGGGCTTCCGCCGGTAATCATCCCCCGCAAAAGCGTTCCTTCATCTGTTATCGTATCGTATTTCTCTGCGACATTCTCAGCCCTTCTCTTTATCCTCCGAGTCAATTGAACGCTGTTTTTGAAGGATGCGGAGCAGTAATGAAGCGGTATCTCTGCTCTGCTTCTCTGGATAATTCTGTATGCACTCTCCTCACTGCCAAGCACTCCATAATCCAGCTCATTCTTCTGCACAAACCCTCTCTGTTCCATTGCTGGCCTGTTGTTGTCCGAAAACTCCAGTTCATTGAGGTTGGCGAAATCCATCCTTGAATCCGCAGCAAAGTCTATGAGGTGAAGTATTTCCTCCTCCATGCCGGGGATTACGGGAATCTCGAATCCAGTTTTCATGCCAAGACCGATGGAGAGCAATACGGCATCCCTGTAGGCTGTTTCTTCAATTCTGTGCCAGAGCGATTCATCGGGGTGAAACCTGATCTCGTCCAGCCCGGCCTCTGCAACCCTTCGTATGGCAGTCTCTGAGGTTATGGTCGTATAGAGATGGATATGGTGCTTTGGCCCGAAGGCGACCTTAAGCTCACGGATAAAATCGCTCGTCCTGTCCGCTACTGCCAGAGGGTCACCGCCTGTAATACCCGTCCCTTCCGCATCGATAAGCCGGGCCTCATCTATTATCTGCTCTATGACTTCATCACGGCTACCTGCCACCAGCCGTTCATTCGCGTATATGACATCCCGGCCGCTCTTCTTATCAGAAACCGGACAGTAAAAGCAGCTGTTCGGGCATAGCCCTGTAACAAACAGCACCATCTTCGCACCCCTGCGGCACTGAATGCAGCCATCCGCAAGACGGCCAGTATAGACAGAACCCGCCTCCATCTCTATGGATTTCATGCTTAAAGAAAGATGAGGGGGCATAAAAAACTAGCGTTCATTCACCTCTGGCGATAACGCATGTTCCTGAGACATGGTCGCTGAGCCTCTGGCGCGGGTCCCCTTCCATGAGCATTCCTATGATGGCATCAATCGGGAGCCAGACAAACCAGAGGAGCTTCGGAAGATTGCGTATCAGAGATTTTTTGAGGGACATCAGCTCCCAGAAAGAAACGACATGAAGGCCGAGGAGAAACTTTCCCACGGTGTAACCGAGCCTTGCCTCCATGAGAACAGCGATGATGTACCATATCAGGCCGGTCAGAAGCACGGTGTTGAACGGAGTGATTCGGTTCACCAGATACATCAGAACCCATGCAATACTCGTAGAAATGAGCCAGTCAATGAAGGCCCCAGCTATTCTCTTCCACCAGTGCAGACGGAGATGCCTGTTCTCGCCAAGCCCTTCTATTGCGGTCTTCATCGGGGATAGAATGCGGTTCAGGTATAAATAGATGTTGAATCATGCTCATTTGTCGGATACCCTCCCTATAGCCATGTACATCATAATGCAGGCCAGAAATTATACTATAAAGTATCCTATCTATAAAGCAATCCGTGCTATAAATGCGGAAACATCAAAAAATACATCAAAAAATAAATCTATAGTCGCCTTCTGGCATTATAAAAAAGTTTGCCCGAGAAGGGGAGAAGGAGAGGAGTGAAAAAAAGAGGAGGAGGCCTCCCCTTCCCGGGCCTGACACCGTGATTATGCGTGCGCTTCAGTAAGTCTCCTTGTCTGTGCTGCAATATGTCTCATGGCAGCGCCTGTGATATCCCCCACCTTCGGGTTCTCCCTCAATACCGGGGAGTCCTTCATCATGCTCTGCTGGTATGTGCTTAACATCTGGCTTTTTATTTCTGTCATCATCTTATCACCTCTTTTCATTTCATCTTATTGTTTCGATGTTGTCTAAATGGTACGACACAATAGAAATATTTAAATCTTTCCCTTCCTTGTGTCCTGTGATAGCCCATGACAGAGAAAGAAGAGACAGATATCGAAATGAGCGCCTCGCAGCTGAAGATACTATCAAATCCATCAAGACTGAAGATACTCCTTCTTCTGTTTGAGGAGGAACTCACGCTGACGCAGATAAGCAGCAGGATGAAGATAACCACGCAGACCGTTCATCATCACATAAGCAGGCTGGTAAAGGCCGGGCTGGTGGAACAGAGCAGAACCGAAGTAAAGGGTAACATGGTGGAGAAATACTACAGGGTCTCCGGGAGTGGCATCAGTTCTGCAAGGATATGGAAGGAGCTGAGCGAAGAGGAGAAGAAGAAGTACAAGCTCTCGATTCTGGGTGTTCTGAAGGGGCTTATAAACCGCTCCATCAGGTCTGTAAATTCCAATGGAGTCCGAAGCATGCATATCGGCCACCTTATTGTCGTCTCATTCCCCAGCGACGACGGCGTTCTCTTTGAGGTGAGCCAGATACTGGAAGAGGCCAACCGGAAGCTGGAGGAACTGAGCAGGAAAGCAGATATGAAGACCGGAACCGACGAAAGGGTATCGGTGGTTATGAGCATACTTCAGGAATAATAGAGTAGCTTTAAATAGGGCAATCAGATGAGGAGGCCGGTGATTATATGGACCTCATGGACAATACAATCATGCTTGGCGGCCCTGTGAAGATGCATCCTCGCGTCCTCAGGGCCATGAGTGTGCCCGCAAGAGCACATAGAGACCCGGATTTTATAGAGATTCTGCGTGAAACAAAGGAGCTTCTGCAGTATGTCTTCCAATCAAAGAGGGATGTTGCCCTCCTCTTTGGCTCAGGAACGGCATCGATGGATGCTGCAGTCTCCAACATCGTAAAGAAAGGGGATAAAATGCTGACCATCCATAACGGAAAGTTCGGCCACAGATTCTATGAGATAGGCAACACCTACGCAGAAGCAGACGAGCTTGCGGTTGAATGGGGAAAGGCGCCGGATATCGACGCAGTGGCGGAAAAACTGGAGAGCGGAGACTACAGAGCGGTCAGCGTTTGCATGAATGAATCGAGCACCGGCCTCACCAACCCTGTCAAAGAGATAGGAAAGCTTGTGAGAAAACACGATGCCATATACATCGTTGATGGCATAACAGCTGTGGGTGGGCTGGATGTGAAGCCTGAAGAGATTGAAGCGGACATACTTCTTCTCGGCTCCCAGAAGTGCGTTGCCGGCCCTGCCGGGCTTTCTGCGGTTTCCGTTTCAGAGAGATACAAAGAGAGGATGTACGACGATACTGTCTATTACCTCAACCTGAAGAAGCATCTGGACAAGCTGATGCAGAAGAACGATACGCCATTCACATCGGCCATCCCGCTGGTTCAGGGATTCCACGAAGCCCTCCGTATCGTGAGAGAAGAGGGGATTGAAGCCCGCATAAAGAGGACGAGAGGCATGGCAGAGGCTACAAGAGCAGCCGTGGAGGCCCTGAATCTGGAGATATTCCCGGATAAAAGATATGCTTCAGATACCATAACAGCCATCAGGTACCCGGATGGGATATCAGACAGCGACTTCAGAGGCATGCTGAAGGAGAGGTACGGCATCGTCATCGCCGGTGGTCAGGAGCACATAAAGGGAAAGATCTTCAGGATTGGGCACATGGGACAGGTCAGAATGGTGGAGCTCCTCGGCACATTCGGAGCGATCGAGGCCACCCTGCGCCATCTTGGATACACGAACTTTACACCCGGTGCCAGCCTTGCGGCCATCGAGGACTACATGTGAGGCGATAGAATGAAGATACTTATTTCCGATCTGGTAGATAGAGCGGCTGTCGATATGCTCAAGAAGGAGCATGAGGTGGTTGAGGCGGAGCCAAGCATGGAAGAGCTGAAGGAAATGATAGGAGAATATGAGGGAATCCTTATAAGAAGCCGAACAAAACTGACCGCTGATATCATCTCTGCTGCAAAGAAGCTGAAGGTTATCGGAAGGGCCGGAATCGGTGTTGATAACATAGACCTGAAAGCGGCCACTGAACACGGCATAATCGTGGTAAACGCCCCGGGAAGTAATTCTCTGAGCGTTGTTGAACTCACAATCGGCCAGATGATATCTATTGCGAGAAAGCTGGTGAAGGCGGATGCTCATGTCCGCTCAGGAGAATGGAAGAGAAAGGCCTTTGTCGGTGTGGAACTCATGGGAAAGACGCTTGGTCTTATCGGTTTTGGGAGGATAGGTAGTGAGGTGGCAATGAGAGCTCAGGTATTTGGCATGAATGTAATCACCTACGACCCATATGTGAAGAGAGAGGTTGCAGAGAACATGGGCGTTAGAGTTGTGGAAACAAAGGAAGAATTGCTGAAGGAGTCCGACTTTGTATCTATACACGCACTGCTCACCGATGAGACCAGAGGCTTGATTTCCGCTCCGGAGTTCGGGATAATGAAGGACTCCGCATTTATCATAAACTGCGCAAGAGGGGGAATTGTAGATGAAAAAGCCCTTTATGACGCCCTGAAGAACAGAAAGATAGCAGGAGCCGCTCTGGATGTCTATGAACACGAACCGCCAGTCAACAGTCCTCTTTTAGAGCTGGATAATATCATATTCACACCCCATATCGGCGCATCAACGAGGGAGGCCCAGCAGAGGGCAGGGACAGTAGCGGCGGAACAGATGTTGACCGCACTGCGCGGCGAAAGGCCGAGATTCCTGGTCAACAGGGATGTCTGGAAGGAGTGAGGTGTTTTCCTTGGACATCGCACCGTTCAGAGGGATCAGGTACAACAGAGAGAAGGTGGACATTCAGAGGGTCTTTTCCCCCCCATATGATATCATCTCACCAGAAGAGCAGGAAGCCCTCTACAGGAGAGATCCCTACAATGTTGTTCGTCTCGTTCTGGGCAGGATGTACGATGAGGACACAGAGGATAATAACAGATACACACGGGCCGCAGAGACCTTCCAGAAGTGGCTGAAAGAGGGGGTTCTTATTCAGGAGGATAGGCCAGCAATCTATATCTATGAGGAGGAGTATGAGATACACGGCCATCACCGAAGGATGCGTGGTTTCTTTGCAAGGAGCAGGATATACGACTACGATGAAGGAGTTGTTCTCAGGCATGAAAAGACCCTGAAAGGCCCGAAAGAGGACAGACTGAAGCTTATGAGAGCAACTGGCGCAAACTTCAGCCAGATATTCATGCTCTACCCCGATAAGGAGAAGAGGGTGGACAGGGTGCTGGATTCAGAAGCGGATTCACGCCCTCCAGACTATGAAGTTGTGGATGATAACGGAGACTGCCACCGACTGTGGATTCTGACAGATATGGAAAAGATACGAAAGATTGTCGATACGCTGAAGCCCATGAAGGCCTACATCGCAGACGGCCACCACCGCTATGAGACATCCAGAGTCTACAGAAATGAGATGAGAGAGCGGTATCCGGACTATACAGGAGACGAAGCCTTCAACTTCAACCTCGTACAGTTCAACAACCTCTACAGCAAGGATATAACCATTCTTCCGACATACAGGCTCCTCTACGATCTGGATAAGGATCTGAGCTCTCCGGATAGCGTGCAGGAGACGGTGGAAGAGAGCTTCTCATGGGCGAGCAGGGAGTTCGCATCCGATGAGCCGGAACAGATGGGGGTTGAGATTTCTGAAAGACTGGCTGAAATGGAGAGGGAGGGAAAGAAGGCCTTTGCGTTATACTTCGCCTCAACTCCAGAGAGATACTACATGCTCACCCTTAAATCGCTGGAAGTTGCGGATAGAGTTTCGCCAGAACTGCACAAAAGCGTCCGTTACCTCGATGTCTCCATGCTCCATAACATACTCATAAAGCCAGCGTTCGGCATAGACCATGGCAATCTTGAGAGGCATATAGACTACACACCATCCCCTTCAGTGGCCATATCTTCAGTAAAAGATGGAAAGTACCTGGTCTCAGCGTTCCTGAACCCGACGAAGCTGGTTGAGCTGAAAGAGGTCTCCGAGGCGTTCCAGAACATGCCGCAGAAATCCACATACTTCTACCCAAAGCAGATAACTGGCCTTGTATTCAACAGGATAGATCCGAATGAGCGGGTTGATATGTCTGGTTAAGGGTGCGAAAATCTTATATCAGGCAACTATATCGTGAGGATGAGTTTCATGAAGAAAAGAATAGATAAAGATGACAGGGGGGCTGTTTCCCTGCTCCTCACTCTGGTAATAGTGGTCTTACTGCTGTCCGTTGCAGCGGCAGGAGTGTACTATATGAATCGACCGGTGAATGAAGCGCAGGACATCCCTGTGGTGGAGGAAGGAGATACCGTGAAGGTCGATTATATCGGAACATTCGAGGACGGCAGGGTGTTTGATACCACTCTCTACGATGTTGCAAAGGACAATATAACATACCCAAAGTCTGTATCCTTTGAACTGAAGGAAAAGGGGCTATACGCTCCCTTCAGCTTTAAGGTTGGAGCAGGCTCCACCATACCTGGGTTTGACAGAGGAGTGCGCGGTCTGCACCTGAATCAGAGTGTCAGGGTGGTCATTCCGCCATCAGAGGGCTATGGCTATATCGATCAGAGCAAGCTGAAGAACATATCCATTGTTCAGGAGGTTCCCGTAAAGGTGAGCATGTCCGTGGAGGAGTTCAAGAACAAATTCTCTCAGACTCCAGAGGTTGGCCTGACGGTTAAAGAGCCGTTCTGGGGATGGAATGTGACCGTGATGGCTGTTTCTTCGGGAATGGTAACATATTACAATATGCCCTACCTTCACCAGACGGTAACTCCATATGGCGACCCGCAGGTAAGGGAGAACAGGGGATGGTACTGCGATGTTATCTCCATAGACTCCTCAGCAAACGATGGAAACGGCCTCATCAGGGTGAAGAATCTGGTTACCCCTGCAGACATAAATGTTACCGGAGGAACCGACGAGGATGGTCAGCTGTTCACCATCCTGAATGTGGATGAGAAGAACGGAACGATAACCCTGAACTACAACAAGGAAGTCGTCGGGAAGACGCTCATCTTTGACCTGACGGTTGTTAGCATTAAGAAGGCGACCGAATAAAACCATTACCTTATATCAATTTTATAATCGCCAGAAACAGATCACCAAGCAGCAGTGAGAGAATCAGGGCCACAGATACAGGGATAAGGAAGGGTATCTTTGGGTTGACCCACACATCTTTAACGCCCATATCCCTCAGCAGAGGGACCTGCGCATCCTCATCTTCCTCAGGAAATAGCGAGATTTTTATTCTGCCATCCACCACTCTTTCCATGAGCCAGACATGGTGCCTTTTAATCTCCGATAGAGGCATCCTGTATCCAAAAAGCGCCTGCGGAAACTCTATATCCCCTTTCAGCAGGTTGAATATAAGGAGAGACAGAGGAACTGTGAGGGATATCAGAGCAGCGGTCATAAAGAGTATGAAGGAAAATGGGAGGAATATCTGTTCCCATGTAAGGACTCCAGAGAAGGAGCCAGACATCATGGCAGAAATGAACGGTAGTTTCTCTGACAGGAGGGAAACGGCCGGATAGTGCGGAAAGAGGATAGACAGGAATATCAGGGCCTTTGCGTCCGCACCTCCTTTGATTATATCAAACATATAAAGCAGATAGAACAGGAATATCATGGCAAGAACGGAAATCAGACTGCAGAAGAGCATATCTCTGTGGAAGAAATAGATACCAAGAATGAAGACCACAGAGGCCATGATGTAGGCGGAAAGGCGCAGTGCATTCGCTCCCTTGAGATTTACTCCATTCTCCCCAAATATCTCCTCTCCATTCCAGAATATATCAAAGTATATCCAGGCAATGGCCAGAACGAACAGGTGATAGAAAAGTGGAGAGGAAAGCATCTCCATTTCCATCAGTATAAAGGCGACAATCCCCCCTGCTATCCAGTATCTATCAGATGCCTTTCTTTCCTTCCAGTCCTGAACGGCTGCTGGAATGACTATCAGCAGGGCGGTGATGATTCTGAAAGTATCGAGAATGGCCGGATCCATGGGACCCTATCTACTCTCTATACTTTATCCTTTCCGCTCATCCGCTTATCCTTTCTTTCATCCAGAGGAGCAGAAGACTGCAACCCAGTGCACACCCCTCATCGCTCTGTTGTAATATGCAGTCCGAACACGGGTTCATCCAGTCCTCTCTTTCTGTACTCTCCGATTGATTCATTCTATCACCAATATTCACACCATGGAACTCATTTTTAAGGGGTTGTGTTGCATACAACAGAGATGGAGCATAGAAAACTGTTAAATAGAGAGAAAAAATGAAGCGACGATAATATGGCAGTAAGAGTGATTATGGGAACGCAATGGGGTGACGAAGGAAAGGGGAAGGTGACGGACTTCTACGCAGAATGGGCGGATGTAATTGTGCGATTTCAGGGTGGGAACAATGCTGGCCATACCATTATGGCAGATGGCAAAACATTCAAACTCCACATCCTTCCATCCGGAATCATCAGAGAGGAAAAGCTGTGCATTGTCGGAAACGGCGTGGTAGTTGATCCTGATATTCTCTTGAAGGAGATTGACGGGCTGAAGACTATGGGCATTCCGGCAAGCAATCTCAGAATAAGCGACCGGGCACACATCATAATGCCATACCACAGAATGCTTGACGGGGCAGAGGAAGCGTTCAGAGGAGAGGGTAAAATAGGCACCACTGGAAGGGGAATAGGGCCCTGCTACGCAGATAAGATTGCAAGACTCGGCATACGGATGGGCGACCTCATGGAACCAGATAAACTGAGAAAAAAGCTGGAGTTTATCATTCCGTTAAAGCAGAGGATTCTGGAGGTCTATGGTATAGACGAACAACTCAACATCGAACCCATATACTCACATCTCCTGGAGCTTGCAGAGAATCTCAGGCCACTCATAACCGACACCCGGGTTCTTTTGAGAGATATGATGCATGAGGGAAAAAACATCCTTCTTGAGGGAGCACAGGGAACAATGCTGGATATAGACCATGGAACCTACCCGTTCACAACCTCATCCAACACAACCATCGGAGGAGCAATTACCGGCACGGGACTGCCTGCTTCCGCAATGCAGAATATTACCGGCATCGTAAAGGCATACACCACAAGGGTTGGAGAGGGACCACTGCCAACAGAGCTACACGATGAAATTGGCTATCATCTCTGCGAGGCGGGAAAGGAGTTTGGGACAACAACCGGAAGGAGCAGGAGGTGCGGCTGGCTTGATCTTGTTGTGGTCAAACACGCAGT
>Ga0114934_10001269_pt1 | contig 16359 bp, 14 predicted proteins | sample 4SBtaG_2_FD_99695 | JGI IMG/M metagenome (GOLD analysis project Ga0114934, IMG submission 99695) | Deep subsurface microbial communities from Kolumbo volcano to uncover new lineages of life (NeLLi) - 4SBTROV10_white metaG | ecosystem: Environmental > Aquatic > Marine > Volcanic ... | reverse complement strand
GCACCACATCACAACAAGTACGGCGATTCTTTTCATAATGAATGAAACGAGCTAAGCACAACGAGAACAGGGAAAACGATAGTTTTTCACAGCAACTGAAACAAATCTAACCCATCCAGCGATGCTGGGCAAAACTAGGAAACTTCTATCGGCAATCATAAAAAAACCGCTGAATTCTACCTAATTCAGCGGTTTTTGAATGCTCATTGAAATGAACTGTCACCTGAATTCTATCAAAACAGGCCTTTGCATTCGTTCCCAACGTGACAACACGTGCCACACGCTTCACTGATTTACAAGGACCTACTTTGAACTCAGCTCAAAGTTGAAGACGTTGCTATCACTTTCAGCGACTGTTGCAGTAAGACCTGATGTTTCTGGGTCAGCATACATCTTTGGCAAACTGTTCTCAGACTGTCCCATATCTGATGCCGCCTGCGGCTCACTTGATTCCATGGATGGATCATAGGGTGTACCTTCTGGCGTTGATTCATACTCAACCTTTGGTTGTTTCTGCACGGCGACTCTGAAAGATCCTACCGTAGCGCCGTCATTCTGATTGAAGGATGACATTTGATACTGACCACTTGAATCAGTTTCTCCATTCGCCGGCTTATTCGTGCCTATGGGATAGAACGAAACAGTTGCACCTTCAATAGGTTTTCCGTCAAGGGTAACTGTGCCAGTTGTTTTAAACGTAGGTGGATACTTTGAGCCACCGCAGCCAGTGACAGAAAATACGACTAGCAGCGACATCAAGCAGCAAAAAGATCTTTTATTCATTAGAAAGTATTTCGAGTTATTGAACAAATTAAAAACAAAAGCTCGCCGTAAACCATTGTGCTTACGGCGAGCTTTACGAATTAGTTATTGACCTGAGACTTCACCGCCCCATTTTGAACCCATAGCGCCCCATACTCCGTAGAAGGAAGCTGCCTTTGAGGCCCTACCAACCTTCTTGGTCAGGTCACCAGTATCGATATTATCGTTGATAAATCGAACAGACCCATCAGCCATGGAAGCATTTACACCACTTGGATGAAACGAAGAAGCAGACTTTACGCCGTGATTCCAATTCACTGCCTGAGTTCCTTGGATAGCACTACATGATGGAGAATTTGGTGGTAATACCGTATTGAAACCTGTTCGCACGATATAGCCATCAAACCAATTGCCACCGTTCACACCATCAAGGGTTCCGGCGCCCGTAGCATAGCCAGCACCATCTCTCTTTGAGAGACATGTGCTGGGGTTGTTCTGAACCCCAGGGGATCTTACTGAGTATGATTGGATCGGCTGCCCCCCGGCCGTAATACTGACACTATTATTGCCAACTCCGCCCTCACTCATAAGAATCGTGTTTGAGAGCCCATCAGTAAACATTCTAAACTCAGCACCGGTCTGACGTGGAAAGATTATTGCTGACGGATTCTGTTGGGCATAGATTGCCTGACCAAAAGCACCTCTATAGGGTTCTTTCCAATTCTTTTGACCTTGTGGCAAATCATCAAAGGACTGGACACGAAGGTTTACTGTCGCGTCACCAAACGAGACAAGATAATTCGTCGGGCAATGGCTGGCACTCGTTGACTGTTGCGAATCAGATGGGCAACGAAGATTCGGCCTTTGAATCCGAAAGACACCGTTCCAAACCCGCTGGTTAGGATTTGAATCAATTATATTCCAAACCGACATCTCTTCCATAAAAGGCGCCAGCATACCAAAGGCACTTGCACGGCCACCTTGACTCACCGGACCACCCCATTTTGTATAAGCACCTGACGCAGCTGCTGGGAACACTTCTTTCTTTGAATCAGCGAAATTATGGCATGCTGTTCCAAGCTGCTTCAGATGGTTACTGCACATACTACGACGAGCAGCTTCACGAGCCTGTTGAACAGCTGGTAACAAAAGACCAACAAGCACACCAATGATTGCTATGACAACCAACAATTCAATGAGCGTAAAACCACGCGATCGATTTCTATTGAGTGAATTCATAATATTTTCTCCAAACGAAAAGACGAAAAAACGAAAAAATGAAAAAACGGGTGTATGCCTTAAATAATAAATAAAGCAATTAAACCACCCACCAAAGACTTTTCTATACCAATAGTTTAGCTATACGTACAAAAACATTCAAGATAAAGATAAAGGGAATAGGGTGATGTGCTTTAAGTTACAAAGCAAGGAAAAATCAGATAAATCGCGGTAAAAGTAAGCCTTGCAGCAGTCTTTTCAAAATCCGCGATATTTCGCTTCCTATGAGGCGTGCCTCTTACCGGTTGCGTGGAGCCAAGCAGACATTCCTGAACTCCATAAATCCATAAGCTCCTAAAAACAGATAGTCGCCTTATCCCGCAGTACGATACTACGCTTTATTCAACAAACCACCCGGAAACTTCGCGTAACGCAAGAATGGCTTCTTTCTCAAGAGGCCAATACTCGAGACCTACGTAGCCAGTGAAACCAGTTGCTCGAATCTGGTCAAACACGAATGAATAGGCTATTTCACCATGTTGAAGTTCATGACGTCCCGGATTTCCTGCAGCATGGAAGTGACCAATCTTATCGATATTTGAACGAATGTTCTCGATCAGATCGCCTTCACTTATCTGCTGATGGTAGATATCAAAAATCACTTTAATGAAGTCGCTGTTCACCTCATCAATAATCTGAAATGCCTCATCACTACGCACGAGATAGTAGCCGGGATGGTTAACACGTTCATTCAGTGGCTCAATAACCAGGGTGATGTTGGCCTGCTCGAGGAGGGGAGCAACTTCCCGTAATCCCTCGACTAATGAATCATGCTGTGCTGCCCGAGGCACATCTTCTCGAACATCACCCACCTGCGAAATAAGAATGTCTGTTCCGAGCCTATGAGCAGCTTCAATCGATGCGGCTACTCCGTCGATATATGCTGAACGATCCGCCGGATTCACAAGGCTTATAAACTTGGTGCAACATGCTGAAATCACCAAATCATTTTCTTGCTGCGCGTCCTGCAATGCATCAAGGTCTTTATCCCACCAGCCCCAGAACTCAATGGCAGATATACCTGCTTGTCGCACGGTCTTACATGCATGCCGCAACGACTCCCCCGCAAACACCGAGTCGACACAAACAGATAGATTGAGACGAGTAATATGTGCTGAAGTGACCTTTCTATTGATGCTCTTTTGTTTTACTGAATCGCAAGGGTGGCGTATATGATGATCACCGTTGTCACAAGACCTACACCTACAAACGGACTAGGACCCATGATATCGGCGCAACCGTCTGCGATATTGGCGACCTCTCCACGAGTGAAAAACGTCGTCAGAAAAAAACCAACGATGTAAAAAGAAAAAAGTATAGGAGGAATCGTTAAACATCGGGAAGCTACGGATCTCCAGCAAAGAAAAGAAGTCGATGAGACTACTCGCTGATGATACGTTTGTACTCCACAAGCTTGAGTGTCGAAAGCCAGACCGCCTCCGCAATCAGATCTAACCACCAACAAACAGACGGATCACGGCGTTTTTCGGAAGATCCTCGACAACTGGCCGCTCTGTTCCATTCATTGAGCCAATTAGTACTGAGGCGGCATGCCTACCGCTGCGAACGGCACCCTCCATCGTCGAAGGCCAGCCGGTCTGCGTCCAATCTCCAGCCAGAAAAAGGTTCTGTATCGGTGTCCTTGCCGACGGCCGTACCGTATCGATGCCCGGTCGTACTGAAAGGACTGCTGTGGGATCAGTTACTACACGAGAACGAATCAGCCGAGCAGCCTGTGCCTCCGGAAAGATTTCTCGCAACTCCGCCACTACTGTCTCCAGTAAGTGCTCTCTATTCCCGTCACACAGTCCGCGTGAGGCACTGATCACAACTTGGCAGTGATGAGCCATCCCCTCTTTTCCCCCACCAGAAGGCTTTTCATCCTTCTCGATATGTTCCTTATCGCCTTGAAAAACCCACTGTGAAACCCGCCCGACAAGAACAGCGTGTGGCAAATCAAATATCTGCCGGTCAAACCACAGATGGACTGCCGTAATCGGTGACCCAACAAAGGATTCATCCACAGGGGGTAACACATCGGGCACCAATCGCGCAGCTGCTCGCCAAGGCACAGCAAGAACAACGGCCTCTGCCGGAAGAACGTCCTCACCGCAACAAACTCCTGTCACCTCATGTGAGTCGCCATATTGAATCCCCGTTACAGTCCGGCCCGTATGAACAACCACCCCTTGATCTCCGAGCCACGAAACGAGCTTCGTGCCAAATAGCTTACCGAGTGGCTCCGTTGGCACCAGAAGATCCGCTGCCTGAGGATGTGCAAGAAACCCATCAACAACGACTTTCCGCACAGCCGAAATACCAACTAATTCGATCGACTCACCAAGCGCACTTTCAATCACTGGCTGCCAAAAGAGATGTATGACACGCTCCGGCTGTCGCGAGCGAAGCCACCGTGCTGCTGTCGGCTCTGTACTATCCGTTGCAATAGTTTGACGAACTGCCAACCGCATCATGCCATAGGCAAGCGCGAGTTTTTCCCAGACAGAAAAATGAGACATCCCGAACAAAAGTGGCAAAAGATGTAGCGGCGCCGGAAGCCATCCTGCTGGCGTACAGGCTGACCGAGTGCCATCAGGACCAATAAACCAAAGCGTGCGATCACGGCGGAGTTCCGATCCGAAACCTGCTCGCTGACAAAGGTCTAGAAAGTTCGTGCAACATCCCATTGCGACATGCTGACAGGCATCAACAAGACTCCCATCCTGTGGATCTTCAAAAGAGGCTGCCCGCCCACCACAATTCCGCCTTGATTCAATAACCTCCACAGCAAACCCACTTTCGGCGAGCGCTGCGGCAGCAGAAAGTCCGGCAAGCCCGCCGCCGACTACAACAACCCGCCGATGATCATTCGTATCATCAACCTTTCGTTGGTCGTGTGTATTCGTAGTCATGAGATCCCCGCAAGAACACTGTAGATGCCCATCACAGGCAGTCGCCACTTTGACGCACGAACCCGCTGAATGAAAACTTCCGAACCAGCTTGCTCTACTGAACGAAACAATTCTCGGTACACGCCGTACATGGCTCGAAACACACGTTGGCCATCGATCGAGAGGAACTCATCTAATTGCCTCGCCTCAGCAAACCAGCGGTTGGCTCGTGAGACTTCATTGGATGCAAGAACCTTGAATGCAGAGCCAATACGACCTGCCAATAAATCCTGTACATCACAGCCGGCTTCGCGAAATGATTCCCCAGAAATATACACCCGCCCGCGCTCCCGATCTTCGACAACATCCCTGAGAATGTTTGTCCACTGAAAAGCGAGTCCGCATGCATCTGCTGGAGGAACCCAGTCCTCTGAAGAAATTCCTCGACGAAGCCCCCAGATCGGAACAGCGGCTAGCCCAACCGCAGAAGCAACTCTTCGGCAGTACTCAATAAGGTCATCTGTAGTCTCATACCGCGACTGCGTGAGGTCAGACCGCACACCTTTTACAATTGCAAAGAGGTGTTCGTGCGGGATGGTATACCGATCCGCCGTACATGCAATCGAACGAAGCACCGGATCGTCAACCACCTGCCCGTTGAGTGCGTTTCGTAACATTCTCTCAAACTCATCAATCGCTTGGGACTTGTCGGACAATGCTCCTTCGCCATCAATAATGTCATCGGCAAGGCGACAGAATGCATACAGGGCGTTGGAGCCCCTCCGTTTCTCGGGAGAGAGTAATCGCAGTGGCAAGGCGAAGTTTGACCCACTTTTTTTCAGTATTGATTGACAAAAAGCGGCATCTGCACGCTGAGACACAATCATGACAACGAACCCCAGAGACACCTACTGATTCGGCTTAGCATCATACTGACAGCCGCTTGCCCAGCGAGCCGTAGCTTGGTACTCCGGGGCAGGGTAGGGCGTTTTGCAAGCGTATCAAAACCAGTGCGCCGAATTGCTTTGGCGACACCTCGGCCCCCTTCGAGGAAAAGACGAATCGCTGGCCTCAGAACAGTTGGTGCTGTTTTCACAAGCGACTGCCCCTTATCGAAACAAGCCTCCGCCCATGCGACCTCTTCAGTAAGGAGCGCAATAAATTCAGGACTTGCTGTCGGGGACTCAAGCATTGTTTCACTGACACCATGACGTTGCATATCTTCAGCCGGGAGATAAATCCGTCCAGCCAGATGGTCCCGCCGGACATCTTGCCAGAAATTCACAAGTTGAAGTCCCGTACAAATAGAATCTGATAATTCAAACTGGTCCATCGCTCGGCAATTCGCCAGGCACAACACGATTCGACCGACTGGGTTTGCGGAACGACGACAGTAATCAAGTAATTGCTCTCGAGAGTCATAGCGGTCCACAGTTTGGTCTTGAATGAACGCATCGATTAAATCAGCGAACGGTTCTATTGGTAACTTATGGCATTCAACAGTTCTGGACAGGGCCACAAAAACGGGATGCTTCGGGTCACCAGCAAAACAGTCATCTAATCCGGAACGCCAAGCTTTCAAAACGTCTGTCGCATCCCCATCGGACTCATCGGCCAGGTCATCACTCCATCTTGCAAAAGTATAGACATTCGCAAGATCTTGCCGCATATCAGCAGGGACAAGACGTGTTGCAACGGTAAAATTTTCATAATGCGCCGCCGCAACCTGACGGCAGAATAATTCTGCCGATGCAAGGTCAAGGCCATCTGGCATAGAAGCAAGCTTCCATGCCGTCGGATCGCGTCGAGCCACCTGACTTCTTTCAGTGTTCACGACCGACATCGTTTTGGGGTATCCACGTGATAACCAGACGAACTCACTTGCACACTCTTTTATCTTACAGCATCAATAGGAAACTCCCATAACTTGTTTATAGGAGACATCTCCTGCAGCGGAACAGCAACTCTTTTTCAATCCGCAATGTCGCTCCAGCGTTCACTTTTTCTTGCTGACAAACCCTACAGCAATTGATGCAGCTACACCGGCTGCAGTGAGGCTACTTAAGCATCGCCAACCGAGTCCGTTCATTTCTTCAGGTCCCAGCGCGACTGCATACGTCGAAGCTCTCCAACACATATAAAAAACGATCGGCGTCACAAAGAACTTGATAAACAGCCTGTACCGAATAGTTTGAGATCTCTCGTGTTGATCAATTGTGGTTCCAGACATACTTCCCTCGTGTTCTGAGCCGGAAACTTTGTATCGGGAAACCATGGTCGTGATTGATAGCTCGCACACCTTCCCCCCCATATCCAGCAGGAGCCAACGAACTCCTTCGAACCTCAAGACTCCTATGTGCAGGCGGAATGGAACCAATATGGTGCATTTTTCGGGTCATGAGCGGATCAACAGCTACTACCGGAAAAACTGGCAGGCACTGGCTCCTTGGGCGGTGACGCTCCAGGCCCAGCTTGATCGACTTCCAGAAGAAACACTGTTTCCCTGCAGCAGACTGCCCAACACCATACTTTGGAATCTGGCAGTCTTTTGGAACCCCGTAAACCTGACCGAAAGGGCAGGGCGGTATCAGGCAGGAAGTACCTACTACTGTGGCGTTACACCTACATGCTACAGTAGAACATGACGAACTCAGTCGCAACTTTTCCAGCGTCCGATTGACCAGCACACACAACGGAAAAAATCATGAAGATCCTTCTTGCCGGACCTCGAGGATTCTGTGCCGGTGTAAACATGGCAATTGAAACACTTGAAACAGCAATCCGTCTCTACGGAACTCCTATTTATGTCTTCCATGAAATTGTCCACAACAAGCATGTTGTAGATCGCTTTGTGAAAGAGGGTGCGGTTTTTGTTGACTCAATTGAGGAAGTCCCAGAAGAAGCAACCCTTTTATTTTCAGCTCATGGCGTTGCCCCAGAAGTTCGGCGGATAGCTTCCAACAGAAAGCTGCGGGCCATTGATGCCACGTGCCCACTCGTAACGAAAGTCCACCTTGAAGCAATCAAGTACGCGAAACAGGGTTACCATATCTTCCTGATTGGTCATGAGGGCCATGACGAAGTCATCGGCACCATGGGCCAAGCCCCAGGTGCATTCACTCTCGTTGAGACAGCAGAGGAAGTCGACGCTTTACCATTCGGTCCTGAAGACAAACTGGCATACCTTACACAGACAACTCTTTCTGTAGACGATGCCTCCCGAATCATTAATCGACTCAAAGTCCGTTTCCCTCAATTGATTGGTCCACCCAAAGATGACATCTGTTACGCCACACAAAATCGGCAAGAGGCTGTTCGCCAGCTTTCTCAAGAAGCTGATCTTGTCCTTGTCTTAGGAAGCCAAAACAGCTCAAACAGCCAAAGATTGGCTGAGCTTGCGAAGGAACATGGCGTACATGCACATCTCATTGATGGTGCTGATGAAATTGACCCATCGTGGTTCGATAATGTTGAAAGCATCGCGATTACCGCTGGTGCAAGCGCACCGGAACAGGTCGTTCAAGACTGCGTTAACTGGCTTCGTAAACGCTTTGAAAACAGCCCCTCGGGAATCTCAATCGAAGAAAAAACTGTTCGCGATGAAGACGTTTTCTTCCCCCTTCCGAAAGAAATCCGGTCAGCTGCGGCAGCCATCCAGTTACCAATGGGCTGAGTCCTCAACAACGCCTTCCCTTCGACCACTTTTTCGCAGGCCTCTCTCAGCACAGCGATGTCAAGTTCATGGCTTCTGGTAAACAGCCTTACTGCTGTAGTTTTCTGTACCGGAATCGGTGAGGCTCGGTGGCATCAGCACCCAATCGCTCTTTTCTGCCCTGCTCGTACACATCAAAGTTTCCTTCGCAGAAATGGACGTATCCGTCACCCTCGAAGGCAATGATATGTGTGGCAAGTCGGTCAAGAAACCATCGATCATGAGTGATGACAACAACACTACCAGCAAAGTTTGTGATGCCTTCCTCCAATGACCGAAGGGTATCGACATCGAGGTCATTGGTTGGTTCATCAAGCAATAAAAGATTCGCGCCCTTTCGCAGCAATTTCGCCAGGTGAACTCTATTTCTCTCTCCACCTGAAAGGGCGCCGACTTTTTTCTGTTGATCTGGACCCATGAAATTGAATTTGGCGACATAACTCCGTGCATTCACCGTTCGCTTACCAAGTTGAATCGTGTCATGGCCTCCTGAGATCTCTTGGAATACCGTTTTGTCTGGGTCGAGTGAATCACGACTTTGATCCACATATCCGATATCAACTGTCGAACCAACTTTTATCGAACCCGTGTCTGATTCTTCTTGTCCCACGAGCATTCGAAAGAGCGTCGTCTTTCCAGCGCCATTTGCGCCAATAATCCCAACGATGCCACCCGGCGGTAAGCGGAATGAAAGATTTTCAAACAGCAACTTGTCACCAAATGCTTTTGATAGTCCTTCGGCATCGATCACCTGATCACCGAGCGGGCGACTCGCCGGGACAGTAATTTCGACGTCGGTATCTCGTGTAGCCGCTTCTTCTGCGGCTAGTTTCTCAAAAGAAGCCACTCTGGCCTTACTCTTCGCTTGACGAGCCTTCGGCGACATCCGAATCCATTCAAGCTCTTTGGAAAGTGTTTTCTGACGCGCACTTGCTTGCTTTTCTTCAAGTGCCATCCTGGCCTGCTTCTGCTCAAGCCATGAAGAATAATTTCCTTCGAAAGGAATGCCCCTGCCATGATCCACTTCAAGAATCCACTTCGCAACGTTATCGAGGAAATATCGATCGTGTGTCACCGCAACGACCGTGCCGGTGTATTCGGCAAGGTAATGCTCAAGCCATAAGACACTTTCAGCATCTAAATGATTGGTTGGTTCATCAAGCAGGAGAAGATCCGGTTTCTCGAGTAGGAGACGACACAGGGCAACCCGTCTCCGTTCCCCACCAGACAAGTTCGTAACGCTCCAATCTCCTGGCGGAAGATTCATGGCATCCATCGCAATTTCAACCTGCCGGTCGAGATCCCACAAATTCTTGGCATCAATTTCATCCTGAACAGTTGCTTGTTCAGCCAGAAGTTTTTCCATCTGATCATCAGTAAGTGGCTCAGCAAAACTGGCATTGATCTCTTCGTATCGCTGGAGGATTGCTCGGGATTGAGTCACGCCGTCCATAACGTTTTCAAATACTGTTTTCTCAGCATCAAGTTCTGGCTCTTGTTCTAGATACCCAACACTGAATCCTTCCGACAATCGTGCCTCGCCCTCATATTCGGTATCCATACCCGCCATGATCTTCATCAGCGTACTTTTGCCTGCACCGTTGCGACCAAGCAACCCGATCTTTGCACCAGGATAGAAGGCTACATTGATATCTTTCAGCAGTTCGCGTTGACCAAATTTTTTGGTGAGATCAGTAATCTGAAAAATGAACTGGGGACCCATCGGTTCTCCTATGAGTACGTTTCCTCGATTTACGCGAGAGCAGATAACGCAACTGACCGTTATCCTATTTCCGCCAGACCATCGTACCGCATCACTCGGTGATCGACGAGACACTGTCAATGGAATGAGTGGCTACCCAGACAATGCGACGACCATCGCAAGTTTGCGGAGTTAGCAGCGGTCGTTGCAGGGCTTCTTGGCTTCCACTACGATCAGTTTACTTCGGAAATTGATAGATATAAGGAGTTGCTTCCATGGCTGAATATGCAGATCCCGATGTTCTCGTCTCAACAGAGTGGGTGGCTGAACACCACGGTGATCCCACTGTGCGGATTGTTGAATCAAATGAGGATCGGGCTCTCTATACCCAGGGGCATGTTCCGGGGGCTGTAGAGATTGACTGGCAGGTTGACCTTCAAGACCAAGTCGTTCGTGACTACGTTGACCGGAAGGGATTTGAGGAAATCTGCCGGAACAATGGCATCGGCAATGACACAACCGTTATCTTCTATGGTGACAAGAATAATTGGTGGGCCTGTTACGCCTTTTGGGTGTTCAAACTCTACGGTCATCCAAAATGCAAAATCATGAATGGTGGACGAAAAAAATGGCAACTTGAGGGCCGAACCTGGTCAGCTGATAGGACAACGTATCCGAAGACAACGTATTCGGCACCAGAACAGGACGGTTCTGTTCGAGCGCTCAGAGACGAAGTTCTCAAACACCAAAAAGCTGGCAAGAATCTTGTTGATGTCCGCAGCCCTGAAGAATACTCTGGCGAACGATTGCATATGCCTGACTACCCAAATGAAGGAGCCCTTCGTGGAGGGCATATACCGGGAGCAGTAAATATCCCCTGGCCACTCTCAGTCAACGAGGACGGAACCTTCAAGTCGGCTAAAGAACTTGAAAGCCTGTACTGCAAAGCAAACCATCTCCAACGTCGAAGCCCAACGATTGCGTATTGCCGTATTGGCGAACGATCCAGTCTTACGTGGTTTGTTCTAAAATATCTTCTTGGCTTTGGAAACGTCAGAAATTATGACGGTTCTTGGATGGAATGGGGCAACTGTGTCGGCGTTCCCATCATCAAGGGCTCTCTGCCTAGTGGTGAAGCAGGAGACGACACGACGAATCAAGATTCTTAGAGTAATCTGGCAAGCAATACCACACACAGAATCTCAGAGTACGAGGAAGTGACGTATGGAAACGGTGAACGAACGAATCGACCAGATTGTCGAAGAGTTTGTTGACTTAGATGCTCGAGAGAAACTCGAGTTACTCCTCGACTTCGCGAACCGTCTGCCGCCATTGAGTGCCGATTACCTCGCTAAAAAAGAAAACGAGGATCGTCGGGTCCATGAATGCCAAACTTCTGTGTTTCTTTGGCCAGAAATCACTGACGGCTCAATGCATCTTGTAGCAGAAGTTGCAGAAGAGGCACCAACCGTAAAGGGTTTCGTTGCAATTCTCTCAGAGGCAGTGGCTAGCCGCCCTCAAAATGAGGCGCAGGAACTGCCCGATGACCTTCTTGAAAAAATGGGGCTGGCTGACGTACTTGGTATGTTACGGAGCAGGGGACTCCGCGCCATCGTGAGCCGGGTTCGTCGGGAGCTCGTCGAGGCCGAATAATTCTCTTTGAAGCGACTGAATAACGGCCTGTTGGCTTTGTGACAACATGCGATCATTACAGAAAAAAGGAAACCCATCCCGGCAATGACCACACCAGAATCCAAAAACAACACGGGACCACTTGTTGCCGGAGTTGATCTAGGTGGAACAGCCGTCAACTCAACACTTCTGGACGGCGATGGAACATTTCTTATCTCTGATCTATGTGAACATCCCGCACGGAGCGTTGAAGGACCGGCCATTTGTTTGCAACAAATTGTTGATGGGCTACAAGAAGCCGTTTCAAAAGCAGGAAGAAAACACGAGGATATTGCTGCAATAGGACTCGATACACCTGGACCAGCAACAGCAGATGGGGTTTTTAGCAGCCGCGGTTCAACAAACTTTGTTCACTCTGACTGGGCTGGTTTTGATATTCGTGGCGGCCTCGAAAAGATCTTAGGGATTCCTGTCCATTATTTAAACGATGGGAATGCAGCCGCCGTGTGGGGCCACACGACCATCTTCGGAAATCAACCCAACAAGACATCGGTATCTGCCATCATCGGGACGGGGCTTGGTGGTGGGATTATTCATAAAGGGACTGTTGTCGCTGGCAGCCGGGGCTTTGGTGGAGAACTTGGCCACGTTCTGCTCCCAACCGAAAGGCTCACGGCAATGCTTCCGGAACTAGCGGGGGTGACGGCACATTGTAACTGTGGCCGCGATGGTTGCCTCGAGTCACTCTGCTCGCTTACAGCAATCAGAAAAACACTACTGCCTCATTATCTTCAAAAGCACAGCGACCATCCATTGGCATCTCTTGATCCTGCCAAGGCAGCGATTCGAGTTCGTGGCCTTGCTGCTGCTGGTGACGCCATGTGCCAGGAAATTTTTCGGGTTCAGGCGAGAGCCTTAGGGCTGTTCTTTGACCAAATGATCAATGTATTCGACCCCGACACGCTGATTATAGGAGGCGGGGCCATTGAAACCGAGGAGACCCTCCAAAAGTGGTTTATCAACGAGGTAAGAAAAGGCATGCCAAGCCAGAGAGAAGAGCAACTCAGCATTCCAATTGAGATCATGCCAAACGGAGATACCGCGGGTGCCCGAGGTGCTGCAATCGAAGCTCAGCGAGTACTTTTATTTAAGGCCTAGTCTGAAAAGTTGCCTGATAAGGCTCTACAAATTTAACACATCCCATTTTAGGCAACGGTCTTTGCCGGTATGGTATCAATGATGGGGAGCATCGGAAGTGCTGCGGCCTGCCGCCCTTCAGGCAGACTAGGGGTAGATTCATGCTGATCCCGTGGTGGGCCAAATACTGCCAGCCGGGCAGTTCGCAAGAAACCCTTCCACGATCCAAAAGTGGCTTCAACAGCTGCAGGCTCATAACCACAATGCGCCATACACTGCTGACATTTTGGATTCCCACTCGCTCGCCCATATGAATTCCAATCAGTGGTATTCATGAGGTCTGCAAAACTTTCAGCATACCCCTCGTCAAGTAAATAACATGGCTTCTGCCATCCAAACAGACTATACGACGGCGTCCCCCAAGGCCTGCACTCCAGATCCCAGTTGCCCTTCAGGAACTCAAGAAAAACTGGAGACTGATTGAATTTCCAACGGCCAGTACCACCTTTAAGAATTTTCCGAAAAAGACCATGACTTCTTTCACGACTTAGAAAAATATCCTGCTCTGGTGCTTTCTCATACGAATATCCTGGGGAAACCATCATTCCCTCAACACCGAGCTGCATCACTTCATCAAAAAACTCACGGCACCGCTCCGGCTCAGCATCAGCAAACAGGGTTGAATTTGTTGTGACTCGAAAGCCAGCATTCCGTGCAGCACGAATCGCATTGACTGCTATTTCGTACACTCCATCCCGACAGACTGACGCGTCGTGTTCCTGCTGAAGCCCATCGAGATGAATCGAAAAGGCGAGATACTTTGACGGCGTGAACCGTGAGAGCATCTCTTCAAGCTTTATCGCATTCGTGCAAACATAGAGATACTTTTTACGGGCTACGATTCCTGCAATGATTTCTTCAATTTGTGGGTGCAACAAAGGCTCGCCACCCGGAATGGCAACAATCGGCGCGCCACATTCATCCACCGCCTTGAAACACTTTTCTGGCGAGAGATGCTGTCGAAGTATTTCACTTGGATGCTGAATCTTTCCACATCCGGCGCACGCAAGGTTACATCGAAAGAGTGGTTCAAGCATAAGCACAAGTGGGTACCTGTGATTTCCTCTGAGACGTTGCACCGCAACATGTCTCAAAACAGCCATCATTTGTCCAACAGGAACACTCATGCAAATACCTCTTCATACATCTCGGATGATTCCTTACGTGTGCCAACCTGCCCAGAATTCTGCCCTGTGCTCTCGAATCCTAGCGACGCACGCCACCTTGCGATTGCAATAAGGGGAAAGGAAATTCGGTAGTAGTGATAGCGAAGATAGAAGACCTTCGGGAAACCCGTTCCCGTAAATGCAGTCTCATTCCAGTCACCGTCGGGCCGCTGGGTCGTCAGTAACCACTGAACACCCCGGCGTGCTGACGAAGAGTTACCTTCACCAGCCGCCACAAGAGCGGCAACTGCCCAGGCGGTTTGCGATGCTGTTGGCTCCCCAACGCCTTTCAAAGACGGGTCAACGTAACTTGCGGGACTTTCACCCCACGCTCCATTTGGCTGTTGCTTTGACTGAAGCCATTTTATACCCCGCTCAACAAGTGGGTCGTCCCTGGAAATACCCACTGCTCGAAGGCCTTCGATGGCCTGCCACGTCCCGTATATGTAATTGACACCCCAACGGCCGAACCAACTTCCGTCGGATTCCTGAGTCGCACGCAGGTATTCAATTGCCCGATCGACGACGGGTTCTCCCACTCGATGGCCAAGACGGCCAAATGCTTCAAGCACGCGGCCCGCAAGATCTGGTGAGCTTGGATCAATCATCGCATTGTGATCGGCAAAGGGAACCTTGCAGAGTAGTTCATGGTTATTATTCCGGTCAAATGCCCCCCAGCCTCCGTCACTATTCTGCATTGCAGTCAGCCAATCGATGCCGCGACGAGTTGCCTTTTTCACACGACTCAAACGCCGACCTGCGTGGTCTTGACGCACTATATTCTGTTGCTTCATCCATGATGAGATCGCGATCAGAACCATCGCTGTATCGTCGACATCTGGGTAATACCGGTTGGCGTACTCAAAGCACCACCCAGACGGGACAGCCTGAACTCGGCGAGACCAATCACCTGCAAAACGAACTTCTTGAGCAAGCAACCAATCAACAGCTGTACTCATACTGCTGGATATCTTGTCTGACGGTGAGGCAATTTCAGCGAGTCCTCTCACCGCTATCGCCGTATCCCAAACAGGTGACCGACACGGCTCCACACGAATCGTTTCATCATCCGGACGCTCAAGGAGACCTTCTAGCTGCTTCCAGCACTCAGATACTTCGGCCGAATTATCTGGGCAACCCATGGCACGGAGCGCTACGATGCTCCACACAATAGGAGGAAAAATGGCCCCCAGACCATCACTGCCCTGAAAACGCTCAAGCATCCATTGTCGGCATGCCATGACTGCCCGTCGCCGAAGAGGCCGAAAGCCAAGGCAATCGACCAACTTGATCGCAGAGTCAATAATCCGGAAGAACCGAGACCAAGCGTCATTCCCACCCACCGGACGATTTCCCATCTCATAGGAACAATCGGCAAAGAGTTCCTGAATGCCTCTATCTCGAGGTAACGTTCGTACCGGCTTAAATGACCATATTAATGAGAGAGGTACGATCATCGTTCGTGACCAGGCTGAAACCCGATGAAGGCTTACAGGAAACCAATCCGGCAGGAGAATCATCTCGGGCGGAACAGCCGGACAGTCTGAGTATGAAATTTGTCCAAGGAGCGCAAGATAGAAACGAGTGAAACTATTGACAGCCCACGGCCCACCGGCTTTTGCAATTGCGATCCGGGCCCGCTTCATAGGCTCAGAATCAGCGTCGCAACCAGACATTTTCAAGGCTAGATAGGCCTTCACACTGGCACTCGGATCAGCGTCTCCACCGGGATAGATTGCCCAACCACCTTCTGGCAGTTGTTCTGCGAGAATACGTTTGGTACACCCGATCATCGTTTCTTGATCGAGGCGGCCCGCCCATCCGCAAATCAGAAGATATTCACTCTCAAGAATAGTATCTCCCTCCAACGGACCCCTCCAGTGTCCATCAGCGTTCTGGTTGTTGATAAACCATTGTGCCGTTTGTTGAAGTGCAAGATCGGCCAGACTTTCTGTTACCTTCAATCGATTATCAGCGTGTGCTCGACGACCGGACAACTCGGCCTGAGAGGCCATTTGT
>Ga0114934_10001268_pt1 | contig 16363 bp, 13 predicted proteins | sample 4SBtaG_2_FD_99695 | JGI IMG/M metagenome (GOLD analysis project Ga0114934, IMG submission 99695) | Deep subsurface microbial communities from Kolumbo volcano to uncover new lineages of life (NeLLi) - 4SBTROV10_white metaG | ecosystem: Environmental > Aquatic > Marine > Volcanic ... | reverse complement strand
TTGTTAAGAATCCTTTTGCATGATCGTATTTGAGATCTGCTTTGGCATACTTTCTTTCAGTCATTTCTAAATACTCTCCAATCGTTTTGGCTGTCTGATACATCTCATATCTAGACCAAGCTTTCTTATTTGGAACTTTAGGATTAGCTCTATATTCAATTTCAGTAGCAGCATCAACTTTCACATCATTAATTAATAATTCCATAACATCACCTATTCAATTAAGTTAATAAAAACAGTTAATTTGTTTAACTGTTGAGGCTATTATACTTCATCCTTTTTAATTTGTAAACAATTTTTTTTCATTTATTTTTTCTTTCTTTAATTTAATCGCCCAAGCGCGCGTCGTTACGGGCGGGCGTGTGATGTGTGGGTGCGCGTGCGTACCAGCCGGCGCGTTTCCGTATATAGGACTGCATGTGGTCTTTTTTGGCCCACACTGGGTTGATATATGTACTGCTCGCAATTTCCAGGGGGATAAACAGTTTCATGTAAAATATTTCTAGGGGGTTAAAACGAATTAAACAATTTTTCTTTTATTTTAAAATAAATATGTACACACGGGCGCTTATATTATATAATAGACCCATGGAATCCATAAATTACATTGCTTCTCCGACAGCTGCAGAATTTCATAATGATGATAATTTTGTTCGGGGATTGATAGGACCTATTGGATCTGGTAAATCGGTATCATGCTGTATAGAAATATTTAAGAGAGCTTGTGAACAAAGAGCTCACACTGATAAAGTAAGATATTCAAGATGGGTTATTGTAAGAAATACTTATAGGGAGCTCGTCGATACCACAATGCAAACGTGGTTTGACTGGTTTCCAAAAGCTCTCGGAGTTTGGCGCGCAGCTGATATGAAACAAACCATTCAGTTCCAATTGCCAGATGAAACTATGGTCCATTTAGAAATACTATTCCGGGCTTTAGATCGGCCCGATGATATTAAGAAACTTCTTTCTTTGGAATTAACTGGTGGGTGGATCAATGAAGCCAGAGAAATTCCAAAACCAATTCTTGATATGTTAATTGGTCGTGTCGGAAGATATCCTTCAAAACGGTATGGTGGTGCTTCTTGGTATGGAGTTATTAATGATACTAACCCTCCTGATACTGATCATTGGTGGTATAGAATGTTTGAAGAAGACCAGCCAGAAGGATGGGCTGGATTTCACCAACCTTCTGGAGTTAGTCCAGAAGCTGAAAATGTTCAGAATCTTCCAGAACATTACTATAAAAGACTTTCGTCTGGCAAAGACCAAGAATGGATTAATGTATATGTCCATGGAAAATATGGATTTGTACAAGATGGAAAAATTATAGTCCCAGAATATAACGATAATCTACATTGCGTTCATGATTTGGGGTTACATGAACGAACTAACAAATTAATTATTGGAGTTGATTTTGGACTCACGCCTGCGGCGGTCATAGCTCAAATAGCTTCTGATGGACAAATTCAGATAATAGACGAAATTGTCACCGAAGATATGGGAGCTATTCGTTTTGGTAAACGCATTAAGGAATTGATTATTTCGAATTATGATAATCTTCCTATGGAAGGATACGGCGACCCAGCAGGTGAGCAAAGAAGTCAAGTCGATGAGCGGACTCCATTCTTTGTTTTGGAGGCTCAAGGAGTCTTCCTCCGCCCTGGGCCTACTAATGATTTTACAATTAGAAGGGAATCAGTTGCAAAGTTATTAACTACCTTAACCTTGCTGGGCCGCCCCCAATTAGTAATATCTCCTAAATGTAGAATGCTTAGGAAAGCATTAGCTGGTGGGTATAAATATCGTAGAATTAATGTTTCAGGATCTGATAGATATGCAGAAAAGCCTGACAAAAATATGTATTCTCACGTAGCAGAAGCTTTACAATACTTGTGTACTGGATTAGGTCATGGTTACGAAATATTGAAAAGAGCTTCTGACGAAGTTCCTCGAATTTCTAATACCGAACCAGAAGTTTATGATCCATTAAGGAGATTAAATTGATAGAATTTGGCCCCATGACGTATACAGATATTCCTGAAGTTATAAATTTAGGGCTTCAGTTGCATAAAGAATCTGTGCATTCAAAATGGGAATATGACGAAGCATTCACAATGGACTTGGTAGGAAAAGTTTTATTAGATGCGGAACACAAAACTTTTCATTCTGATTTAGCAAAAGAAGATGGCAAGATTATTGGTATGCTCTTTGGGCTTCAGTTTTCTCCTGCATTTGTTAAAGCTAAAGTAGCTGCAGACATTATGCTTTATGTTATACCAGAAAAACGTAATGGTACTTTAGCTCTAAAATTAATACGGACATTTGAAAAATGGGCTAGATACCATAAATTATCTGGCATTCAGTTAGGGACAACTACTGGTATTAAGTCCGAAAGAACCTCAAAATTCTATAACCGACTCGGTTATGATTATTCTAATTATATTTTAACGAAGGATTTATAGTATGTGTGGAAGTACTCCAAGTGTACCACCAGTAACAAAACCTCCAGCTAGAGAAGATCCAAAAGTAGCGGAATCTGCAGCTAAAGAACAAGCGAGATTAAAGGCTAGAAAAGGTAGACAATCTACTATTTTAACTTCAGGATCAGGAGCATCTGAGGAAGTTCAATCTAAAAAGAAAAAATTATTAGGCCAATAAATGTATACTGATAAGAGCGTTTCCAAGTATATATGTCAGCGGTTTGGGGACCTTCAAACAAGTCGTGGAACCTGGGAAAGTCATTGGCAAGAAGCGGCTGATTTAACATTTCCTAATCATCCTACCTTTGTCGGGTCAGAGAGCCCCGGACTTAAAAAAGGGTTAAAGGTATATGATTCAACAGCTATTCATGCTGCCGAGATTTTGGCTGCTGGCTTACATGGAACGCTCACCAATCCAGCTTCAGAATGGTTCACTTTAAAGTTTTCAAATAAATCTTTAAATGATTCACGTGAAGCTTCGATGTGGTTGGCCAGTGTTGAAAAGATTATGAGATCTGAAATTCAAAACTCTAAATCTGCTTTTTCTACACACATACATGAAATGTATCTTGAATTTGCTTCTTTTGGTACTGGTATATTATTCACTGGAGAGCAAAGCGATAAAGATGGAATATTATTTAAGTCAATTCCTTTATCTGAAGCTTATATAGCTGAGAATAAAGATGGAAAAATTGATACTCTTTATCGATTGTTAAAAATGTCTGTGCGTCAAATAATTCAAAAATTTGGTGATAATGCATCAGACAAAACTAAGAAATTATACAAAGAAGGAAAGGTCGATCAATTAATTGAAGTAATACATTCAGTAGAACCTAGAACAAAATTCTTTGCAAAGAATGACAAATTAGATTTTGTTTCTGTTTATGTAGAAAAACCTACTAAAGTAGTACTTCAAGAAGGTGGATTTGATAAATTTCCATATTCAGTACCTAGATTTTATAAAGCATCAGGTGAAACATATGGTAGAGGACCTGCAATCACTGCATTGTCTGATATTAAAATGTTAAACGAAATGATGAAGACTACTATTAAAGCGGCTCAAAAAATAGTAGACCCTCCATTACAAGCTCCTGATGATGGATTTTTAGGTCCAATTAGAACTATCCCAGGCGGAATAAATTATTTTCGCAGAGGAGGATCTGATAGAATTGAACCATTAATGACTAATGGTAATATTCCAATTTCATTAGAAATGATGGAAGAATTGCGCAATAGAATTAGAGCGGTATTCTTTATCGATCAATTACAATTAATGCGCGGGCCTGAAATGACAGCCACTGAAGTCATGCAAAGAACAGAAGAAAGAATGAGACTTATGGGTCCTGTTCTAGGCCGGATGCAGGAAGAAGCCCTTGATATTGTAATTATTAGAGCTTTTGATGTGCTTCAAACCCAAGGAAAATTTCCTCCAATTCCATTTCAAATAGAAGATAGCGAATATGAAATTGAATATGTGTCTCCAATAGCCAGAGCTCAAAAACAATTAGAGGCTAATTCGCTTCAAAGAGTCATGGAAATAATGACTCCATTTGTTAGTATGACTCCTGAAATAATTCATAGATTTGATGCTGATGAGATACTTAAAGGAGTTTCAGAAATGTTTGGATTACGGCCATCATTTCTTAAATCAGATCAAGAAGTTGAAGCTGCAGCCGCCGCTATGAGAGAACAGCAATCAATGGCAAATAATGTTGAAACACTTAGAACTGGGTCTGAAGCTGGACTTAATTTAGCTAAAATGCAAGAAGTTAGAGGAGGTGGAGGTGGCTAACCCAGAAGCAAATCAGCTAAAAATGGACTTAAATTTAACATTTAATTCTGATCATGGTCGTAGAGTTTTAAATGCTCTTATGGAATTTGGTCATGTATTAGAACCTCCAGCTTTAAGCACTGATCCAATGGAGATAATGTTTAAATCTGGAAGAAGAGATATTCTTATGTTTATATTATATCATATGGATGTCACTCCAGAAGAATTTCCAAATATAATTTCACAATCGCTCATCGACGAGAACAAAGCACATTAGGAGTAGAATATGGCGGAAGAAGTAGAAGCACCAAAAGAAGAAATATCTGATTGGAGATCAGCATTACCAGAAGATATGCAAAATAACGAATCATTATCTAAATTTTCTAATGTTGAAGCATTAGCTGGTTCTTATATTAATGCCGAGAAAATGATTGGAAAAGATACACTTACTATTCCAACTACAGATGATGAATGGGAAAAGGTATATTCTCAGTTAGGTAGACCTGAAGAAGCTTCTAAATATGAGCTGCAAACTCCAGAAAATATGCCGAAAGATTTTAGTATAGATCCTGAAATGCAAGATGCTTTTAAAGCTAAAGCTTTTGAAGCTGGCCTCAATCAAAAACAAATTGAATCATTAAATTCATGGTATTGGGAAACTTCAGGAAAAATGTATCAAGATTTAACTGATGGAGCTACTAAAGCAGAGGAAAAAGCCTCTGAAGAGCTTAAAAAATCTTGGGGAGAAAGATATGATGTTAATCTTACTATGGCTCAAAGAGCTCTAGATAAATTCGGTGATGAAAATTTTGCCCAATATTTAGATGATTCTGGGTTAGGAAACAATCCATCATTAATTAAATTTATGTACGAAGTGGCTCAATCTTCTTTAGACGAAGGGGACATAAATAGTATGGGAAATGAAGCTGCTCGTCAAATGGACCCAGCAGCTATTAGAGAAGAAATAAATGGAATTATGCAGCAACCTGCATATATGAATAATCAAGATCCTAATCATGGGATTCTTGTTTCTAAGGTGCAAAAGCTCTTTGAGCGGATGCATGTAGCGTAAAGGAATGGGATAACCATATGGCCTCAGAAATTTACAAGAGTCCGTTCAGCGGGTAACTCTTATGCTATATTTTTTAATGACACTTTAAATGGAGAAATTATATGAGTGTTGAGATTACTACGGCGTTTGTCGAACAGTATTCTGCCAATATCCAATTGCTATCGCAGCAAAAGGGTTCCCGCTTGAGTTCCGCTGTGCGTAACGAAACGGTCGTAGGTAAGAATGCATTTTTTGAACAGATTGGAACAGTATCAGCGCAAGTTAGAACTTCGCGTCATTCTGATACTCCAAGAATGGATACTCCACATGCACGGAGACGTGTATCGTTAGTGGATTACGATTGGGCTGATTTAATTGATAATGAAGATAAAGTAAGAATGTTGATTGATCCAACATCTTCATATTCTCAATCGGCAGCTTTTGCAATGGGTAGAGCTAAAGATGATGCTATCATCGCAGCAGCTACTGGAACTGCACAAACTGGAGTTTCAGGTGGAACTGCTACAGCTCTTCCATCAGGGCAAAAGATTGCAGTTGCCGCAACGGGTCTTACTTTAGCTAAGTTACTTAATGCTAAAGAGATTCTTGATTCAAATGAAGCTGATCCTGATCAGAGACGCATTATTGCAGTAACCGCTGCACAAGTCACTGATCTTCTTAATACTACAGAAATTAAGAATGCAGATTATAATTCTGTTAAAGCTTTGGCTCAAGGTCAAATTAATACGTTTATGGGATTCGATTTTATTCGCACTCAGCGATTAGGGGTTGATTCTAATGGCGATCGTCAAGTAATTTGTTGGTGCCAAGATGGCATATTATTAGCTACGGGTAAAGATGCCTCAGCTAAAATTTCTGAACGCGCCGATAAAAACTATTCGACTCAAGTATTTTACTCTATGACTATCGGGGCTACTCGAATGGAAGAAGAGAAAGTAGTTGAAATCGCTTGTTCTGAATAAGGAGATAAATAATGGCTAGTGTAAAAGGTGTAAATCTATCCAATATTACTGCTACTCCTCAAGTTAATGCGAGCGCTTCACAAGTTCATGGCCGACTAAGAGTTTGGTTTGATTCATATGAAGCTTCTTCTTTAGCAAGTGGTAGTGATATTACTATAGCGCGTCTTCCAGCTGGAGCAACTGTGTATGAAGTAATTATTCATCACGACGCTTTAGGTTCTGGAGTGACTTTATCAGTTGGTGATTCTGGTAGCGCAACTCGATATATTGGAGCTACAGCCTCAGCAACAGCTGGCAAAGTAGTATTATCTGAAGATGGTGCAATTGATGGTTTTGGCTATCAAAATACATCTGAGTCCGATGTATTAATTACGACAGGTGGCGGAACAGCCTCTGGTACTATTAAATGTAGTGTTTTATATACTATTGATTAATAGAAATTGGAAGGTGGCTACTTTAGTAGCCACCAACCTTATAAAGGAATAATATGGCTAGTGAAGTTCAAATTTGTAATTTAGCTCTTTCTAAATTAGGAGAAGAGCCTATAATATCTTTGACAGAAGATTCTAAATCTGGAAGGGCTTGTAATCTAATATATGCAGATACTCGAGATAATTTGTTAAGATCTCATCCGTGGAATTTCGCCACAGTTAGACAATCGTTAGCATTATTAACTACAACTCCAGCTTATGAGTTTAATTACGAATATCAACTCCCAGTTAATTGTTTAAAGGTCCTTAAAATGGATCCTGAAGGTAATGATATTACTTTTAAAGTTGAAGGAAGAAAACTATTAACTGATGAAAAGCCAGTTAATATATTGTATATAGCCCGAATTGTAGATCCAAGTCAATTCGACTCGTTATTTATAGAAGTACTTTCTGCTAAATTAGCTTCTGAATTAGCGGTTACTTTAACTGAGAGTATTAACCTAGCTGATTTCTTAAACCAAAAATACGAGATAGCTCTTTCCTCAGCTAGAGGAATGGATGCTCAAGAGTGCACTCCTGAAAATATTATAGCAACTTCGTGGATTAATTCTAGATTATAATGCCAATTCAAACTCCAATATATAATAACTTTACTGCAGGAGAACTAACTCCTAAACTTGAAGGTCGAGTTGATTTCGCTAAATATCAAAATGGGGTTTCTCAATTAGAAAATTTCTTAGTATTTCCACAAGGTGGGGTATCTCGAAGAGGCGGTTCCCAATTTATGGGAGCTGTTAAAGATTCGACTAAGGCTACTAGATTAGTATCATTTGAATTCAGCGTAACTCAGACTTATATATTAGAATTTGGTCATCAGTATATTAGATTTTATAAAGATTTAGGTCAAATTCAATCAGGAAGCCCAGCTACTGCAGTTGAAGTTACGACTACATATACTGAAGCTGAATTATTTGAATTACAATTTACTCAATCAGCTGATATATTATATATAGTTCATGAAAAGCATCCTCCTGCAAAACTTTCAAGGACTTCTCATACGAATTGGACTTTAACAGATATTGTATTTACGAGAAACGGATCGGCTCTTACAGAAGATCCAATTGAAACAATTAATAATAGCACTGCAGTATTAGTTACCCATATGTCTCATGGAATTGAAACTGGAGATTCGGTAACTTTAAGTGACTTAGTATGCGATGGTTTAGTAGATACTGAAGTTAATACTGTTCATACAGTATCGAAGATTGATGCTAATAATTATGAAATAACTGTAACTACTGCCGCTAACAAAGATGGAAATACTGGAGGTAAAAAAGGTAAAGCTTTATACCCATTTACTTGGACTACCAATAATTATCCTAGAACAATAGTATTTTTTGAGCAAAGACTATGGTTTGCAGGAACTCCAAATAACCCACAAACTTTATGGGCCTCTAGATCTAGTGATTATGAAGATTTAACCCAAGGAATTCTTGATGATGATGCTCTTGAATATACGATTAGCACCGATCAAGTTAACGCTATTCAATGGATGTCACCAGGAAAAGTATTGATCGTTGGGACTTTAGGAGGAGAATTTATAGTATCAGCTTCTTCTACTAATGAAGCAGTTACCCCATCGAATGTACGAATTGTGAGACACTCTACTTATGGTAGTGCATTCGTTCCTCCGATTCGTATTTCTGATATTGTAGTTTATTTACAAAGGGCTAAACTTAAATTACGTCAATTCGTATATGATTGGCAATCAGATAACTTTTTGTCTCCCGATTTAACTTTGCTATCTGAACATATATCAAGTAGCGGAATTAAAGAAATGGCTTTACAGCAAAATCCATTTCAAATTATATGGGTACTGAGAAATGACGGCGTACTAGGAACTATGACATATTTACGAGACCAAGAAGTTATTGCTTGGTCTCGTCAAATAAGTGGAGGTGGAGGAAGTATTGAATCAATGGCTATATTACCAGCTCCTGATGGAGATACCCACGATGAAATTTGGCTTATAGTAAATAGAATTAGGAATGGAACCAATTATAGATATATTGAAGTAATTAGACCAGGACTTAGAGAGTCTGAATCAATTGAAGATTCATTCTTTTTAGATAGTGGATTATCTTATAATGGAACTCCTACTTCAACTGTCACAGGATTAAGTCATTTAGAAGGAGAAACAGTTCAAATACTAGCTGATGGAACTGTGCACCCTGATGCGATTGTTTCAGCTGGCTCAGTTTCGCTTAATGGATTATATTCTAAAATTCATGTTGGACTTTCCTATGATTCCAAAATGACTACTATGAAATTAGAAGCTGGCGCTCCTACTGGGAGTACTGCTCAAGGAGCTACTAAGCGAATATCAAATTTAGTTATACGATTATATAAATCTCTTGGTCTTAAAGTTGGAAGTTCCGAGACTAACTTTGATACAATATCTTTTAGGTCCTCAGCTAATGCTATGGGTTCAAGTGTCGGATTATTTACTGGAGATAAAGAAATTGCGTTTAAATCAGGATACAATACTGAAAGTAGAGTGTTTATGAAACAAGACCAACCACTTCCATTAACTCTCTTGGCATTAATTCCAAGAATAAAGACAAATACAAAATAGAGGATTATATGTGTACAGGAGGTGAAATTGCTATTATAGCTGTTGTCGTTGCCTCATCAGCTGCATCAGCAGGAATGCAAATGAGTCAAGCAGCTGATCAAGCAGATTATCAAGAAGCTCTTGCAGCTCGTGAAGCTCAAATAGCTATGAATAATGCTGAAGAACAGGCTCGAAGATCTAGAGAAGAATATGCTAAGATAAAAGGACAACAGCGAGCTGCTTTTGCTAAAGGAGGAGTTACATTCCAAGGAACTCCAGCTGAGATGTTAGCCCGAACTGCTGAAGACGAAGAATTAGACTCTTTAACAATATTACATGCTGGTAAAATGGGTTATGAATCTGCTGTAATATCTGGAAGATCTGCAAGATTTGAAGCTAATCAACGTATGACCGCGACGGGAGTTCAGTTTGGGACTTCATTGTTAACTAAAGGAGCCGGACTTTATGGAATGTCAACTGGAGCTTTTGGTAGCACTCCTGGATCTGGTGATGTTGGAACGGTGGTAAGTTAATGCCAAAAATACCTCAATCACAATTAAGAACAACTACTAATTATAGAGCCCCTACTCCAAGAGCTCCTAAGTTTGACCAAGGGTTGGGTGGTACATTAATGCAGGCTTCTGATTCTTTGGCTAATATAGGTATGAAATTATACCAGCAAAAAATAGATCAAGAAGCTACTGCATATACTATTGGTCAAGGAACTAAAGTTAGTGGAGATTGGTCTTCATATGCAACTCAAGTTCAAAAACAATACGGAAAATCAGCTTCTAATACATTAGATTTATTAGAATCTAGAATGGATGAATCTATATCAAGTTCAATAGCTAATGCTCCTACTGGAGTAGCGGCTAACGCGGTCAGAAATTCTATGCTAAGAATGAAAGATGTGGAATTAGCTAAATATAGAGGAATTCAGGAGCAAGCTTTTCAAGAAGAAACTATGCATAATTTGACGGAATCTTTAACAGTATTATCATCAAAGGTTCAAGAAAATTTCGTTGATTATGCTACTTTAGCTACTGAAGGTATTACTCAAATTAAAAATCTTCAAAGTTCTGGATTGTTAAGCCCATATGAAGCTCAAATTAAAATGGAAGAGTTTTCTGATTCGGTAGCTACAAATGCAACAACCGGTTGGTTTATGACTCTTGGCGACGATGATAAATTAAATCAACTTGAATTTATCAGGAATGGAGATATTTCAGATAGCGAAGTTAATAAAGTGTTACATAGACTTGATCCAACTCAGCGAGATCAAATAGCTTCTGATTTATTAAGTGATTATACAACTCTTGTTTCGGCTCAAAATCAGCGAGTTAATACAAAATTAGCTGCTACAGCTAAAAAAGTGAAACTCAGAAAAGGAGCATTTTGGGATTCTAGATCTTCTTATGAAGATAAAACTGATATTTACAACGCGCTATTGGAGACTGGCCAATTAACAGCAGATGAAACAAGAACTATGCAGGACCATTTAAGTGGAAAAAGCACTAATGATGATATTAACATAGTGTCAATGGCAGAAATCGCCATTACAAATGGAGGTATTACAAGTCTTGAACAGTTACACAAGGTCTTTAAAAGTGGTATTAGCGCTGAAACAACTTCCAGGTTAAACACTTTAATAAGTCAACAACAGGATAGAAGATATACTGATGCTGCTGACCACATTAAAGCATCATTAGGATTTTCTCCTGACGCATATGCTCCTGAGTCAATATCTAGAACTAAAAAATTGCAAGCACTGTCAAAGCTCAGTAAAGAATACAATGACAATCCTGGTACGGATTTATTTAAATTTGCCAAAGAAATTGTATATGAATTTCATGAAACCGATATCAAACAAATAGAACTTTCTATTGGGGCTATAAACGAATCAATTGATAATTATACTAAGCTAATAGCTATGAAAGGAATCTCAGATTCAGATAAAGAACAGTATTTAACTAAGATTGACAAACTTCGCAGGCAATTAAATTATCAACAAACTGATTTAAATAATCTTCTTGGGGTACAAAAATGAGTCAGTTAGATGATTCTTTTATAGAAAGCCAACACAAAAAATCTTTACAAGAATCAGGAGAATCAGGTCAAAGGGCTTTAGCTAATCTGCCTGAACAAAAAGTTAAGCACCTCGATAGTGGAGTTACTTACAATATTAATGAATCAAAAACTTTAACTACTCCAATAAATTTTGACTATATAGAAGATTTTGATGATCTACCTGATGTGTCAGAAAAACCTGATACTCCTCCTAAAAAGAAACCTCCTGTTATAGAAGCGACTTCAGAATCTTTATTGAATGCTGCCGATTCGATATTCGAAACGTATAAGAAAATTCCTGGAGCTTTTGAAGAAGCCGTGCCAGAAATCGGCAAAGCAGCGGCTGGAGCTATTATTAAATCAGCCGAATCTATGAATACTCTTATGGGATTAGATTGGGGAGATTTTCCAGGGTCTGGAAATATAGATCCAAAATTATATACTCCGACTACAGAACTTGGAGGTCTTACCCAAGATTTATTAACATTCGCTGTTGGTTCTGGAGTCGCATTAAAAACTCTTAACGCAGTTAAATCATTAAATTATCAATCACGCATTAGGTCTACGGCCGACAATATATCTGAAATAATGACCGCCACTTCAGGTGGGATATTAGCTCTAGGAGAAGAATCTGAAAATATTGGTGATGTACTTTCTCAATTAGAAGACGAAGGATTGCCTTTACCAGTAGCTCATACAGTAAAAGATGCACTTATATGGGCGATAGCTAAAGATCCAGATGATTCCACTTTTGATAAAACCATGAAAAATCTTCTTGGTGGGGTTGTAGAAGATGCCGCAATTATTCCAATTATAGGAGCTGTTAAACACTTTCGTAATTGGTATAAGTCCGAAGATAAAATATCTAAAACTCCTCCAGAAACCCCTCCAGAAAATCCAAACAAAGTTATTGAGTTAGATGGTGGAGATTTAAAACCTGAAGATTTAGCGAAAGCTGTAGTATCAGAAGATTTAGAACTTAAGAAAAGTAAAGAACGTCTTAGAGGTCTTATAGAACAAGGACTTATTGAAGATAAAGGTTTCTTAGATTTATCAAAATCTAGAACTGATCCATTACTTCAAACAATGGAACTTCTTAAGAAATATAAACAACCAAATACTCCAGAGTTTAAAAACTTTTACGCAGGAATTGCCCCATCTTTAACTCATGAAGATGGAAATTTAAAAATGTTCGCCCATTTTTCAGGGACCAAACTACTTGAGTTTGATCGCACTAAATTTAGCGCTAGTCAAAAGACAACTGATTGGTTAAAATCTGAATCAGTTTCGGATACTAATATACGCAAATTTTTAACTGGTAGCGATAAAGCATATACCCCATTAAATTATTCAATCCAAGTAGAAGGTGCTGACCTTTTAGATATGGAAGAGGTATATGGAAGTAAAATGCATTTAGGATTTTTAAATATTAAAGAATCTGAAATGTTTGAAACTGATAATGAATGGGACCTTTTAGATATATCAAAATTGGCCGATAAGTTCAAAGAAGATGGAAGAATTTCAGAGCTTAAAGCTTTAGACTATAAGGTTTTAAAAGAGGAATTACAAGATTTTAAAGTTTGGTACTCAAAGAAAATTGGGCTTCACCCTCTAGATTTTCGTCCTCAAGATGAAGATTTGTATTCGATTTCTGAGTTATCAAAAGCCAGAGATGAATTAGCTGATTTAAATGCCCAAGTTTTTGCGAGATTATGCTCCGATGCTGGAGTTAAAGGTATCAAACATACTTATCAGCATGCCGAAGGGCGCACTAGTACTGCGATAGCTTTTCCAAATTCTAATACCTTTAAGAGTATTTACAATCGATTCCCGTCTGATGACAACAAATTCGCTTTATCAATTATACCCGCTTTAACCGCAGGAGCTTTCGCTGCTGACTATGCCAATACAGAGCCGCAAGTTATGCAGGCTAGTCTTCTTGGTAATATTGTAAAAAGGACTAAACAACTTAAAGAAGCTATGAGCGGAACTAATGTTTCTGAAACTGTAGCTGATTTGCCACGCTCCAGAGCTATAAGAGAAGACTTTAATTTTGATCACATGAATACTACTAAAGACATGAATGATCAAATGAATGAAGTTTCTAATTTTTATAAGGAACAAATTAAAGAAGCCAGTAGAGGAAATATTACTCATGAAACAATAAAAGATCTGGCCGACCTTCTTGATTGGACTGAAGAAGATATAATTAAACGTCAAATCGGTGGTACTTTTAATGCCGAGCAGATGTTGGCTTCTAGACAGATACTAATATCATCATTAGATAAACTGACTAATTTAGCTAATACATTAGCTATGGGTGGCACTAATGAAGATCGTCTAGCATTCTTTAAACAATTAAATCTTCATGCTTTATTACAAGCTCAAGTTAAAGGAGCTCAAACTGAGATTGCGAGAGCATTAGGTCAATTTAATATAGTAGCAGATTCAGCGATGGATAGAGCTATAGAAATTGAAGAATTGCTTAGAGATATTGATAGACATGGTGATGCTTCTACTATAGCTCGAAAATTTTTAGAATTACCGACTGACAGAGCTAGAAATAATATGGCTCGAAATATTGCTAAGCCTAACGCAACAGATATGGCTTTCGAAATATGGATAAATGCTTTGTTATCAAATCCGGCCACCCATGCCACTAATGTGCTATCAAACACATTATTTACTGTTTGGTCAATTCCAGAACATGTGTTGGCCGCCACTATTGGAGCAGCCAGAAGTTCAATAACTGGAAGTCATGATAGGTTAAGAATTCAAGAAGTTTTATCTGGCATTAGAGGAATGAATCGAGGAACCAAAGAAGGATTCGCTTTCGCTTGGGAAGCTTTTAAATCTGACAAAGTTCACACTAGATTTAATAAATTAGATGGATTACAAACTCAAAAAATTACCGGGGCGAATTTCGGCTTAGACGAAAATTCGATTGCAGCTAGAGGAGTTGACTTCTTAGGTCATTTTGTAAGACTTCCTGGTAGATTTTTAATGGCCGAAGATGATTTCTTTAAAGCATTAAATTATAGAATTGAAATAGAAAGACTTGCAACTAGAAAATCACTTAATTCAATACAAGATGGAATGGCTCCTGAAGAAGCTAATTCTATGTATCGTAATATAATAGAAAATGGAGACCCTGAATCTACTGCACAAGCGGTTGAACATGCTAGAGAAATGACTTTTACAAAAGATCTTGGCGAATTTGGTAAGTGGCTGGACCAAGGTAGATTTAAATTTCCTCTTCTAAGGGTATTTATGCCATTTCTTAGAGCTCCATCAAATTTAATTAAGGAAGCTTTTGCTAGATCAGGTGTTGGAATTTTGATGCCATCGGTCCAAAGAGACCTTGCAGCCGGAGGAGCGAGAAGAGATTTAGCAATTGCAAAAATTGGATTAGGATCTTTAGTATCATATCAGGCGCTACAATGGTCAGTAGAAGACAAGATAACTGGAGCTGGCCCTTTAAACCCTAATCTAAGAAAATCTATGGAAGCTTCAGGATGGAGAGCTCATTCATTTGTTTTTGACGAGGGAACATTATCAGAAGAATCTGTTCTTAAATTAAAAGCTCAAGGAATCGAGATTGGTTCTTATGAAGGGAAAACATACGTATCATATGAACGAATGGAGCCATTCGCTACTCTACTTGGAGTAGTAGCTGACGCATCAGATTTTATTAAGTATTCAGATAACGATGAAGCAGCTGAAGATGTAGCTTTACATGCTACATCAGCAGTTCTTCACAATGTTGGATCAAAAGCTTGGATGGAAGGAGTTTCGTTAATGATGAAAGCTTTTGATGAACCAGATAAATTTGTATCAAATTACTTAAAAGGACTTGTAGCTTCTACGGTTCCAGCAGCTGTTGGAGCGGCGAAACGGATTAGAGATCCATATAAAAAAGAAACTAGAGTCGATCCGTATATAGATCAAGATATTATGTTAGAAAAACCTGAAAGTGTCAAGGCTTTTGAATCCATTTTAAAAGGATGGAAAGATCGTTGGGCTAGTGAAGGTATAAATCAATTAGATAATTGGGGAAACCCAAAGAAATATGGAAAAGGGAAATGGTACGAAATGGTAAGCCCTTTTAAAGTGTCAAAAGGAGTTCATCAAGCTATTGATAAAGAATTGATTCATCTTGGTTATCCAATGACTTTGCCAAATAGAGAAATTGAAGGTATTAAATTGAGCCCTGAGCAATATAATACATATGTTGAATTAATGCACAAAGAACTTGATAGTAGTGGATTAAATTTAAGACAAAAACTTAATGAATTAGTTCAAAAACCTATGTATCTTAAATTGTCTGATACACATAGAATTGAATATATTAAGAAAATAAAGAATCAGTTTCAAAGTACAGCGGCTAATAGAATATTAAATCAAGAATTACGCTATGCTAAAAAACACCTTAACAAAATGGAACAATTGGACCAAGAAGAGGCTGAAGATAAATTTTCTAAGTCATTAGGATTAGATCCAGCTCAATTGGAAATTCTTAAAAACCTTAATATGGAGAGTCAATAATGACCGTATCTACTACGGTAAACCAAATAACTTATACAGCAACAGCTTCTCAAACAGTATTTCCGTATACTTTTAAGATATTCGATAGTTCTGATTTGCAAGTTTATGTTAATGACATATTAAAAACTTTAACAGTCGATTATACAATTTCAGGAATCGGAAATTCTTCGGGTGGTGATGTTACATTTGGAACCGGCTTAAGCGCGGATGATAAAATATTTATCATAAGGAAAATACCTTATACTCAAGGATTCGATTACGTTGAAAATGACGCATTTCCTGCTTCATCGCACGAAGAAGCTTTAGATAAGCTAGTGATGATGGCTCAACAGAACGAGAGCGCTATCAATACTCGCTCGATTCGGTTTAGCGAAACCTCTGGCGATCTGCCGTTACCTGAGTTGTCCGGTGATGCGAC
>Ga0114934_10001266_pt1 | contig 16369 bp, 17 predicted proteins | sample 4SBtaG_2_FD_99695 | JGI IMG/M metagenome (GOLD analysis project Ga0114934, IMG submission 99695) | Deep subsurface microbial communities from Kolumbo volcano to uncover new lineages of life (NeLLi) - 4SBTROV10_white metaG | ecosystem: Environmental > Aquatic > Marine > Volcanic ... | reverse complement strand
TGTAAACATTAAATCTTTAAGTAATCTTGATTGTTAATTATTTACTAATAATTTATATTTATAACCTTTTTTCATAATTAAATTATACTACAATTGAAATTAATATTCAATTATTTTTAGATATTAAAATATAATTTTAGTATCTCCTCCCCACCATAAATTGTGAGGTTTCCGATACTTTTTTTTGTTCTGATGAAAATCTATTTTTATTATCATTTTTAACTATCATTTCTAATTCTGAAATTGTTATCTCTAATTTTTTAAAAATAGATTCAATATTACACCAACCACCATTATATTCAATATTTAAGTTTTCTGGTTTGTGTCTTAATAATAATGTTAAATATCTAGCTTTATTTTTAATTATTTTATTCATAATAATACTCACTTTTTATTTTATAATATCTAAAAAAAACTTAATAATTCTTTAAGTGAAATTATTCTATAATAAGAATATTTAAAAGGAAAAATAATGAATAAAAAATATGATGTAGTTTATCACTTATCAGATATAGACTTAGATGGATATGGTTCACAATACTTAATGAATATGACAGATGAAGATATTGTATTTTTCAATACAAACATATCAGAATTAAACAAATCTATAAATGATATTTTTGAGCTAATTTTAAAAAATAAAGATAAAAAAATATTATTTATGATAACTGATTTATCTTTTAATGAAAAAACTATTAAAAAATTTAATAATTTTAAGAAAGGTAATTCAAATATTGATTTAACTTATCAACTATTAGATCATCATAAATCTAATGGAGAAAATGTAAATGAAGAATGGTATTTATTTGATAATAATAGATGTTCAGCAAGAATAACTGCTGATTGGATTTTAGAGAATTATGATTTCAATGTTTTTAAAATAGATTATATTGAGTATTTAGGAGATTTTATTGATGCACATGATAGATGGTTGGAAAATTCTATATATTTTCATAAATCAAATTTTTTAAGTGATAAAATATTTAATATTCAATTTTTAGATGAAATGAAAAATGAAAAAAGAGATTATATTTTTTATATAATTGAAAAATATACTAATTTTTTAAAATCTGGTAATATTTTTGATTTAGAATCTTCTTCTTATAATTTTGATTTAATTTATCTAAAAGATAAAATTGATTTTGATTTATATAAAAATATAAATATATCATTAAAATTAAAATATATAAATTATTATGCTGAATTTTATCTTAATAAAATAAATATTGAATTATTGAAATTTAAAAATAATTTTGTACTTGTATTTTATAATCTTGATAAAGAAATATTTCAATATATGAGTAAAATAATCATGAAAAATAGAAAAAATATAGATTTTCTTATGAATATTTCAACAAGTGGTAGTATTTCTTTTAGAAGCCAAAAAGAAATTGATGTAGGAAATATTTCTAAAAAATATTTTAATGGTGGTGGTCATAAAAATGCTGGTGGTGCAAAAATTAATATAAATGGTATTCACTCAAAAAAAGAATTATATAAATATTTAATTGATAAATATGGATTTGAAAAAACTTCATAACTTTACCATTGATTTTTGGTAAGTGAGTATTCTATTATAATAAGTTTTTTTTTTGAAAAAAAATGATATAATATATTTTATAAATTAATTACAGGAAAAATAACAATGAATAAAATAAAAAATGAAATTTTTTTACTTATGTCAGTATTAGGTGTTATAATTATAACCATTATTATATTTTTGGATTATTCTTCAAAAATACAAAGAAATCAATATAATAATAATGAAGGAAAATATATTTTATTATCTTTAAATAAAAGGAATAATGATATTCAAATAATAAGAGTATCTTCTGAAAAAAAATGTTTAAATATAATTTCATCTTTAAAAGAAAAAGATAATTATTTAACATATAAATGTTTAAATATATATAATTTATTTGAAATTAAACAACCTTTACTAAATCAAATAAACTGATTGTAAAATGTAAATTTTTATATTTATTGGATTAATTAACTCTATTCTAACTTTTTTGATATAAAAAAAATTCTGAAAAAATTAAAAAAATTAAAAAAAAACTCAAATTTTAATTAATTTTTATTGAATTATGTGTTTTCTACTTTATCTTTGATATAATTGAATAAATTAGTTAAAATATCTTCTTAATTGATAATTAAAACAATACTTTTTAATTATTTTAATCAGAGACTTGAAAGATTATTTGGTTGACAAATGTCAATTAGATAAGATTAGTAAAGTTGTTGACAATTCATAGGAATAGTTTTTATAAACTATTTTTATAGGGAATCCTCACCCTTTAGGTTGGGGTAAGCATTATTTTTTCTATGTTAAATAACAACACTAAATTTAGTGAAAACTACAATTCCAAAGGAGCTATAGCATGACTAAATTTAGCTATTAGTAATTCAGATCTTTACTTATTTTTATAATTTCAAAATCATTATCATTAACTATAATTTCATCTTCAATTTTTTTATTTAATAAATTTTTTCCCATAGGACTATTTATTGAAATAATTCCATTATCTATATCTATTTCATCAGAACTTAATAATTGATATGTAAAAATTTTTTCTGTTTCTAAATCCATTATTGTTACAACACTACCAAAATTAATTATATCAGTTGAAATTGTAGAAGTATCAATAATTTCATTATTATTTAAAATATTAAAAATATTTTTTATTTCTAATTCAATTTTATTTAAATCTTCTTTTATTACAGATGAAGAATTATCATTAGTTTCACTAAAAAAAGAAAAATTATTTTCAAGTTCTTCAACTAATTCTTTTTTTCTTATTTTTAGATTATCTAATTTATTTTTAAATTTTGAAATACTTTTTTTAGCAATCATTTTTTTTCTTAACCTTTAAAATTATATTGATATTTATTTGAGTTACCTTTTATGATTTTATCAATTAAACCATATTTTAAAGCATCATCTGCACTCAAGAAATTATCTCTATCAGTATCTTTTTCAATTTGTTTTATAGTTTTCCCAGTATGAACATGTAATATATTATTCAATTTTCTTTTTAAATAAAGAATTTCTTCAGCTTGAATTTGAATATCACTAGCTTGTCCTTGTGCACCACCTAAAGGTTGATGAATCATAATTCTTGAATTTTCAAGAGAAATTCTTTTATCTCTAGTTCCTGCAGAAAGTAACAATGAACCCATTGAAGCAGCTTGTCCAATACAAATTGTTTGGATATCTGATTTTATAAAATTCATACAATCTAAAATTCCTAAACCAGATGTTACTACACCACCTGGACTATTAATATACATAAATATATCATCATTATTTAAACTATCAAGATGTAATAATTGAGCAATTATTGTATTTGAAACATGATCATCTATTTCACCATTTAATAAAATTATTCTATTTGTTAATAATTTTGAGTATATATCTGATACTCTTTCACCATTTTCTGTTTGTTCTAATACATAAGGTACATAATTCATATTTATTATCCATTTTTTAATAATAATTTATTATACCATAATTTTATATAAAAAAACTTAATTTATTTATTTTATATATAACAAATTAGATGTTTCAAAAATAAAATGAAATAATCAAAAATCAATTAAGGAGTAAATTATGATAAAATTGACAAAAAAACTTCAAGATGATATTGTTATTTTGAATAAAATAATAGAATATGTCCAACCAGGAGGTATTCTAACACATCAAAAAGGTGCCCATAAAGGTAAACCATTAATGTCTTTATTAAAAACTAAAAATAAAGATAAATTTATTTCTGAATATCCTGAAATTTATAAAGATATCAAAATTTGTTATGATAGATTTAAAAAAGAAATGGATGTACTTCATAAAAAGTATATGTATAATGATTATGCTAATATTGAAGAAGATAATGAAATTCAATTTATTGTTGTAAATGCAATAAGAAATCTAATTTTCACAAAAGATAAAAGAACATTAGAGGAATTAATTGAAAATGTTTACAATGGATGGAAAAATGAAAATAAATTAATGGAAAATGTAACAAAAGCAGGATTACATATTAAATTAGATGGTGGTGATAAAAATAGAGAAATTTCATTTTTTTCTTTTAATGCTGCACCTGATTTTTTAATAAATGGTCATTTAGTTGAATTTCAACAAGGTAGACATAATTTTTTCAAAAAAAATAAACTTGAAAAAAATTCAATTCATGGTGGTCAAATACTGTTTAAAGATTTAGATTTAGGTTATCATCTCTTTACAACGCAAGAAATTAAAATATTACTTGTAGAAAGAGGTAATGCTATTAGATATGGTAAACCTGGTAGATTATTCAATAAAGAAGAATATGAATGGTTTGACAATGTAGGTGATGCTTTATCTGAACTAAAAGAAGACTTTTAAAAGTCTTCTTTTTAATTTTTAATTGAAAAAAAAATTATTTACAATATAATTATATTATGAATTATTTACTTAAAAACTTTAATATAAAATGTGACTGTAAAATAGATAATAAATTATTATTTTTTTTATTTTTATCTTTTTCTTTATTTTTTACATTATTTGTTTTTATTTTTAATATTAAATTATTTGAATTATCAGAAAAATCATTAATAATTACAGATACTTTATATTTTTTCTTATTTTTAGAATTTATTTTTATTTTAATTCAAATCTTTATAAATAAAAAATATAAATTATTAAATTGTGAAGATAATCAAAAAAAAAATAGAATTAATTGATAATCAAAAATATATTTCAGAAAATCTAGAAAAATCTTTAATAAATGAAAAAGAAAATATGGAATATTATGATGAATTATTTCTATTTGATGATCATGATATTTATTTAAATGATGATCACAATTATTTAAAAAATAATATTAATTTATTAAAAAATAATAAAATAGGAAATAAAAAATGAATGTATTATCATTGTTTGATGGAATGTCATGTGGACAAATTGCTTTAAATAAAAATAATATAAAAATTGACAATTATTATTCAAGTGAAATTGAAAAAAATCCAATGATGGTAACTAAATATAATTTTCCAAATACAATATTTGTTGGAGATGTTAGAAATTTAGATATTAAAAAATTAAAAAAAATAGATTTATTGATAGGTGGAAGCCCTTGTCAATCTTTTTCTTTTGCAGGAAAAAGAAATGGGATGACAACTAAAACTAATATTGAAATAAAAACTTTAAATGAGTATTTATCTTTAAAAAAAGAAGGTTTTGAATTTGAAGGTCAATCATATTTATTTTGGGAATATATGAGAATATATTCTGAATTAAAAAAAATAAATCCTAATATTCAGTTTTTATTAGAAAATGTAATTATGGCAGAAAAATGGAAAAATGTTATATCTGCATCAATTGGAGTTGAACCTTTAGAAATTAACAGTTCATTAGTTAGTGCTCAAAATAGAAGAAGATTATATTGGACTAATATACAAAATATTGAACAACCAAAAAATTTAAATATTAATTTAAAAGATATATTAGAAGATGATACTTTTTCAAATAAAGCGACTATTTTAGGTAGAAGAATTGATACTAATGGTAAAAGAAAAGATTTTAATAAAGAAATTCCAATAGTTCAATGTTTAGAAGTTAGAAATTCAAATATAAATAAATCTAATTGTTTAACTACTGTAAGTAAAGATAATGTTTTAACAAATTTACCAGTAGGTAGGTATATTGATGTTTATGGAAATAATATACCTTACAGAAATTATACATGTATAGAGACTGAAAGACTTCAAACTGTTCCGGATAATTATACTAAATTTGGAATTAAAAATAATGAAAAAATAGAAATAAGTAAATCTGCAAGAATAAAAATGTTAGGTAATGGTTGGACAATTAATGTTATTTCTCATATTCTAAAAAATTTACAAAAAGATACATTTTAAATTAAAAATATAAAATTTCAACAATTAATAATTCTTTATTCTTTATTTAAATATTGAATTATTAAAGATTTCATAATTTGTTCAGCTACTGTTGAAATAATTGCTTCACCATGAATCTCAAATAATAAATTTGAAAAAGATTTTATTTTCATAATTCCTTTTGGAGGAATATATTCTTTTGATTTTTTATATTCTAAATCACTATTTAATATATATCCTATTCCAAATATAGCCATATACTCTTTTACTGTCCATGTTCTATCAAAAATAGGATGACAAGTATTACTATTACCTATACTGTTTTTTGTAGTTAATGTTGCTGATACTTGATTTAAAGAAGCTCTTTTATAAGTAGCTTGTTCAAAACCTTTTATTGGTAAAAAAATAAAATAAGAATCAGGACTATCTTTTAAAGATAATCTACTCTTTGCTTCATTAATTGCATTAGTCTCAATTATTTTTCTATCTTCAATATCTTTTATCATCCATTGTCTTTTTCCTTCTCCCCATTCTTTTTCACCTTCTCTAATTTTCATTTCTTCAGTTACAAAATTAATATAATCAATTATATTATTTTTTTTAAAATATTCTTTATTATCTTCAAGTATTGTTAAATTTTGATTATTTTTAATTAAAAAAGAATCACCTTTTTTTATTACTTCTATTATTTTATATGGTCTATGAATTCTAGATTTATTTTTATATGCAGATTTTCCTTCTGGAGTGTTTTTTAACCACATTTCAAATCTTTTCTTTAATTTTACTCCATAATGTAAATTAGGTATCCTATCATTAGGACATTTATCTTCATTCCATTTAATTAAATTTTTTTGAGCTTCTTCTTCTGAAATACTGGTATCAATATATATCTTATTATTTATTTTTTTATAATTATGATTATTCATTAATTTTATTTTATGACCACCAATACTTTTTTGATATTCAAATTCTTCTTTACTTTCAATAATTTCAATTAAATCTAATATTTTCAAGCTATCTAAAATAGTTTTACCATTAAATTCTTTTTCTTTTGATTTATTAAATAATTTTCTAGGAAAGTTTATAGATAATTCTTTTTTATAAAATATTAAAAAACCTCTTTGTCTAATTTGACAACCACCAAATTCTTCACCTCTAATATTTTTTAACTCTGAATTATAACCATATTTAGAAAATGATTCAGTAAGATAATCAATTATTTTTATTGGATATATCAAAAAATCATTATTTTTTTTTGAGTCTTCTTTTAAATAATTGATTAAATCATCTTCTATGTGAATATTATTTTGATTAAAAGCAATTGCATGTTTTTTTTGTAAAGGATTATCAAATATATTCATACTTAACTCATATGTTTCATATTCTATATCAATATCTAAATAATTATCAAGTTCATCAGTTAATATAAAATATTCATAATTTAAATATTTATTATCATTTGTAACAATATAATTATTATAAGTTTCTAGTTTATTATTTGTATTTAAACTATAAATTAAACCTGGTATTTTTTCATTATAAAAAGATGTTACATTTTCTAAATACCCAAATTTAATTGAATTTTTATTTTTTAAATCATTAAAAATATTAAAAATTGATTTTACTAATTGATTTCTAAAATCTAATGGATTATTTTTGAATGCATTTAATCCTGAACTACCTTGACAAGGTGGTGAAAAACTTGCAGATATAGGTTTTTTTTCTAAAATATTTTTTATTATTTCTTTTTGTATTTTTTCATCAGTAATTGAACCTTGAATCATATTTGTATCTGGATAATTTGAAGAAAATATATCAGCTCTTTCCTTTAACAATTCATTTGCAATTACTGTATGTACAGAATATTCATTTTTATTATGAATTATATTAATATTATTTGTTCCATATTCACCAATACCACTATTTGAAAATAATGATAAATTTTTTATTACTTTTTTATTCATAGATTTAAATCCTTCTTTTATAAAACATTATAATACCAAAAATTATATAATAATTAACTTAATCAAGTTATATTTTTTTACTCAAAATTATATTTTTATCAATTACTAATACATTAAAATTTGAATGTTTTAATATAAAATATTTTAATGAATTAAAATATGAATCATTTATCTTTTCATTACATATTACAATAAAATAAAAATCATTTAAATTTTCTTTTGATTCTTTTATTTCATATGTAATATTATTATCTATTTGAGAAATTATTTGATTTTTTTGATTTATTTGACTTTTTTTCAAAATACCTTTTTCAATTAAATTATTAATACTAATATCTTTAAAATTATTATTTTTAGATATTATTTTATAATACTTAATTTTTGTATGTAATGTTGAAATTTCATTTAATAAATTAACAATTTTTATTTCTTTTAAACATGTTATTTCTTTTTTATTAATTTGACTATTTTTATTATGGTTAAATGGATTTAAAATAATTAATGTAGTTATTACTAGAGTAATAGAATAAGAAATAATAAAAATTTTAAATTTTTTTGTTTTGTCTATCATTTTTTCCCTTTGTAATATACATTATATCAAAATTATTTATTCTTAATCAATTATAAAATTATTAAATATATTTTTTTATATAAACTAAATTACCTGAATCCCAAATTCTACGATAATCATTAATAAACATATTAAGTTCTGTTGGAATATCTTCATTAAAAAACTCAATTTTTCCTTTTTCAAAATATTCTTTTAATCTATATTTTTGATATTTTTCTCTTGATTCAAGTTCAAAAAAATCATATTTTAAATCTTTTAATTTAAAATAAAAAAAATTTGGAATAGTTTTATCAACTAATTCAAAATCTAGTTTTTCATAAAGATTTCCTGTTGACCATCTTCTGTTTGCATAACTTATTAATAATTTAGGATTATAATTTAATTCAAAATATTTTAATAATTTTGATGCTCCACCAACAATAGTTGTATTTAATTTAGAACAAAATCTATATAATTCATATTGATCTTTCCCTTTCCATTTATTTCTTCTAGATTTTCCAAATGTCATAACAGAAACTAATTCTTCATTATAAAATAATCCAATTTTTATTGAACTATTTATATATCCCTGAATATGATTTGTTTCACAAAATAATTTTGCATCTTTTGAAGATATCTCTTTAATTGTACATTTTCTAGCAAATATTCTATTGTTTTTATTCATTTTAGAATAAATCATGGAAATCCAAATTTTTCTTTTATTTAAATTCAGCCATTCATTTTCAAAAATATGAAACAATTGTATATTTTTCTTTTCTGAAAGTTCTGTTTTTAATAAATGTTTATCTTTATTATAAAAATTTTTTGATAATTCATTATCATCATTAAAAGAAAATATTTTTTTTTCTTTTTTATAATTATTTAATACTGTATATTTTTCTGAATATCCATAACTATGATATGTTAATTCATTATATTCAATTGCAAAATTAAATTCAGGAACAAATATGTCTAATTCTAATTTTTTATTTTTAGTTTTAATAATGCCTTGATTATTATAAAAAACTTTATCAATTTCATTTTTAATCAAAATAAAAATTTCTTTTTGTGTTTTACTTTTATTTTGTTTATTTGGATTTTGAATTTTAAATTTAGTCTTTAAATCATTAACAGTTTTTCTAGTAACATTAAAATAATCCATAAATTCTTGAATTAAAAATAATTCATCTTTATCTATCCATTTTTTTAATAATTTTGAATTTAAATTTTCAAATTCTAAAATATTTTGAATATGTTTTTTATTTGTTGAACTAAAACCATATTTTTTAATATTATTATTTTTAGTTTTTTCTATATATTCTTTTGTTTGAGTATAGTAATTTTTACCATATTTTTCATTATTAGTTTTTAGTATCTTTTTTTTAGTTTCAGAATATTTATTTACACATGGTATAGAACAAAATTCTTGATATTTTATTTGTTTTTTTGAACTAACATTATATTTAGTTGGTTTATTGCAATATCTACATTTAGGAGGTTCTTTTATATTATATCTAATGCAATCTAAATATTCAACTTTTAATTTACACCAATTATATTCATTTGGTATTTTAATTACCTTTATTTTTTGAATATTATAATTACCATCAGATCTAATCAAGTTAGATTCAATATAATCTTTTGTTAAAACAGTATCTTTAAAATTATATTTTTGTTTACAATTATTTGAACAAAATTTTGAATATTTTGGTTTTATTTTTAATTTACGATTATATTTTATCTCTTTATCACATTGTAAGCATAATGGTTTATTTTTTATTTCAAATAAAATGGCTTCTATATATTCAATTTTTGAATCACACCAATTATATTCTTCTGGAATTATTAAATTTTTAAGAATTGCTGTATTATAAGAACCATCTTTTTTAATTATTTTTTTTTGAATAATTTCTTTATTGATTTTCATTTTAATGATTATAACAAAATTAAAATAAAAATACAATAAATTATAACTTAATTATGATGAACAACTATCACAATGTTTCTGTTCACCTGATTTTGGTGTATTTAGATAATATAAGGTTTTAATTCCAAGTTTCCAAGCAAGAATATGAAGTTCAGCTAAATATTCATAATCCCATTTATCTTCATCAATATACATATTCATAGATTGAGATTGATCTATAAACAATTGTCTAATTGCTCCTAATATTAATAATTTACTTGGATCAATTTCATAAGCTAAACTATATGATTTATTACATTCTTGAAAGTTTGGAACTAATACAGAACCACTTACAGCACCTTCAAGTCTATATGAGTAATTCATTATAGGTTCAATAGCTTCTGTTAAATCTCTAGATGTTGCTGAACTTGCCGTTGGAGCAATAGCCATCATAAGAGCATTTCTTACACCATCTTTTCTAATTAATGATTTAACATATTCAATTTCTTCTTCATCAATTAAATGTTTAAATTTTTTCTTAATTGCTTTATTACCTAAATCAAAAGGAATAATACCTTCAGCCCATTTAGTTTCATAAAATTTTGGAAATCTACCTTTTTCTTTTGCTAATCTTGCATTATTTTTAATAATAGATAATGATAATTTTTGAAACATTTTAAAAGTTTCTTCTTCTGCTTCAAAAGTATCCATTTTAATATTTTTCATAGCAAGATTATTTGCATAGTTAGAAGTACCTTGACCTACATATCTATAATCAATATTTGTTTTTTTACCAGCGATTCTCATATATCTTCCAATATCAATAGTATTATCTAATACAAGACTAATAATATAAACAATTTCATCCATTTCATCTTTAGGTAAATCAGTAATGTTTAAATTATATGAAGCTAAATTACATAAAGCTATTTCTTCATCTTTAAATTTAATGATCATAGACTCTTCACCATCTTCTTTAATTATTGATTCTTTAATTAATTTTCCAGGTCTACTTGGTTCTAAAATTTCTGTACAAAGATTTGAACTACCAATATGTCTATTAGACATAGATGTTTTATTTACATTTTCTGTAAAAAATTGATATAAATTTCCAGTTTGAAATCTATATTTTAAAAATTGTTTAAATAGTTCTCTTGCTGATATTTTTTTCTTTGGAATACCTTTTTTATTTAATAATTTTTTATATTCTTTTTCAAATTCTTTACCAGATACATATAATAAACTTTTTGCAGATAATGGATCAAATAAATAAACATCTTTATTTTTTTGAACTGCTTCCATAAATAAATCATTAGTTGCCATAGTATATTGTAAATGTAAAGCTCTATTTTCAGGAGTTCCTGAACTAGCATCTTTTAACATTAAAAAATCTTCTATTTCTAAGTGCCACCAATTACAAGTAATGACTGCTGAACCTCTTCTATCATCACCTTGCATCATAGAAATAACTACTGATTCAATATCTTTTATATAAGGAATAATTCCACTTGCTTTAACACCATTTTTAGTAACAGAACCTTTAGCTTGTATATAAGATACATCAAAAGCTAATCCACCTCTACCTTTTGTATATAAACCTGCAGTTGATAATTTATTCATAATATCCCAAGTATCATTACCAATTGTATTTAAAATACAAGATGCAAATTGATTTAATGGAGTTCCAGAATTCATCATAATAGGTGTTGCTAATGTAGCATATCCATAACTTAATATATTGTATAATTTTTTAATAATTTTAACTCTTGAATATTCTAAATCTGTTAAATTATAAGCAAGTCCCATAGCTACTCTAATATAAGTTAATTGTGGTAATTCAAGTTTTTTTGTTTTTGTATATTTTTTACAATATTTTGAATTAAATTGTTTTAATGCATTATAAGTAAAAGAAAAATCTCTTTCTGGATCAACTAAATTATTAATTTCTTCAATTTCTTCATCTGAATATGAGTTCATAACATCTTTATTATACACTTTATATTCAATACCTTTTTTGATAACTTCTCTTAAATGAGGATATTTTTTACTTTTAATACCATATGCTTCTGAATATAATTTCATTATATATAATTTGGAAGCTACAAATTGCCATTGAGGTTGTAATTGACTAACTTTAGATACAGCTGTATTAATTAAACTATCATACATATCAGTTACTTTTATCTCACCTTTTAGTTTAATTTCTGTATCTCTTAATAAAATATCAATAAATGTTTTGTTATTATCTGTTGCCCAATTACAAACTCTTGATAATTTTCTTTTATAAAATGGTTCTTTTCTACCATCTCTTTTTATAATAATAATTTCTTTATTTTTTATCTCTTTTAATGGAGTAATTTTATTTTTCAAACTTTTTCCTTTAATTTTTATTATTTACTTTCATTATACAAAATAAATAAAATTAAGTAAATATATTTTATAGTTATATTGTTAATTTTTTTTAATTAATCATATTTTAATATTAATTTATGTATAATATTCCTTTATAAAAAAATAAAGGAATTTATTATGAATAATTTTGGAGAAATAAATGGTCAAAAGATATTATCAATATCTGGATTATTAGCATTTACTGAAAAAGGAAATACTTTTAATTTATTACATTATCATATTCAAAACATCAAAAATGTTAATAAAAATTATATGGAAGAAAAATATCAAGATGAAATACAAAAAGAAAAAAAGATTTTAAGTAAAAAATTTTCAATTTATAAAAAAATTGAAATAAATAAACAAGATAAAGAAGTATATAATATAAAAGAAGGTTTAAAAGAAATAAAAAATAAACCTGTAAAAAAAATAATTAAAATCAACAAAAAGAATGAAATTAAAGATGAAGATGAAGATTTTATAAAAAATATGAATTTTAGTGGTATTGATAAAATCATTGATTGATTTTATCAAAAATCTAACAAATTGTTTTTAATTAAATAAAATATATAAATTTAACAACATAAAGTAGAAATCTATCTTGCTTATTGGAGAGATTGAAATGAATAGTTTTTATAAACTATTTATATAGAAAAACATTACTCTTTATGGTAGAGTAATTCAGTTAAAAAACTATTAAATACACTTTTTAAGATAATCATTATTTTTCAATTTTAAACAATTTTTCTATATTTAAACATTGATATTTTTAATTAAATTTTCAATAAAAAAATTTTATAATCATAAAAATTAAAAAGATTAATATGATTATCTATATGGTAATGAAATTAATAAAAGGAAAATATTATGTATAATTTTTTTAATACATATTTCTATAAAATAACAATGGGTTTTCTTATGTTGTTGAAAGTAAAAATAAAGAAAAAACAGCTTTTGAAGGTTTTGTAATAAATATAAAACCAACTATAAATAATTTTAGAGAATTTTATATTTTTGATGGTGAAAAAGAAGTTATAGAATTTCTAGAAAAAATAAAAATTGAACTTGATAGTGATGAGATAGGTGAAGAATTCATAAAACTCGTATCTCCAAAAATAACTGCAAAAAATAAAGATGAGTTAATAGAAACTTTTAAAAAAAATTGGAAAAATATTGATAAAAATTTTGAATACAGTGTTATTCCTAATGGAACAATTTTTACAAAAGTTGAATTCAAGTAATTAATTAATTAATAATAAAATTAAATTTTCTATTTTTATTATTATAACATTAATAGATTTCTTAAAAATAAAAAAAAATAAAAATGAAAACAAAGGTTAAAAAATGTATCAATTATATATTAATTATGAAAATTATAAAATAGAAAAGATTTTAAAAGTTAATGATAATCAAAAAAAATTAAATGTAAATTCTAATAATTTAGAATTGAAAAAAAATAGTTTATATAAAATAAATTCATTATTTGAATAAGATTAAAAAGGAAAAAATATGTATATCATTGGAGATATTCATGGATGTTTAGAAACATTAAAAATTTTATATAAAAAAATACCAGATAAAAAGAATATATATTCAGTTGGTGATATTATAGATAAAGGTCCTGATAGTGCATTAGTAATAGATTTTATTATAAAGAATAATATAAAAGTCATTAAAGGAAATCATGAAGCTTTATATGAAATAATGATAGAAAAGTATCTTAACAATGAAGATATTTTTTACTCAAAATGGTATAAACTTTGGGGTGGTAAAAACACTTTAAATAGTTATTTTAAATATGAAAAAAAAATAATTAAGAAAAAAATGATTGAACATTTACAGTTTATTAAATCATTACCTTATTATTTTGAAATAGACATAAAAGATGAAGATAATGATACTTTATTTATATCTCATGGATTTGCCTTACCTTATTATAAAATGAGACATAACTTATATAATGACAATAATGTTAAACAAGCTTTTTTATCAAATAGATTAAAAAGTAAATATTTTATTGTTAATAAAAAAAATTTAAAAAATTTGGAAAAATATAAAGTTAAAAATATTTTTGGTCATGATGCTTCTAATGAAGTAAGATTTAGTAAAAATTATATTGCTATTGATACAGGATGTGTTTATTCAAAAAATGAAAATAAAGGTAAATGTCTTACAGCAATACATTGGCCTTCAAAAGAAATAATTCAAGTTAAATTGAAAGATAAAATAAATTATAAAGATTATTGATTTATTCTAAAAATATATTTATATGTAATTATTGAATAATTATGAAGTTACACTCCATAAAAGAAGTAGTTTCTTAAAATTAAAGTAATTTAACTTTAAGAGGCTGGAATACTAAGACATTTAAGGATTAGGTTTTAGAAACCTTTTTTTTGATAAAAATTTATTTATTTATAAGTTTTATATTATTATAATATTTTAAAAATTATAGATAAGGATTTTTTATGGAAAAAGAATTTATTTTATCAAAAATAAAAGAAACAGAAAAAAAATTTAATATAAAAATACTTTATTGTTATTATGATGGTTCTATTTTATATGGAACAAATAATGAAAATAGTGATATTGATGTAAATTTTATTTATATATCAGATATTAAAGATATTTTATTAAAAAAAGATTTACCTTTTATTGATGTTATTAAAAATGAAACTAAAGAAAAAAATACAAAACATGATATAGATATGAAGGGAATATCTTTAAATGAATTTTTAAATTCATTAACTTCCATGAATACAAATTCAGTAGATATGTTATTTTCAATGTTTTATAAAGAAAATATAATATTAGAAGATACTGAATTTACAGATTATTTTAAAACAAATTATTTGAAATTTTTAAACAGAGATATGAAAAAATTTATTAATTATTCTCTTGCACAAGTTACTAAATTTGGAATAAAAGGACAAAGATATTCTGAATTAGACTCTTTTTATAGAGAATTAGAAAATTTAGTTTTAAATAATGAAAATATTAGTTTGAAAGATAGTATATGGAATGAATTAAAAGAATTAATTCAATTAAAAGAATATTCATATATTAAATTCACATATGCACCTGGTGCAATAGGAATTGATGGAGATATTGAATATATTTCAATATTAGGAAAAATGTTTCATTCTGATATAAAATGTAATTATCTAAAAACAAAAGTTTTTAAATTATATAATAGTTTTGGAAATAGAACTAAGACTATTGCTAAAACTAAAACTAAAACAGATTTTAAAGCATTAAGTCATTCTTATAGAATAGCAAAAGAAACAATGGAATTAATCTCAACTGGTTTTATAAAATTTCCATTGACATATTCTAATAAATTAAAAGAAATAAAATACATTTCTGAAAATAATGTATCAAATGAATATGTAGAAGAAATTATAAAAGATATTGAATTAATGTTTAGTAAAATAGATAAACTTTCTGAAAAATCTGTTATTTCAAAAAACTTAGATATAGACTTTATTGAGAAAACTATTCTTTATTTTCATTTAAAAGAATATTAAACTACCTTCCTCTAAAAGATGTGGATTTCTTTCTTAACTAAATAAATAATTAATAAATCATAAGTTGATTTTATCAATTAATTATAAGGTAAGGTTCATTTAACCACTATAACTAATAAGGTTTCCTTTAAAAGGAATAAATTTTTATTTTATTTTA
>Ga0114934_10001265_pt1 | contig 16370 bp, 16 predicted proteins | sample 4SBtaG_2_FD_99695 | JGI IMG/M metagenome (GOLD analysis project Ga0114934, IMG submission 99695) | Deep subsurface microbial communities from Kolumbo volcano to uncover new lineages of life (NeLLi) - 4SBTROV10_white metaG | ecosystem: Environmental > Aquatic > Marine > Volcanic ... | reverse complement strand
GTTTTTAATACTTCCGCTAACACTCGGGCCAATATCTTTAACACTCTCAATCCTTTCGGGAAAAGCGCCAATGATTTCATCAATTGACTGAAAAGATTGAGCCAATCTTTGAGCTGCTCCTGCCCCCACATATCTAATACCTAATGCGTAAAGTATTTTGGCAAAAGGTTTTTCTTTACTTGCTTCAATCGCTGATAACAAGTTGTCAACACTTTTCTCTCCGAGCCTTTCAATATTTATAAGCTCATTTCTGTGCAAATGTAAATCATAAATATCTGCATACGATTTTAGAAATCCCAAATCAACAAATAAACTAACAAGTGATTCTCCCAAACCGTCAATGTTCATTGCGGTTCTTGAAGCAAAATGAATAATGCTGCCTTTAACTTGCGCAGGGCATTCGCTATTTTCACAGTATATTGCTACTTCATTTTCCGGCTTGAATAAAAGTGAACCGCATACAGGGCAAAATTCCGGTGCAATTATTTTTTTGGAGTCTGCCGGTCTTTTTTCAATTTCAACCGAAACAACTTTTGGAATTACATCGCCGCCTTTTTCAATAACAACCGTATCACCTTCTCGGATGTCTTTCCTTTTAATTTCATCTATATTATGCAATGTTGCACGGCTAATTGTTGAACCTGCTAACAATATCGGCTGTAATTCAGCAACCGGCGTTACTGCTCCGGTTCTGCCAACTTGCCAAGTTACTTTATTCAATTTCGTTTTTACTTGTTTAGCCTTAAATTTAAATGCTACTGCCCATCTCGGACTTTTAGCAATATTTCCAAGAATATTCTGCTGTTTTACCGAATTAACTTTAATTACGACTCCGTCAATTTCGTAAGGAAGTTTCTCTCGCTTAATTTCCCAGTAGCGACAATATTCTACAACTTCCTTAATATTTTTACACAATTTATAATTGGGATTAACTTTAAATCCAAGTTGCTTTAATATGTGCAGGTTTTCACTTTGACTTTTAAACTCATAATTTTCTGAAAGTAAATAGTAAACAAAAATATCAAGCGGTCGTTCAGCAACAATTTTCGGGTCTTGAAGTTTTAACGTTCCCGCAGTTGAGTTTCGGGGATTCATAAAAAGTTTTTCACCGTTTCGTTCCCTTTCTTCATTTAATTTTTTAAATCCGGCAAGCCCCATAAATATTTCACCGCGAACTTCAAATTCGGATATATTACTAAGTTCATCATTATTGTTATTTATTCTTAAAGGAATCGAACGAATTGTTTTTACATTGTTGGTTATTTCCTCTCCTGTATATCCGTCGCCACGAGTTGCAGCTTTTTGAAATAAACCATTCGAATACAATAAACTTACTGAAACTCCGTCAATTTTTAATTCGGTTACATATTCCACTATTTCATTAGCACCAAGATTTTCACGAACTCTCCTGTCAAAGTCAAATATGTCATTTTGATTGTAAGTATTTGAAAGACTTAACATAGGGAATTTATGCTTAACAGGAGGAAAGTTTTTTGTTAAATCGGAACCGACTCTTTGAGTTGGAGAATCCTTAGTAATTAAATGCGGATATTTTTTTTCGAGCGTTAATAACTCATTCAGTAAAGAATCATATTCAAAATCACTGATTGTAGGTTGAGCTAACACATAATAATTATAATTGTGCTTTCTTAACTGCTCTCTAATTTTTTGTATTTTCTGCTCAACCTCTTTATTCATCAGCCTTAATCTTGTTAACTTTAATTTTTTGAATAGTGTCGCGACTAACAACCAAATTCTGTACTTCCCCTTTTACGCCATTAAAATCATAGTCTTTACCGTTCAGTTTAAATTTAATTCCGCCCAAATTACCAACTAGCAGTTTAATATTTTTATTTGCTGAAATATTCTGTTTTTCATCAGGTCGCATTGTAAACTCTTTATCAATTGAATTATCAATTCTAAGCCTAATCCAAACCGTATCGGTTGCAATTAATTTAAGTGAAAAAGGTTCCGCTTTTTGAACAGGAGCTATTGAAGTGTTAACTGTTTTTGAAACTGTTTTTTCGGGTTTGGCTTCGAACCTCTGATTCTCATTTAAAACTTTATCAAACGGTTTTTCCTTTATTATTATAGTTCGAGAGGGTTTTATAAACAAAAAATAAACAGCAAGTAATACAATTAAAGTTACAGCTGCTATTATCAAAATCATATTATTGGATTTTGAAGAATTGTTTACGGCATCTGTTTTTTCATTTACTTCAGGCGAAGTAAATTTTACTTTGGTTTCCGGTGATTTTATTTTTTTCTCTGATTCCGCAACTTTTTCTTTTAAAGATTCATCTGTTGATTTTCCTTGTTTTGCATCTTCAAAAGCTTTTAAAATTTCTGCAACATCCAGATCCAAAACATTTGCATAATCTTTTATGAATGCTCGCATATAAACCAATGGCATCACATCAAAACTGCCCGATTCAATTGCTTTAAGAAATTTAATATCAATTCTTGTTTTAGCTGAAATTTGCTGAAGCGTTAATCCTTTTTTTTCTCTTTGCTCAACAAGAGTTTGTGCAAATTTTTTAAGTAATTCTTCTGACATTATAATATCACCATACAAATTTTAAATTCCATAAAATGCAAGTTTTTCATTCGTCAGGAACGAATTTTTATTTTCTTTTCCGGGAAAGTAGCTGTTTCATTAACAGTTGCTTCTTCAAATATTAGAAAAATATCATTCTTGTTTACTTCACATAACATATTGGTAGCTACTTTTTTTGCAACTTCGCTGAAAATACCCCATCTATATTATGCTTGTTTGGCAAAGTTTGAACACAACCATTTTCATCAACAAGTTCTTTATCAAAAGTTTCCGTAGCATTTATCAATCTGAAATCAGGATTATCCTCAAGAAACTTTTTGATAATCTCAAAGTTTTCATCGGGTTCAATAGTACACGTACTATATACCATTATTCCCTTTGCTTTAAGTAAAGTTGCAGCTTTATTTAATAATTGGCTTTGTGTTGCATTTAGTCTCCTAATATCTCCAATGTCTCTTTTCCACTTAATATCCGGTTTCTTCCGCAATGTACCCAAACCGGTGCAAGGTACATCAATAAGGATTCTATCGAAATTATTTTCATTGAATTCCATTGCATCAACTGCTACAGACCTAACATTTTTAACTCGAAGTCTTTCCAAATTATTATTAAGAATTTTCAAGCGACTCTCATATTTATCAAGTGCAACAAGTTCACCTTCATTATTCATATATTCCGCAAGAAGACCCGTTTTGCCTCCGGGAGCTGCACAAAAATCCAAAACTTTCATACCCGGTTTTGCATCCAATAACTTACACGAAAATCCGGTACTCTCATCCTGAATACTGAAATACCCTTTCTTAAAATATTCCCAATCAGCAATATTTGTTAATTTATACATTTTAATGAAATTTGACAAATATTTTGTATCGGAACACGAAAGATTAACCGACTTCAGAAGTTTTTTTAACTCATCTTTCTCCGTAACAAGATTGTTTACTCTAAGAGTTAAAAACGGTCTTTTATTATTGCTGACTAATAATTCCTCCGTAAAATCCTCACCGTATCTTTTAATCCACCGCTTAACAAGCCAGCTTGGATGGGAATAATATGCACTGAAATAATTAGCTTTCCCGTTATTGGTATCAGGATATTTAATTGCATCTTTTTTTCTAATAATACTTCGTAAAACTGCATTTGTAAGGTCTGCCGATTTTTGTCCCTGCAGTTTTTTTACAAATTCCACTGATTCATTTACCGCAGCAAAATCAGGTACTTTATCCATAAACATAATCTGATACAAAGCTACACGCATTGCATTTTTTAAGTTCGGAATACATTTTGAAAATTGTCCTTTGTAAAATCCGTTTAATATCCAATCTATTCTGCCTAACCAGCGAATTACTCCGTGAACAATTTCATAAAGCATTGCTTTATCCAATCCACTCAAATCTTTATTTCGCATCTCAACTTGTAACATTTTATCTAGATAAGCGTCTGTTCTGTCAATTCTGTTCAGTATTTTTACAGCAGTTCCACGAACACCTGCATATAGATTTTTACCGGGAGCAGTAACTTTTAATTTCGTGTCTTTTTTTTGATTCATACTACCATTTATACATTAATTAATAAACACTTAAAGATATAAAAATAATTCTACCTTTATTAAATATAATATCATAATTTATATTTGAGCTAACTCCGAAAAATCCTAATCGGGTTTAAAAAACCGTTTTGGAAAGTTCGTCTTTGATTTGTAATCTTTACATTGAAACGCGGTGTAAATACAAATATAACTAAAGTGTACACATCTTTAAAACAAAAAAGGCTGCACATAAAAATTGCAGCCTAAAAAAATTTGATTCTTTGATAACATTAATTGGACTTAGATTTAATTCCATATTTTTTATTGAACCTTTCAACTCTACCGGCTGAATCAACCATTTTTTGCTTACCGGTAAAGAAAGGATGACATTCATTACAAATTTCTAATTTTATTTGCTTAACAGTCGAATAAGTTGTAAAGTGATTTCCGCACACACATGATACTTCGCACAACTGATAATTAGGGTGAATTCCTTCTTTCATAATATAGCCTCTTTCTAAAAAATTTTGATTTTAAATATAAAAATATTGCATCCTAAATACAATTTCAAAATAAAATTACTTACCAAAATTTTTTGTGTGCAATGAATCAATTTGTTTTTTCATTGCTTCTAATTGTTTTGGATTTGTTTTAACGGGAATACCAAATCCGTTAAAGTTAATACTTGTTTGTCCTCCGCTAACAGTTTGAATGCTTCCAATATTGCGGGCAGTACCATTTGCTCGATTCACATAGTTATCAAGGTTTACAGAGTTAGCATCATTAAACGGAAATTGAGGTTTTCTTTGAATAACAACATCATTAGGTTCAATTACTGCCTTTAATCCCTGTTCAGTCTTCGCTACTTTGCTGAAAGTTCCGTTAGATTTTTGTTCTTTGGAATTTTTAACAGTATTTATATACTGCCGCAGCTCAGGTTTCTGCATTAATAAATTATCCGTTTGAAACTGCGAATTTGAAAACACAAAGATAAATACTACTGCAGAAAGTGCTAATGCTGCAATTGGTCCGAGGCTCCAAGTTAACCATTTAGGTATTCGTTGTTCTTTCGGAAGGTCAAAATTTCCGTTTTGAATTCTTGTACTTAGTTTAAATTCAAAATTTTCCGGTGCTTTAATTTTGGGAAGATTTTTTAATAATTTAATAACCTCAGAGTTATTAGTATCATTATTATTGTAGAATTTTTTTTCCATAATTACTCTCTATAGATATTTTTAAGCAATTTTTGTAGCTGTTTTCTACCTCTATTAATTCTCGATTTAACAGTACCGATTGTTAAACCGGTTATTTCTGCAATTTCCTCGTACGAAAATTCTTGTATATCTCTTAAAATTACAACTTCTCTATAAACAGGTTTAACTTTTAACAGAGCCTTTTGAATCATATTGTTTTTTATTTTATTATCCGCAAGTCTGTCGGGAGCAACAAATTCCTTATCTTCCACTTGAATTTGCATATCGTCATCGTGATTGCTTACTGAGTAGATTTTTCTACGGTTTCTTCTTTTTAATTCATTCTTTGCCAAATTTCCGGCAATTGTATAGATCCAAGTGGAAAATTTTGCAACGGATTTATAAGAATCCTTTTTCAAGTAAAACTTAATCATCGTATCCTGCACAATATCCGAGCAGACATCCCGATCTCCAACAAATCTAAAAACAAAGTTCATTAACGGATCTTTGTACCGTTTAACTAATAAATTATAGCACTCAATATCATTGCTATTCTGAAACTCTTTTATTAGTTCTTCATCTGTTAATAATTTTTTCAACTGTTTTTATACTCTTAATTTTATAAATAGTTTCATAAAAATGATTATTTTTTTTGCATCAACTCATAAATAATATTTGTGTTAACACAACGTTTTAACGTGGTGACTAAAAACCAAAAACAAACCTTCCAAAACGGGTTTAAACCCGTTTGGGACTTTTCGGAGTGAGTTCAACTTTTATCTTTACTGCAACATCTCACTAATTAATGTTGTTATTAAAGTTTTGTCATCAATTGTTGTTGTCTTTATCTGTAAATCTGCTTTTAATAAAGCTCTCGAAGCATTTAATAACCTTTCTTCCGATTTGAAAAAATTTCCTTGAATACAACTTGAATAATAAAATTTTGAAATACCAATTTTCTTTGAAGCCTCGTAATCATTTATATTTTGTGCCTTTAATTCCCTTGATTGCGCAATAATTGCAATAAACTTGGTAATAATTGCTGTAAGCTGTAAAGGCTTATAATTATGTTCCAAAAGATTATATGAAATATTTAAGGCTTTTGATTTATCTCCGAATTTAATTGCATCTTGCAAATTGAAAATAGAAAACTCCTTTGTTTCCGAAGTCATTTCCGTAATAATATCGGTAGTAATTTCTCCTTTCCCGTTTAAAAAATCAGCAAATTTTTTAATCTGGGCTGCAACAAGAGATTTATCTTCACCTACAATATCCAAAAGTAAGGAACTATTTTCATTACTTAGTTCAAGACCAAATCTTTTCGATTCGGCACGTGCCCAAGTGCTCAACTCACGCCCTTTCAAGTCGCGTGCTTCAAACATAAAATTTTTTGCTATTAAACTTTTGTACGGCTCCTTACCAAGTCCACTAATTTTTCCATAATTAACCAGAATTAAAACTGTCGTTTCCGAAGACGAATGCACATAGTTGGTAAGTTTATCTTTATCTGTGAACAGTTCAAAGTTTTTTACAATTAAAAGTTTTTTCCCCGAACCAAATGGAAAAGCAGAAGCAATATCTATAGCCGAAACAAGAGAATCTTTTTTCTTTGCCGTAATTATTTCTTTGTCAAAATCAGAAGAAATATCAGGCTCAACTAATTTTTCAACAGCTTTAACTGCCTGGTCAATTGTAAAGCGATCACTTCCGAAAAAAAAATAAATCGGGAATATTTTACCCTGCTTAATATAATTTCTTAAATTATATATTGATTCAGCTTGTATGGTTTCTCTTTTATATGCCATTAAATTTTGGTTAGTTTAACCGTTCTTAATAATTAACAATATTTTTTGATTTTAACTTTTCAAATTTAATTGCTTTTGAAAGAAAAAACACAAAACCGCCCCAAACTATTCCGGTAATAACAATTGCAAATATCCAATACATCAGCTACTTTCCCTCAATGTATATTTTACAATTAGCTTGTTGAATAGCAAAAATATTCCAATCACAATCGCCCATTGAAATAAACAAGTTCCGGCATTTGCCGTATGAGACGGATTCCACCATTGCGGATCCCATTGAGCCGAGCTAACGAGCCACCAAGTAACTAAAACCACGACTTGAACCGGAATTAGAAATGCTATTACAAAATTGTACCAAGTCCCGATTTTAATATCGCTTCCATATCCGTTTATTATTTCAGTTCTGAATTTATTAACACCGAATTTAATAATTGAAAATGATATAAAAGCTCCGCTCAGTATTAACCCTACACCCCAAACCCAATCCTGATTTGTGAAAAATTTTGTATCAACGGCCGAAGGAATACCCAAAAGAAAACCACCGCCAACAACAAACAGAACCGCTTTCTTCCGCTGAAAACCAAAATCCATAACAGTACGTGTTGTAAGTTCAATCAATGAAATTAAAGATGAAATCGCTGCAAATGACAAAGCGAGGAAAAACATTGAAGCAAACAAAATATTTACCGCAACACTCGATGATATTTTTGAAAATAATAATGGTAAATAAATAAATGTTAAACCTGTATTTGCAGGTCCTGATTGTGTTATTTGCTGCATTGCATCAACCGAACTTAAAGAGAAAACCGTTGAAAATATTATAATTCCGGCAAGCAATGAAATTGAGTTGTTTCCAAAACCAATAAGTGCTGCATTGATTGGAACATCCTCTCGCTTCTTCATATAAATTGCATACGTGAGTATCAGTCCCCAACCGGCACCGGTATCCCAAGCGTTTTGCGTTAAAGCATTTAACCAAGTTTTGATATTAAAAAAGTATTCTGCCTTCGGCATAAATAAAAATTTAATTCCTTCAAAAGCATTCGGTAAAGTTATTGCCCTAACGAATAATATTAATAAAATAACAACTAATGCCGGAATTAAAATTTTGTTTACTTTCTCAATTCCATTTGTTATGCCTTTGTAAATTACTATTCCACCAATTACCATAGCAATAAAATGATATAAAACAGGCAAATAACTTCCGGAGAAACTATTCCAATATTGTAAAGGGCTTTGGGTTTTAAACAAATTTCCCGTAACTGCCGATACAAAATAGCGTATGCACCAGCCGGTAACCACTGAATAATAAAACATTATTGCCGTTGAAACAAAAGCGATGTATGCACCCATCCAACTGAATTTTTTACCGGCGGTTTTCGTAATTGCTCCAACCGGACCAAATCGAGTGGATTTACCAAGTGCAAACTCTGCGATAATCAATGGAATTGACCAGACAAAAAGAAATATTACCCACGGAATTAAAAAAGAACCACCACCGTTTTGTGCAACAATCCGCGGAAATCGCCAAATATTTCCTGTTCCGATTGCAACACCGAGAGTTGATAATATCAGTCCCCAACGCGATGAAAAATATTCAGTTTGCTTTTTTCCCATTCAATCCTAAATTAATAAAGAAATAATAAATCCATTCTTTATTGAACAATTATTTCAAATTTTTACAATTTAATATTATAGTTTCTTATTATTAAATTAAATGATTATCGTTTTCTATACCTACGATAGATTTTTCGAAACAGCAGAAGATATATTTTTCTAATATCTTAGTATTTTCACTGAATTTTAAGTCTTAATTTTAACATTGTTTAATTGTGCAATTGTTACTTTGTTTAACAATTTATCAATAAAACAATTAACTAATAAAATTACTTCTTCGCTGTCCTTGTTTTTTGCTACAAATATAATTAGGGATATAGAGTACGATAGTCATATTAAATTAACTATTTGCCCTTTTTCTCTATTTCAATCCCTTCGATAATTACATCCTTTACAGGTTTATCAAAAGGTTTTGAAACCGCAACATTGCTGATTTCATTTACAACCTCCATTCCGTCAATAACTTTACCAAAGATTGTATGCTTGCCGTTTAACCATTCGGTTGGTACCGAGGTAATAAAAAATTGACTTGAATTTGTATTTGGTCCGCGATTTGCCATTGCAAGCATTCCCGGAGTATCAAATTGTAAATCATTTCTAAACTCGTCCTCAAAGTCGTGTCCGAAATAACTGTTGCCACCCGAACCTGAACCGGTCGGATCTCCGCCTTGAATCATAAAATTTTTAATTACTCTGTGAAATGTTACTCCATCATAATAATTTTGTAATGAAAGACCCACAAAATTTTCGACAGTTTTCGGTGTTTCTTTTGGAAATAATTGAATTGTAATATCGCCCATATTTGTTTTCATTACTGCTGTTAGTATCTGATTATCAGATATATTCATTTTTTCTTTCACAATATCTCCTATATTGCAGGAAAATCCCGCGATTGTTAATAATAAAATAATTATTTTTAAAATTTATTTACTAAGGTTTTCTGAATTTACTCGAACCTTTTAATTTCCTCAAATCAAAATTACGGTGTTATAATATTATACGCTATCATAATATAAATTAAAATTCCAATTACAATTCTGTAACCGACAAAAATAAAAGTACTGTTCTTTTTCAAGTATTTCAGTAAAAAATCAATTGCAATATAACCGCTAATTGCCGATGTTATTGTTGCTATCAGCATTGCAGTTAAGCCTGTTGAATCAATAAATTTTAACGATTGATAAAACTCTAAAAGTCCACTGCCAAGCACTGCAGGAATACTTAATAAAAACGAAAATCTTGCAGCCGTTTCCCTTTCAAAACCAAGAAAAAGTCCTGCTGTAATTGTTGTGCCTGACCTTGACGAACCGGGAATAAGTGCAAATGATTGTGCAAACCCGACTAATAATGCATCGTACCATTTTACTTGATGAATGTCTTTTTTGAATTTACCGAGTTTTTCCGAAAGTCCGAGTAATATACCGAAAAATATTAATCCTCCGGCAATTACATAAAGATTTTTTGTAAACGCTCCTTCAATTAAATCTTTAAATCCAAGCCCGATGATTGCTACAGGCAAAGAGCCGATAATTATATACCAGCCCATTTTCGAATTTTCATTTTGTCTTGAAAACCCTTTACGTTCAATTAGGTTGTCTTTTAAAAAATCTAATATTATGTGCCAAAGATCGTTTCTGAAATAAATGAGAACCGCAAGTAAAGTGCCAAGCTGTATTACTGCAATAAATGCCGTCCAATGCTCAGGATTATTTGCAGAAATAAGATGCATCAATTTACCGGCAATGGTTAAATGCCCCGTACTGCTGATTGGTAAAAATTCCGTTGCTCCTTGAATTACGCCCAGAATAATTGCTTCAATAAAATTCACTATTGCTCCTTAAAAAAAATATGAAATTCCTATTTTAACACCGACCGAAAAAGTATTTAAATTTATATCCACGCCCGCATTATTACTAAACTGCCTACTTCCACTACTTAAATTTTTTATCAAATCGTATCTGATATCCGCTGCTAACATTGCATATAAATTTCCTCCGAGAGATGTGTGTCCTTCTGCCTGAGCGAGAAAACCTAACCCGGTTCCCGAATAGTTTACGGTACTAATAATTCTTTCATCCAAATTAACTATACGCAATCCTACACCGCCGCCGAATTTGAATTTATAACCTTTACCCGGAATTACATAGTAGGCAACAACCGAAGGTTTATGCACATTATAAGAAAGTTCGTAATTAATTGATGATGTATTGTTGTAAGAATAAACTGATAACCCGTAATCAATTCCCAATTGAAAATTATCGGAAACCGAATAAACACCTTCACCGTAAAATTCGACTTGAGCGGAAAAGGTACTTAACACGCTATTTCCGGTATTAAAGTTTGCATTTAAGTAATTTTTCAATGATGAATTTGCAGCATAATTAATCCCCATTCCTGAAGATAATTCAACTTGTGCAAAAGTCTGTGAAAACGACAACGCCAAAATTATTAATATTATTTTTTTCATAAATTAATCCATTACTATCAAAATTTTTAAGTTGCAATAATTAACCAATAGTCTTATCCTTGAATACACTTAAAAAAGTTTCTTTCGGCAAACCGGTTTTGCTTCTGTTCAAATTAACAGCATAAAATGAAATAAACATAATCACAATAAATAAAATATATGAAATTATGTGAGTCAGAAAAGCATACGCGGCACTTATATCTTGTCCAAATCCGAAAAGACTCATCAAAACCATAATTGTTATTAAGTGATAAGTTCCTGTTCCGCCGGGAGTTGGGATAACAATTCCAAACGCACTGATTGTCATTAGTACCCATCCCATACTTATTGAAACCGGCATTATTTTTTCCATCCCGAGCATGTAAAATCCGATATACGCATTATATCCGTAGATGAACATAATTACCGCTGAATAAAATATTGTCATCAGAATATTTTTTGTACCTTTCAAACTTGCAAAACCGACTGCAAAAGTGTTAAAAATACTTGCCATTTTTTTTGCAATTTTTGGTGATGCCTTGCCTACAATTTTAACAATTAAATTGTAAAATTTTTCTTTAAACTTTACTGTTAGAAAAAGTACAATTATTGCGATGCTCATTAAAACAAAAATGGTGTAAACAGTTGGTCGAAGCCATTCTATTTTGGAATATAAATCTCCGGGGAAAATTAAAACCGATATTATCACGGAAAATGCGAGTACCAAAATATCAATTACTCGTTCAACAATTACAGTTCCCAAAAGACTGGAACGGGAAATACTTTCCCATTTACCCAAAAACAAGGAGCGGTAAACCTCACCGAGACGCGGAACGGCACAATTAATTCCGTAACCAACCATTACAGCTGCAAAGGCATTCAAAAGAGAAACATTGGGTTTTACAGAATTAATAATGTATTTCCATCTTATAGCCCGGGCAATATGAGATAGGATAAAAAAAACAATAAAAACCAACATCCACTTTATTGAAGCGGATGAGAGCTTTTTAACCAAGTCTGCAAAGTCCACATTATGGAATGCGAGGAAAAGGAAAATGAAAGTTATAAAAACAGTAAATATATAACCAACTATTCTTCGAAAATCATATTTGCCGTTATTACCTGAGGTCAACTACTTTCATTCCTTTCAATATTTTAAAATCAAATTCAGAATTTTTTAAGTCTTGATTTAATTTAACTTTACTAAGTTCAACCGAATATCGAGTGTTTCTTTTCACTAACTCAATTTGTTTAACAACATAATCATTCGTAAACCAAATATCTGCATAATCAAATTTTATCTTTTTAGAATTTGCCGATAATCTTATTCCGCTCATTCCGCTTTTCTTTTCATTTAAATTTTCAACATTACAAAGTTTTGCATAATCATAAAGATATGTTTCAATTGAAACCGGATTCGGATTATCTTTTGGATTTGTGATTACAACACGGTTAAGCTTTTTATCAAAAGTCCAAAGTGAATTTCCATTTGAAATAATTGTTCTCCGTTTTGTAATAATCTTAATCTTTTTCGATTTTTTATAAAACAGTTTGCCATCAAATTTAGCAATTATTCCGCCGTTTTTTGAATATAGTGAACCGGAATAATCGGCTTTAAAATCCTTAACAGTCTCAAATTTATTTTGCAGCTTTTTTAAATAATCCGAAGCTGATTGGGAAACAACTACTGACTGAAAAACAATTAAAAAAAATGAAAAGATTAATAATTTAAATTTCATTACAAAGACCTCAAAAGTAAATCAAGCTGATCTTCATTTTCAACTAGAACCTCTCGGGCTTTACTTCCCATCGAAGGTCCGACAATACCAGCTTCCTCAAGCTGATCAACAATTCGTGCAGCTCTTGCATATCCTAATTTTAATCTTCGCTGAAGCAATGAAACAGAACCTTGCTGGTGGCGAACAATAACTTCCGCAGCTTCATTAAACATCGGGTCAACATCGGCAAGTACACTCCCCGTTCCTCTGGATTTCTTTTCAAACATTGAAGGTAAGAAAAATCGTTTGGAATATCCTTCCTGTACATAAATAAAATTAGTTACCCTTTCAACTTCCTCCGTTGAAATAAATGCGTTCTGAATTCTTACGGGTTTCGGCATTCCGCCCGGGAGAAACAGCATATCGCCACGCCCCAATAATTGTTCAGCTCCTTTCATATCGAGTATTGTACGGGAATCTACTCGTGATGCGGCTTGGTATGCAATACGAGCTCCAAAATTTGCTTTAATTGTTCCCGTAATTACATTAACCGAGGGTCTTTGAGTTGCAACAATTAAATGTATTCCAACAGCTCGTGCAAGCTGGGCAATTCTTGCAATCGGTTCTTCTACTTCCTTTCCTGAAGTCATCATTAAATCGGCCAATTCATCAATTACCACAACAATATAAGGCATTTTGTAATGCTTCATTTTTTCAGTATCCATCGGACGAGTTTTGGGATTTTTGAGTTTTTTATTGTAATCAACAATATTGCGAACGCCGACTTTAGCCAATTTATCATATCGTTTTTCCATTTCAAATTCTACTGCTTTTAAAGCAAGTAGAGCATTTTGCGGCATTGTAATAATTTCTTCGTCAAGATCCGGCGAAATTGCCAAAAAGTGTTTGTTTAATTTTCTGTAAAATGAAAGCTCGATTTTTTTTGGGTCAATAATAACAAACTTAATTTCCGAAGGGTGTTTTGCAAAAAGCAAACTGGTAATAATCATATTTATACCAACACTCTTGCCCGAGCCTGTTGAACCGGCGATAAGTAGATGCGGCATCACAGCAAGATCGGTTACGTAAATATCTCCCGAAATTGTTTTGCCAAGTGCCATTGGAAGTTCAGCTTTTGACAAACGGATTTTTGCAAGCACTGAATATGCACTTACAAGAGCCGGTTTGGCATTCGGAATTTCAACTCCGATAGCACTTTTGCCTGGAATTGGTGCAATAATTCTAATTCCCCTTGCAGCAAGTGCAAGAGCAATATCATTTTCCAAACTTACTATTCTGCTGATTTTCACACCCGGGGAAGGGACAATTTCGTAAAGAGTAACAACGGGACCCGGTGTTACGGAAATATCTTCAATTTTAATATCAAATAATTGAAGTTTTTGCTTAAGCAATTCCGCATTGTGTTTTAATTCTTCCTCCGGAATTTTAATATCATCTTTACTTGGTTTTGTTAAAAGTTCAATTGTAGGCGGATTATATTCTATCGTTTCTTCCCACTGATCGGGCAAAACCGCTTCGTCAACAACATCAATCGGTGGAAGTATTTCATCGTCCGGTTCTTTCTTTTTTCCCTTATCACCGTCTTTTTTTTCATCTGTCTTTTTTACTTTTTTCGGTTCGTTTGTTAAATCAATAATGCCATCCGAATCAGGTTTTAATATTGTAATCCTTGTATCTTCTTTTTCCGATTTATCAGAAAATATTTCAGGCTGATTTCCAAGTAGTGGATTTCTATCCTCTGTATTTTCTTCTTTGTTTTTGAATTTTTTCTTTCTTAATTTTTTAATTTTATCAAGATTGCCTTCCGATTTTTTTGAATCTTTTTTTTCTGAAGTTTCTTTTTCATTATTTTCCTTTCCCAACAATTTTTTCACAAATTTTGAAATTCCGCTAAAATTGAAATCAAAAACTATAAAAAAGGATAAGAACAAAAGCGTTGATAAAAAGATAATACCGCCAAGACCTCCGAATAGCCTGCCAACAGCAGTTCCGAAAAATGCTCCAACCTTTCCGGACAATTCATTTACATCAGTAAATATTCCAAGTTCAAATCTGAGCAACCCGAATAATGAAGCTAATATTACTGCAAGGGCAAGTAAAAAATTTGAAATATAAACTATCAATTTGTATGATTGATTTCTTACAACCGAATAACCCCACATAAATAACATCACGGGGAAAACGAGCGAAAAGTATCCGAGTGTTGAATTGATAAAGAAATAAGATGTGTAAGCACCGAATAATCCCAGCCAATTATGTATTTCTTCCATCTTTTTTACAATATCGGCATCAGTTGAAAACACACGGAAAATATCCGTAAAACTTGTTAAGTTTGCTTCGTCTATTCTTGAATACGAAAGTATGGAAAGGAAAAGCAGCAATGCCAAAATTATCATAGCAATACCGAGAATTTTTTTCTTCTTCTCAAGAGGAATTATAAAAGGAGATTCTTCCTTCTTTTTTTTAACAACTCTCTTCGCTATTTTTTTTTTCTTTATTGCCATAAATTATTTCGTAATTGTGCTACAATTTATTTGGAATAACATAAAAAAAACATACAGAATCTTCTCAAGCGTAATAGTTAATCTTGATCCGCAATGAATGGTTTTATTACTCCATTTTGAAACACCGGTATTAAATTACTTACATCAAGTTCGGAACAGTATCTGATATCATCTTCAAATCCATTTTCTATCAAAAACTTTCCATGTTCAGTTTCTGATAGCATCTCAAAAATATTTTTACCAAAAATAGTATTAAGTTCGAGACTTGCTTTTGAAGCATCCGACAGATCAATGTTATCGTTTAATTTTTGAATCTTTCTAATAAGTTTCCCTGCACAAACAGTATCCTCAAGACAGAACATTCCGTGAGAACCGGAACATAATATTTCAATATCTTTGTTTAAGTTTAAAAGATGTTCGGCTAATCCCTGAAGATTATTAAAACATCCGATAAAAGTATCATCGGCAAATTTAGTTCTTACTATTGATCCGGTACCATTAGTAGTGAACAAGATAATAGATTTTCCATCTACATTTTCACTAGTATATTCCAACGGAGAATTTCCAAGATTAAAACCATCAATCATTTTTGTATTTCTTTCTCCGCCAAGCAGAACATGCCCGCCTCCTGATATTTTCATGGCAAACTCAATTGAGTTTACCGGTGTAATTTCTTTAGCGCCATTTAATAGTGCTGTTGAGATAACTGTTGTTGTTCTCAACACATCAATTACAACCGCAGTTTTGCCCGTAAAATATAATTCATCAACATTTAGAGGCGAAAACAAAGTGTGTATTCGCATTTTAATTTTAATCCGTCAAATTTCTATTTAATTAAATTATTATTTTTTATATTATAAATATTGCTACTTTTTTACAAACGGTAATTTAGTAACTACTGCGGGAATTTCTTTACCGCGAATTAAAAAATTAACATTCGTTCCTTCCGCTGCAAATTCCTTTTCAACATAACCGAGTGCAATT
>Ga0114934_10001264_pt1 | contig 16374 bp, 8 predicted proteins | sample 4SBtaG_2_FD_99695 | JGI IMG/M metagenome (GOLD analysis project Ga0114934, IMG submission 99695) | Deep subsurface microbial communities from Kolumbo volcano to uncover new lineages of life (NeLLi) - 4SBTROV10_white metaG | ecosystem: Environmental > Aquatic > Marine > Volcanic ... | reverse complement strand
TGCACGCCGGGGCATAAATGTTCCAACTGCTACAATACTGGGCTTTACACGCTGGACGGCTTGAGAAAGATCCCCCGCAGTTACGATAGGAACGAATACCATCAAGCCTATTAAAAAAAATATGTTTTTCATTATTGATCTTCTACTTAAGAACTACAGGATGAATTCCAGCTCCCCCGCCCATCCTAGAATTTTTATATCTATAAAAGTCAATAAGTTATGTAAATTTATACGTAACTACTCAGCGTAAATTCTTCTGTGGGCATAGGCTGTTAATTTATCAGGCTTCTGCAACAGGACGTTGCAGCAGAGTTTACAGGGACGTATTTACGCGTCCTTATAAATCAATAGCCTATGCCTTCAGCCCCAAACACGCTGAGTAGTTACATTTATACGTACATAACCCCAACTCATATACGCTTGCCTTTTACGATAAACCGTCCACGACCTATCATAGGACTTGGTTTTTTAGTCACATGTCATTTATAGATAACTATAGCCTAATTCCAGAAAAATCCTATCGACATTCCACACATTCCGGTTTTGTAATAATTTGGACTGCCTAAAGCTATAGATAATGAACATATAAAGAGAAATTAGCGAGGGTTGAGCGCCGATGTTAGATGATGATGGACGATTTTCATGATAGTGTCAGCCGTTTTTTATCCGACATCATTTATACGTCAAAACCTCTGGTCTGTAGTTTAAATCAATTGTTAGAAAAAGAAACGACTTTCTTGATTCCAAACGGGCATTGACAGCCGCCCATAATAAAACCCAAACATCTCACCATCGAAGTTCTATTTCACCCTGAAGAGGAAAATCAAATGTACTATAGGCAACACCATTCTCTGCTGTCATGGTTCGAACTTTTGTTCCTTCCTGAACAACATCAACTTTTTTAAACAAAGACACCCCGGCTACTATTAGCTTTGTTTTGGGTTTCATCACGCTGAATGTTAATTTTCCCTTACCATACGCCGGAAGAAAAACAACGATTGTCTGCTCCGTAACCAGCCCTACGATATTCTTTTGCAAAAAATCTAGTTTCTTTATTCGTGGACGTCGTTGACTAAATTTTTCTGAAAGCGACATAGCCATCAGGAACTTGTCAGCTTTGCTCAATGTTTCAGGCTGTATTTCAATCCGCCACTTCGCATTATCAAACCAAGGTTGATGGGATGATCCCTGATTGAAATTAATACCGTTTAAAACGGTATCATCTCCATCAACTTCAACATAATACTGATAATCCTTACCGCCTAATAAACGAACTATCGGCTTATCAGGATACAAAATATCAAGCCGGAGTCTACCTTTCCCATTCTGAATATGGACTGAATTACTTCGGCTTTCCGAGATCCCATTGTCCAGCGTCCCTTTTAATACAGTCAATCCTTCAACCCGAGGTTGGTTGACTGTATGTAATAACCACTTCTTTAAAAATTCTTTGTGGGTTGATGTCACCTGATCAAATACAACCAGAATATCTTCCTTAGGTAAATACAAAAGCTGACGAACAGCTTCACTGACTTTCCCACCCTCTCCATTATCATCATATTGAGTATTATTGTAAGCTGGAGCTAAATTAACTGATATATAGGCATATTCACTGCCCTTACTGCTAAAATTATTTAATTCAGCACCTTCATAATGCTGACCTTGCTGATAGCTATTAAACCAATCGCCTACACTCAAAACAGCACTGCCTGTTGGCATCGTGAGTCGCTGCCCACCATCAGCAACGTTTTTATTAAAAAACCGATTGGGCCTGACTATTTCATTCGGTCTTTGAATAATCAAGCTATTTTTAGCGATTGTTCTGATGGAATAATTCAATCGATTAGGTGTAAAAAAACCACTATAGCTACTGCTGTTGACCACTAAAGGTGCATCTTTAAAAATTGTAAAATGCCCCGCATCGTAATGACCATGATGAGAGAAAGTATGACCAGCTTTAAAACTGATGAATGTGTCCTCTTTCCCCCACCCAGAGCGAAAATAGGCATAATTGGTTGTTTTTGCCCCAAATAATCGGGCAACTGGTAGATACTTCCCCAAAGATTCCATCGTACCATCACCCACTGACCAGACAGTTGGATCGTTAAAAAGTAGGAATCCCCAGCGATACCCCCGATAATAACTTTCCAGACCATGCAATTTAGCCAGATATTCAGAATAGCCTGCTAAAACAGGATCCCGCGTCATTTGAACAATTAAATCTATTACCCTGCGCGTTTCATCTTTTAAATCAACTCTGGATCCTTCATCTCCAAACCCCTCAATTCTGTTATCCGGCCTGGTTGCATAAATCGTCCAATAGCCTATCTGACTCATAACCTGTTTTATTTTCTCTGCATTACCGGCTTCACGTAAACCGTTTAAATAAGCAGAAGATGCCAAAGCAAACTGAAATGCTCTAGCCTGAATCCAATAGTTATATCCCCCAGGCCATATCGTTGTGAAGCCGAGCCCGTCAATTGCAGTCAAAAAATGCCCTTGCGCTCTGCGTTGTAACGCCTTGACACCATCAACTCTATTTGGCAATACCACAGCACAAAGCCACGCAATAGCCGCATGCGTAGAACGTCCATGCCATAGTGATGCAGAATCTTCATCTAATATTAATAGAGTGTCTTTTAATGCCTGTACCAATTTTTTTTCAACAGATATTTTTTCCTTGTCTGGCAACGCATAAAACATCAAATCATAAGCCAAAGCCAACTGCCAAGCATTACTGTATGTGGTGTCAGCAGATGGCCGATTTAATGAAAACGAAACCAAGCGTTGTTTTATAGTGTTTAACACGCGATCATTTGGATGTGAAAGCCAACAAACGACTGAAAACAATAAGTCATTATGACCGCAAACAGACAGATACTGACTATTATGTACTGACTGCTCTTTAACCCGCTGTCTTATTAAATTGATGATTCCCTGCTCCGTATTACTCTGTAAATCACCAAATAGAATACGGGGATGCCCTGCGTTGATATGACCATCTAAAACCTGCTCAACAAATTTAGCCTTAGGTTCCAGCAATTTCCTGATGACTACCAGATTCACGCCTAACCGTTTTTCTGCCTCCACAACAAGTTGGGTAGCACTAAGATTGTAGGTGTGCATGAGCTGTAAAAAACCAACAACCACCAATAATATAAGGATAATTAAAAACCCCATCAGCAAACGCGACCAAGGCACCTGATTATTTTCAACCGGTGGATTTTCAGGTTTCACGATCACCATACTGGTAATCGTAAAAAACAACCAACTCACACGAGGATCATCAAATACACTGCCGAACAACCCGACAATAATAAACGCGGATATCGATGATAAAATAACCAAATAAAATGGATTTCCGGAAGTTTTTATTCCCGCATAAGAACTGCGGAGTAAACTAGCCAAGAGAAAACTCAGTAAAATCAATTCAATGATGCCACCCTCAAAAAAAGCCGACACCCAAATATTTTTTATATGCCAGGCTAAATGGTTACCATTAGAAAAAACCCAATAATCAAAACGATTACTAAAATCAGGGTTCTTTATTACTTGTTGCCCAGATGGCGAGTAGATTTCTACTTTACCAATATCCAGTGCTCCTTTTAGCCCTCGATTCATTATACTGATTTCAAGCGGTTTAAAGGCGCTAATGAGGCTATGGTAAATACTAGAATCGAATCTTTTACTCACTGTAACCCATCGCCCTTTATCAGACTTATTTACGGGGAATTCACGCCAATTACATTCATGCTCTAATGGCATAATATTACGTTCGCACAACTCAACAAGTAGCTTCTCTCGTCTATCCGACCAGCTTCTAAGCTTAATTCTTAATTCATACTGACCTATTTCATTAACATGGAAGCGCTGATGTATATATAAATCACCTCGCCGATCACTTGGATCAAAATGAAGAAAAACCGAGTTTCCAGAATGATATAATCTGAAACCTGACATATTTACCGCAGCATCGCTATTTTCAAAATATGTTTTCGGAAATGTCCCTGTTCCCATCCCCCAAAGATAACTGCCGCCTGTATCCATTAAGTGAATAGCCGTATTCCAGTGTTGTAAACGATGCTTAAAATCATCGATCGTCGTCGAAAATCGTTTTTGAATGTAATCACCACCTATAACAGGTATCACCAAAAAAGCCACAATCAGAAGCATACTCATTCTTAGCACAATACTTTTAGCTGCAGTAAACTTTATTTTTTGCGTCCCTATATACAATATGATGAATGTAACTAATAATGCCAAGTAAGTCGTTCTGGTAAAGGTCACCAAATAACAATAAATTCCACCGGCAAACAACAACACACCTAAAAACTGAAGCCAACGGTTACGAAAAATCAAAAAACAGGTGATAAAAAAAGGAAAAGCCAGCGCCAAAAAACCATCTAATAAAGCCCCACCTAATAACATGCCTGAAAACATGCCAGATACACGATAGTTAGATTTAAAATCCAACAACCCTGGAAAAAACAATCTTTCCCAAGTAATTGAGATAATACAAAGGCTGAGCGCTGTTATCATGCCTATGCTGAAATATCGTCCAATGGGTTTATTATGCTTCTTTTCAAAAGACAACATCGGTAATAACAATAATGCTTCCAAAAACCCTTTAGCCACACGAAAGCTATTCATCTGTGAGTGATATACAAAAAAAGCAGGCTGCAGTGGTGACTGAAGATTTATAAATCCAAGCATTAAGCTCAATAACTGACTAACAACAAAACTGACAAACAGCCATTTAGCAGGCTTACTCAATGAGTGCCAAAACTGAAAAGAAAACCTGTTAAAAAACAAACCTACAGCCAATGTTGCGGCAATAAACAAATCAAACTCGGTGATTAGCAAACGCCCGCTCCAGGGCGTTAAATCAAGCACGGGCAAAATTGCCGGTAAAACGATCAACCAAGCCGAAGAAAATCGCCACAACAGGAAAATGTATATGATAAAACTGCCAAACAATGCAGCTCTGGCAACCGGAAAAGTAGCAAACTCGTATCCAATCCACAAAAGTAAAAGGAAAAATACAACTCTATTGACTATAATCATTCGACACCATCGAATCTGTTATTTCATTCCAGATCATAAAAAATCATATTTTAAAAAATGCGGTAACTACTCAGCGTAAATTCTTCTGTGAGCATAGGTTGTTGATTTATCAGGTTTCTGCAACAGGACGTTGCAGCAGAGTTTACAGGGACGTATTTACGCGTCCTTATAAATCAATAGCCTATGCCTTCAGCCCCAAACTCGCTGAGTAGTTACAAAATGCGCTAGAATACAACTAAAATATTCTTTGCTCAGTTGTTAAATATCATTTCCTAAACGAATTCATCGAAAAGGCAACCCCAAAAAATGGCAACACTGTTACACCACATTCTTGATCAAGCAACCAACGTATCGCCTGATACCTGTGCCCTTACCCACAAACAAACATCGTGGAATTACCAGCAACTATCCGACACCACAGATAAAATAGCGCGTGCGTTACTGGCTCAAAACTTAAAACATCAACAACGTGTTGCTGTTTATCTGCCTAAACAGCTGGAAACAGCCAGCAGTTTTTTTGCCATCTCACAAGCAGGTGGCGTTTTCGTCCCAATCAATCCGGTTTTGAAAGCCCCTCAGGTCAGCTACATCCTGAGAGACTGTAACGTTCAGATTCTGATTACATCAAAAAGCCGAGCCTCTGGACTCCAAGATGAACTTAAAAATTGCCCCGATCTACATACTATTGTTTTAGTTGAAAATCAATCACCTGATTTATCCGCTGAACTCCCTTTAAACATTTTAGGATGGCAAGCGTTTCTGGACCATGCCGGTTTCCAGACATTTCCCAATATCATAGACACCCATATGGCTGCGATTTTGTACACGTCTGGCAGTACGGGCAAACCCAAAGGCGTTGTATTGTCGCATAGAAATATAGTCGCTGGCGCCCAAAGTGTCGCCCAATATCTTAATATTACAAATGAAGATAAAATAATGGCCGTGTTGCCATTCAGTTTTGATTATGGATTAAATCAATTAGTCAGTGCACTGTTAAAGGGCGCACAGTGTGTTCTACTGGATTACCTACTGCCACGGGATGTCATCAAATCATTGGAAAAACATCAAATCACCGGACTCGCCGCGGTTCCCCCTCTCTGGGCGCAACTGGCACAACTCGAATGGCCGGAAACAATAAACCAGCATTTGCGCTATATGACCAACTCGGGGGGTAAAATGCCAAAAACCGTTCTGGACACTATCCGTCAGAAAGTCCCGAATAGCCAGTTCTTCCTCATGTACGGACTAACAGAAGCGTTTCGTTCCACGTATTTGCCTCCCGAACAAATTGACAAACGCCCCGACTCAATGGGCAAAGCCATACCCAATGCTGAGGTTTTGGTCGTTAGAGAAGATGGCAGCCCCTGTGCGCCTCACGAACCAGGAGAATTGGTACACAAAGGGTCGTTAGTCGCCATGGGCTACTGGAACGACCCGATCAAAACATCTGAACGCTTCAAACCCGCACCAAATCAATTACCCGAATTACCACTAACCGAGATTGCAGTCTGGTCGGGCGACCAGGTCAGCATGGATGAAGAAGGCTATTTTTATTTTGTCGGCCGCAAAGATGACATGATCAAAACATCCGGCTATCGGGTCAGCCCAACTGAAATTGAAGAAGTCATTTACGCTTCTGGACAAGCCAAAGAAGCCGCCGCGCTGGGTATAAATCATCCCAGTCTGGGCCAGGCGATTGTCGTTGTGATTAAACCGGAACACACAAATACATTTAACGAACAGGAATTAATTGCCGAATGCAAAAGGCAATTACCCAATTTTATGGTTCCAGCCAAAATCATTGCCCTCAGTGAGTTACCTAAAAACCCCAATGGCAAGATTGACAGAAAACAACTGACCCAGGAATTTTCTGAGATTTTTGCTTAATATATGGATGATTGAACCATTAACAGACGCGCTTTAATTGTTCAATGGCTGTCTTAATCCTGCTAAAAATATGTTGGTAAACATGCATTTCCTGATTATAAGGATCACTGATCTCAAGCGCTTCCTGATTATTCTGCGAAGTCAAACAGCCCAATAAAAAACTTTTGTTTTTAGCCCCAGGGAATTCCTTGTTTAAACGCTCCAGATGCGTGATTTCCATGGCGAGTATCACATCACTCTTTTCAACAAGATCGGTTGTTAACGTATTTGAATGCCAGTTGGATAAATCAATACTGTGAGCGCCGGCAATCTTAACCATATTAGGATCAGCAGGCCGGTTATCCTGTTGATGAAAACCGGCTGAATAAAATTGCATCTGGCTTTTAGGACTTGACTGCTCGGCAATAGCCTGCGCCAGCGCACTCCGATTTATGTTTCCATAACATAAAAACAGCACGGAACGAGCCTTCTGCAAACGTTTAAGCAAGCGTCTGTAAACAAGGCTGGAACCAAGATAACGCTCAAGAATCTTGTAGCGCAAAATATCATAGATGCGCAGGCTATAGGTTTTGAGAATTTCGATAATATCTATCAGGCCTGGGACAGGATCATACCAGCATTGAACATCAAAAAAATGTCGCGTTGGATGAAATATAAGCAAGCAATCATGCAAGATTTGTCGCTTGCTTGGATAGCGGACTAAACCGGAACAATCTGAACGGCGTAAAACCTGTTCCAGCCAATAGATGTCAGCCGATAATTTACGACAATAAACCTCTTTCTTGTATTCGTTAGATGAAGGAAGCTTGTTTAACACCCATAAATCAAACAGCATCCTGGGAAAATCGGCACCTGCCGCATAAGCTAATGGCAATGAGCCCCAAAACCGACCATTAATTTCCATCAGCCAATATTGTTGGGTTTCCGGTTTCCATTTAAATTCCACCATCGCTACGCCATGCCAGTTTAAAGCCGCGATTAACTTTTCAGCCGCTTGCAACAAAACCGGATCAACCGCAATACTTTTACGCAGACAACTACCACCACCAGTTAACGGTAGTTCATGGAGGCGTTGATGCTGGAAGGCATAGACAATTTTTCCATGGTTAGCCAGCAATTCAATACCGGTGCCTATTCCCTGGGCATATTCCTGAATCAATAACTGGCAAAAAGGAAGCAATTGCTCGCACAGTTGCATGAGTTCCGTTTGATCTTGTGCATAACACACGCTTAATTGCCGACGCTGATCAGCATTGGGTATAGATTGCCCGGGTTTTAATACAACAGGATAACTAATTTTATGCGTAACCTTTTCAACGTCTTCGATAGAGTTAACGGTATAGCTAAAAGGTACGGAAATATCAAGAGAGCGAGCCAAGGTTAATGTTTTAGCCTTATCGAGTACCTGAATAAGACTGTCATGATCGGCAACAGCCAAACAATTACGCCATGCATCTAATAAAGAGGATTCAGACAAAGGAATCAATGAGCGTTCAGTGACAGGAATAACCAAATCATAATGCTTATCCTGAAGAAGCTGGCAAATAAATTGAGTAAACGCTTCGGTATCAACTAAAGGGTCTGGATACTGGAAATGTTGTCTGGCATAACGCGAACGTAAACAGAGAGGATAACTTTCTGCGCTGGCAATATCGCAGGCTATATTCTGATGACTTAATGAGCGCAAGATTGTCAGTGCAGCCGGAAAGTCGGCATCTAATATTAAAACCTTATAGAGTGTTTGTTGGTTCATAAGATGCCTAAATATCAGTATATTTTAGGGATATTAATAGATCTTTAAACTTTTGATTCATCGCGTTAGCTACATCAATTGCTAATGGTTCAGTTAATTTCTGATGAGGGCGGGTATTAGAACGAGTATTAATGCATTGACTGAGCGCATTCGGGTCAAAGTCAATTTTTAAATCGCTTAAAAGTTGAAAAGTTTTTTCCTGGTCATTAAAGTCTTCTGTTTTAAACACTATAAAACGTACTTCAGGTAACTTTTTTCGCCAATATTTAACGCGCTCTTCAATTTCATACCAATACCATAGCCCTTTATAAAAAGGATGATTAAATTCAGGATCATTATCCAGATAATCAGCAATCAAAATTAAATTATTCTCTGCGGTATAATCCAGCCACCATTTATTCCCTTCTTCAGTTCCGGGAAAATCCTGTAAAGCATAAATTGAATTAGCAACTTTAACCGGATCTCTGACCAAATGAATAACGGTAACTTTATCGCCAAAATCCTCGACCGCATACTCAATATATGTCTTGATGAACATGTGATTGGATTCAAAATAATGCGTGTAACCTGTCGCTGAGCGCCAAAGATTTACTGATTTAATACGCCAATACATATTCGATACAAAATCTTCATTCCCCGCACACTTGGCTTTTAAGACCTCATCAAACATGGCTGGATAAGGTTCATGCTCTGCCTTACAATGTGGAATATGATTAAATATATCCACCAGACTCATAGTGCCACTACGCCCTGTAGTTGCAACAAAAACAATTTGTTTTAATGAATGACTACGAAAACGATAATACTGCCGCATCAAACAACTGGAAAAAGGATTGTATTTTAGGGAATGTAAAAAATCAGACATGGCGTAAAGACGTGATAAGAAGTTTTAGATAGCGTAGTTTATTTTTGGTAGATAATGATCGCCAATTAATAAGTTTGATAATATTGTTTGCCTCCTGAAGATTATTATCGTAATAAGCAGCGAGAAAAGCATCATGTAATGTTCTGGTTATCTCAGCCTGAATATCAGCATGTAGTGATTCCGGCGCAATACATAAAGCAATATGATTTTCCAGAATTTTACATTTACCTAACAAATTTTTTAAAGTCTGTGCTGACATATTCCCTGCATGACGGCGTTGTTTGGCGGTCGCTGTTAAATCACATAAAACATTGCCATACAATACAGCTTTACGCGCCATATCGGCATCCTCAGCCACCATACGCGAATAACGTCCATCAATTCCACCTATTCGATTATATAATTCACGCGTCATGACTGTTGTGACAGGTGACCCAGGATTAAACCTGAGAAATGGCCGATAAGCCTCTCTACCCATTAGAATACAATTATTATCATCGGGCTTGGTAAACTGTTGCCACCACTTATCAGGTGCATCAGAAAAATAAGTACGCCCAGGCTGTGCAGCAGAACCAAAAGGTATCAGGTCTGAAAAACTAAAATTGACTTCAGAATATTGTTTCAGCAATGACACACGTCTTTCTAAATGATTAGGCAACCAAATATCATCACTGTCACAAAATGCGATCCAGGGATATTTTGATGCCTCAACTGCCGTTTTACGCGCAATTCCTGCACCCGAATTTTCAATACGAATCGATTTTAACCGCTTACCAAAACTGGCCAGAACGGCCGGCGTATGGTCTGTAGAGCCATCATCCACAACAATAATTTCGCTGGCAGAATAAGTCTGGTTTAGAATGGAGTCTAAAGTTTCTTTTAAGAAATCAGCACGGTTATAGGCCGGGATGGCGACGGAAATTTGAAAAGACATTATTTTTTTATAGTTTGAAGAAGGCCAATATTAATGTTTTTTTGTTTTAGCACTTGTAGCCAAACTCGTTCTGAGCTAAAAAGTCGATGGTATATAAATTTAAGTTTTAAGACGAAAACTTGCCGAATTAGCCAGATAGGTTTTCCTATAAATAAAGTATCATTTGCATTAGGTATGTAGCCAATAGATTTTCCTTTGCCAATAAAATAATCAGATATATATTCTAAGGTTTGTCGATCCGCTGGAACACGGTGATTAACCATTGCTTCAGGAACCCATGAGCCTTTTTTTCCTGAGTCTAAAATTTGATTAATGACTAGCGTTTCTTCTCCTAACAGGCTTATATTGTTAGGTTGCCTCCCTAACTCAGGGGAATAACGGTATTGTTTTTGGGTTGTTAGTTTAATCGCATAATTCGCACCAAAAGGTAAATATTCGGTGTGAGGCTTAAAAGGAATAGCTTGGTTTCCCATATTCCGTAAGGCAAAGGCATCGCTAACAATATCAATTGAATTTGATAACCAAGCAGGCGGGGTTTTCTCGTAGTAAGGTAAAATAGGCCCCCCAAAAACATCAAAATCAGGATGACTTAGAAAAAAATTGCTGTAAGCTAAAATCCAATCTTTATCTACAAGAACATCATCATCGGTCCAGATGATGTAATCCCCCGTCGCTAATTCAACTGCCTTATTTCGAGCATGAGATAATCCTGGTTTTTTTTCATGAGCATGTATTAATGAAAGTTTATTTTTAAAAGACTTAATTATATCATCAGTATGATCTGTGCAGTTATTGTTGACGACAATAACTTCTAAATCTATATCTTCAGGGATAGTTAATTTAGTAAGACAATCCAACGCTTCTTTAAGTAACTCAGCTCTGTTCCATGTGCAGATGGCAATGTTTATTTTTAATTTTGACATAAATTATTGTTTAATTAGTTTTATAATTAATATGATTCTTTTAAGAATGAGCTATTTTGTATCTGTTTTTGTGCTGGGTTTTATGTATTTAATTTCACACAATTGATTAATTTCAAATGAAATTTTATCTCGGGCATTACTAAAATCAATAGAGTGGTTAAGGAACTGTTTGCAAATTTCCTGTAAAGGACTTCTTAACTTAGCTTTAATTATATAAGTAAGTATTTTTAAAATTAATTGAGAAAATCTAAAAGATTTTTTTTCAGCGAAATTGTATATGTGATTTAAACCATAAAATTTAAGGTTAGATGGATTTTCTATTATTAGGTCGGCTACGATATTTAGGGCTTCTTTATCAGAGATGATATTATTTTTTAAGCGGACTAATACATCAGAAGCTTTGACTTCACAATATCGTGAACAATATAAAGTATTTTCATCTCGCTTAAAATAATAAAGTGGTTCTGGAAGGTGAACGAAGCTAAATTGTTTTGATGCACGTATAAAAAAATCATAATCTTCGACTAAGAATAAGTTTGGGTCATAGTCGCCGATATGTTCGTACAGGCGACGACTGTATAAAAAGCATGCTCCAATGTGGTTGCTTTTTTCTAATTGTAATACACTGGTTTGCCTGATTGGTTCGGGGTTTAACGGCCGACCATTTGAATCTAAATCAGAAAATAAAAAATAATCAGCGTAGACGAAATCATTATTAGATATTGTCAGGGTTTTTACCATCTTTTCAATTGCTTGAGGAGATAGTAAATTGTCGTCCGATGTCCATGTTAGATAATCACCTTTGGCTACTGAAAAACCGCGATTTAAAGTACGTGGTAATTGTAAATTTGAATCATTCTTTAAATATTTGATCCTTGGGTCATTGAAGGAGCTAATTATTTCACTTGTATTGTCTTTTGAATTATCATTTACAATAATTAATTCTATGTTTTTGTATGATTGAGTGATAATGCTATTTATAGCATAATGTAATAAATGTGATCTATTGTATGTAGGTAATATAATGCTCACAAGGCCTTGATGTGTATATTTCATGATTTTATTATTTTTTTTGAAAATTGCAAATATATTTTATTTCTTGATATTATCAATGTTGCGATCCATACTAATAATGCAATTATAAATGAGTTTACAATGGATGATATGTCATTAGCATATTCTATATAATTGCTATTAAAATAAAGTGCGATTGAAATAGGGGTTATATAAAAAAAATTAGGTATTATTTTTTTTAGTTGCGAGAGTGGGCTTATATTAAGTGTTTTAAGGGTAAAAATAAAAACCAATGATTTTAAGCTGTAGCTGATAAAAGCAGTAAATGCGACATAAATTAGTCCATATTTTGCAGCAAAAATAATAAGGATAAAGCGCAAAGGGGATAGTATCAGCTCTATGCGTGCTATTTTCTTAACATTTCCCGTTGCCTTTAACATATCTTCTGCAAACAAGCCAAAAGGCCAGAAAAAGCCTTCCAGTGCCAGTATTTGTAAAATAGGCACTGCTTCCATCCATTGTTCTCCATAGAGCAGATGAATGATTTGAGGGGCTAAGAAGATGGTGAGGATAATGGTGGGCCATATAATAAGTATCGCTATGGAGAGTAATTGCAGGTAGTTTTCATTTAATTGATTGTTATTTCTATGGGCTTCGGCAAAGTAAGGCATGAGAATGGGGCGGACGCCATTAACTAACACTGTTAAAACGATGTTAAGTGATCCCGCTGCTCGACTAAAAATACCAACGGTATACATATCTTGTAGTTTACCTAAAATGATGTCAGGAGCTGTTACACTTAAATGTTGGAGTATTTGGTTAATGCTACTGAATGAGCCGTAATGAATAATCGATTTTATGTCTGAAAATCCGGGAATCAAGGTGGATGTTTTGGGGGAATAGAATAGCGCACCGAGAATTGTTGTACATGTGCCGGCAATCGCAGCCCACGCCAAACTTAAATAGCTCATGCCTTTTAGTGCACAGATAATCCCGGTTGTTGCACCCACTAGCGCGCTCATTAGATTAATCAGCATTAATTGATCAAATCGCATGTTTCGACGCAGTAAAGAAATACTGTTGGCACCAAAAGGAATTAACAGAAAATTGATAGCTATAATCTCAAATACTTTCGCTATACCAGGCTCATGGTAAAAGTCTGCCACATAGCCGCGAATAAAAAAAATAATGATAGCTAATATCCATGCCAAACTGATATTAAGCGTAAAGGCGCTTCTAATTTTGTTGCGAGTGAGGTTTTTTTCTTGAATAAGGTATTCGCCTATTCCAAAGTTACGAATTAAATGGGCAAATCCAACTAATGAGATAGCAACTGAAAATATGCCAATTTCTTCGGGACTTAGCAACCTGGCAATAATCATGGATGAAATCAGGTTAATCGTGATTTCACCATAACTATTAATACTGGAAAAGATGAAAGACTTCTTCAGGCTCATACAAGTTTTTATTTTTTATGGCATAAGTGTGTAGCATTAAGCCTTGCTGTATTAGACTAAATTTAGAACTCAATACGTAGGCATTAACATAAATTGTCTTTTTGCTCAGCGCCTTCCGTTACCTGCATGGATGTAGGCAACGGAAGAGCGAAATATAATAAAATAGTGCTCGTTTATGCACTTAATTTCCTTCTTTTAGTTCTTAACGCGTCTTTTAATTTCGATTTGCGCCTGAATCTAGCCACTCGGCTATTGTTCTTAACTCCTGTGGTGTTATATCAACGGAATGATTGGCACCAAAGTCAATATCATTCAAATAAGTCGCATCGGTTCGCCCATCAGTTCTTTTGTTTGCCGCTTTCCAGTATAGCAGACTTTCACGGGCGTACATCGTATTGACATATTTACTCCACTGAGGGCGCTGTAATCCATATTTTCGTCTTTCATTGGTTGTATTATTCATAACTTGCAACTTTTTACCCTTTGGAACATAGGTTTGAAAAAAATCTAAAACCAGTTGATCATAATTGAATAATGGCACATCATTTGTGTGACACGACATACAACGCTTCTCTAAAATTGGCTTAATATCAGCTTCATAAGTAGGAACCGGCGTTGATGTTAATGCCGTCACTGGTTGGCTGGTAAACGCTAAAGATTGTTCATAGGGCCGCCCTTGTTTGCTATGTTGATGACAACCTGTACATACTCTTTTTTCTCCTGGTCGTAGGGATTGTGGAATTTGGTCACGCTTTATGATTCGACCTTGTATATCAATACCCGCCATAATATAAGGTGTATCACATGGCAGTTCTACTTTAAATGATTTGTCGGCCAGGAGAGGAACATCAGTAATGAATTTTAGCTGATTTCCGATACTGTTTTTAAATGTTAGTCTTGTCCCTTTGTTGGGTATCACTTCATAAAAACGAATACCGGCCAGTTCAGAATGTGGAAGCCCAGCTATCTCACTACCATTATTCGCCGCATTAAAATAATTATGATTAAATTCATAAGGTCTATGCGGTTTTGTTTCAGCAGACCCAGCATCCGTACTGATTAACTGACATGAGCCATCTTCAGTCGTGCTGATAGGTGGTGTCGTGATATTACGGGCTTGAACAACGCGTGCATTGAATTCATGCCAGTTTGGATCATCCACTATTTTTAATAAATCACTTGGATCTTTACTCGGAATGGTTGTTGTTTTATAAAGTCCTATACTACAACCGGGTTGAGCGCCGATGTTATCAGCATTCGACGCGTCAAGAGCAATTTTGGAACATCGACCAAATCCGGCGGTGATAATCAGTTGACCATCAGGCGCACCTTCAGGATAGCCAATCTTGCCCATGAAACGATTACTTCGGTCGCCAATTCCAAGTTGTTTATAAGTAAATGAGGCTTCATCGTTAGACTTTGACCAGTCCGCAACATTATAAATACCTTTAGGTAAAAAGGTCGGTAATTCCCCTTCAATACCTTTTGGTTGTTGTGGCCAGCAGAAAATATCGCCTAAGCCTAAATTATTTGCACGATAGTAATTTGCCGTACAAATATCATTATTTGTACGCTGACCTATAAAATGGAGTGCTTTCATGGTTTTAGTCCGCCCTGTTGACGTTTTTAGATTGTGCCGATGAGCTCCCAACAGGGCTGTCATATCACCACCTTGGTAATTCATGTCCATAATAGCCCACATATTACCCAATGTTGTAAACCAGTTGATACCACCATTGGTGTAAATATATGGGAGGTTATGACTTAACCATTGGGATGAGTAAGCTACTCGTCCATTATTCAACAGATAAGGGCTAATAGCCCCAGTTACCTCATGAGGTGTTACATTTCGGGCATTGTCCCCATTGGCATCCGCAATATACAATTGAAATTGTTTTAAATCTTCACGAGGTGGATTACCGGCCCAGTGTAACCAGGGACGTATCGTTCCGGCGCGATCTGAGGCAAACATAATATTTCCATCAGGTAACCAGATTGGTGAAATATCTCTGACACCAGGCTGGTGCGCTAAATTGGTTAATGTTTCTGTTTTTAGATCATAAACATATAATTCTGCATTTTCATTCTCTCCCAGTAAATCATTAGGTAATGTTACCCCGTTAACCCAAGGGTGACCAATGGATTTAGCCGTGACAACACTGAACAAAACTTTGGTGCCATCAGGTGATATAGAGGGATCAATTGGAGAGCAGGGAAGACCGGTACAATCATAAATTATTGTTTCAGTTCCATCGGATGCACGGTGAACTAACTGACCATGTGCATTAAATCGACTTGCCTTTCTTGCAACTTCCGGCAAGGAATCCCAAATATCAGCTTTTGATAAGGTAAACACTGAACCTTTTCTATCTTTAAGTTTATATTGTCCTGTAGTACGCGGAACTCGAAGATAGACGATTTCTGGTATTTGATCGGATGTTTTGACCTGAGAAGGATGTGACAATTGTTTAGGGGGG
>Ga0114934_10001263_pt1 | contig 16379 bp, 7 predicted proteins | sample 4SBtaG_2_FD_99695 | JGI IMG/M metagenome (GOLD analysis project Ga0114934, IMG submission 99695) | Deep subsurface microbial communities from Kolumbo volcano to uncover new lineages of life (NeLLi) - 4SBTROV10_white metaG | ecosystem: Environmental > Aquatic > Marine > Volcanic ... | reverse complement strand
TCTACATTATATTCTAATTCCCAACCGTCACTTAAGGCAAATGGACTAGAGGCACTACTTGCAACAAAAGAAGTAGTTGATTCTTTAAAGAAGAATAAGTCTAATAGTTTATCTAGTACTAATTTAACCTGCTTAGGACTGTATGACATTACAGGAATGAATTGTCTAAAAGTAGGGTCATCCATACCAACAAATTTAGGTCTTTGCACTAAATTAGCCGTACCTAATCTATCAATATAAGGCCTTGATGCTGTCTTAATGAAGAATTGCTGGCGAACTGATTCAATAATGTCAATCGTCTGCTGATCTTGTTCTCCGAGAGACTCGATCATTGCATTCCACACAGTATTATTGCGCGTATCAAATGCTGCAGGCATCTGATCATGTAAATTATCTATTTTATTTTTTTGATTAGCCATACTTATCCCTATGCAATACTTATATCACCATTTTCAGTGAACGCCTTCTCGTCACTAGAGATAGGTATTCTTTCTTTAGATGGTTCTGGGTTAATGAACGTAACAGCTGCAACACCATCAATGTTTTTAACTCTTACAGTGATGTCAGATAAAATAACATCTTCACCAACACCTAAGTCAGAAACATAGTTTATGATAACGGAGGCGATTTCATCACTGATTTCACTTAAATTAACACCATCTTTAGTAGTTACATCAATAGCAACAGTAACTCTTCTAGGCAGTGGAGGTAATACTTCAATTAAACTACCGATTGCTTTTCTACCAGCAAAATTAGCCGGATCTGGCTCGAATCCATCAATGATTCTTTGAACCTTTCTAAGCAAGCCAGTGTAGTAAGAGTAACCATCAATACCTGTAGTAATATCCTCACTATAGTCTATTTTACCTAAAGATGAAACTGAAGTAACGTTAGTTTGACTCCACTTATCACTTCTATTACCAGGAGTTAAGAATATAGAGCGTCTATCAGGATTGAATTCGTCAATGGCAACATGATGCACCTGTCTTATTGTTGTAAACTTATTTGTATCAGCTTCAGTAATTGAATACTTAGTGTTTGCAATACCTTGATCTACATTAGTTTGAGCTATACCAGATCCATTCTCTACTCTTAAGAAGATTCTTCCATCTGATGTATTGGTTCCAAAAGCTTCTATGTTAAAAGTACCAGAGTTAGTTACGGTAAACCAGTTAGGATTAGTATTCTCTGTTATAAAAATAACATCATTAACTCTAACTGAATCACCTTCAAATATTCTAATATCTCTTGTGTCGTCGAGATAAATACCAGTACCGATACCATCATTTTGATCTAAAGCATGACCTAGAGTTGTAGACGTAATTCCATTGTAGTTGTTTGCTAAATTCATTGAAGTAGCTGTTTTAGCAACGCCAGTATTGAAAGCTGAAATTTGAACATAAAATGTATCATCATCAGTTTCTTTTTTAACCCAATCACCTACAGTTAAGTTAGAGAATGCCCCAGCTACACCAGTAACTACATTAGCATTAGCAACCCAATCAACAACAGTTTCTAAGTTATTAAAGGGGACTAAGGTATTTAGTTCTTCAATTCCATTTTGATTTTGGTATATAATTGAATCTTTATCTACCGCAAGAACTCTAAATGACCCGTTATTAATAGATTCAAAACTTGAACCACTTATAACCATTAAATCATCTACGGCCACACCTAATTTATCAAATAGAGGAGAATCTCCATCAGATTTAATAAGTCTATACAAGCTATTGTATCCAAGAGACTCAATCTTATATTTCGTTCTACTCTCGCCATCTTTAAGCAGAAAGCCACCTGGAGCAATGTTCACATCTGGATTAGTTGATGCATATGTAAATTGATTAGTCCCAAGTATTGATAGAACAGTGTATGTATCTGGAGTAACTGATGCCGGAATATCTATCCCTGTAAAAGTATCTCCAACATTTAATTTGTGAGGTCCAGTTGTAATAACTGTGGCTACGTTTGACAAGATGGCAATAGAGTTCATAGCAACTCTAGAAGAATGTCCTAATCTCCACTCTATGACTGGAGTTGAAGATATATGAATTGTACTACTAGACCCAATGGCCGTAGCTGCCATAGCTTTACCACTAGGATTAACCACATCCATATATTTATTATTAGCATCTACTTTAACGATTGGATAACCAGCAATCTCATAATCACCATTATCAAAATAAGTATTTGTTCTGTCCCATCCAGTTAGAGTTCCATTAGCATTAACCAAGTCACCTTCATTAACAGTTAATAGACTAGCACCAGGAGATAATGACATACTGAAATCAGCAGCAATACCTGCAATTAGCAATTGAGATAATAGCTTAGACATTATTTGGTTTGCAGTATCTGTACTTAATATGCTTATCATTACTTGATTAGTTGCAGCTAAGTAACTAGCACCAGTTGGAACTGTACCATTGCCATCAATATCAAACCAAACTGCATAGTCAGAAGCAGCTGTATTTTCAAAAGTAATATAATCACCTTGAGCAGGTTGTCCACTAGAAGTAATACCAAAATTGAGTGAAGTGGTTATTGAACCGGCATCATTTATATTTAAGAATAAGTTTGTTTCAAACCCTATTCCACCAGATTCACTTTGTAACTTAGGAGCGTTGATCACTCCTCCTACACTTACGTCTACAAAATTTGTTACAGAGCCGCTATCATCGTGCGTCCATCTCCAAACAATTCCTGCAGTTGGGTAACTTATTGGATCAATACCATTAGCGTCTTCTATAGTAAACTGTACATGTTGACCAAGATTTGTTTTTTTATCATTATATCTATATTCGTATGTTTTGTCATTGATCTTAACAACATCCATTGTGTCTGTATTAGTTTGTCTATTTAGTCTTTCAACTCCAGATTCATTAGATAAGGTTACATGTTGACCAGGGGAAAGTGTGTTAGGTGATGCTGGTATTCTCATTTCTAAGTAATTAACACCATTTGATTCACGGATTTGTGAGTCACCAATAATTTTAAAACTAGCTTTATTTGCTCTACCACCAACAACTTCAATGGCACCTTTAGAACCTAATAGCTCAGATTTTATTTGAATTTTGCTATTATCACTGGCAATAGACACACCAGAAACAATATCTAGTTGGGATAAAGCTCTATGAACCATGTGGTGCTTAGTATTAGTGAGTGTAACTGGAACTAGTTTAAAGTACTCTCCAACACTTCCATCTGGATTTTTAGTTGTATCCATACTGTATACAGGCGAAATTCCGCTTAACAGTAAAGGGGCTTTAAGTTGGAAGTTAGGATTAGCATTTTGAAATAATAGTACCCAGCTTCTAGAGTCGAACATTCCAACCATTTGATTTTTACCATTAAGTGGATCTGGATCATGGTCATAAGATAATTCATTTATAGCTACAGCATCTTCTTCTCTAGTTGCCTTAAGGAAAGTACCAGCTGTGTGTTCAACAGCTTCAAGTACATTACTGTCGTTAATTGCACCTACAATATCTGTAGTAGAATTAAGTGTTATGCCAAATACTTTAAATTCATTAGGGATATTTACTGTTTCATGCGTATCTAAAACGCCAATTACAGTTAATGCATAAGCAAAACCTGCAGGCGTAGTACTGTCAGAGCCTTGTAATGATGGGCCATTGTCTGCATTTGTTATAGTTACTACTGATAATGTTCCACCGCTGTTTTGAGCAGAAACAAAAGCAGTATCATTCATGATTGCTGCAGCAGTTGCTGTTGCAATATCTACATCGCTATCGCTAGTCAATGGGTTAATCTCCCACGATCTAGTAGTAGAACCAAGATCAGGTTCCAATGTTCCTGAGTTGTCAACATCATACCAGAATTTAACTGTGTCGCCATTTGGTGCATTCAACACGAAAGCTTTACCATCAACGCCTACTGGAGTAGCTCCAGTTGTATCTACAGTGTGAATAGCTTGATTACCTACAACAGTAGCAACACCATCTTGATTATAGATATCGATAGTTCTATTAATGTCATTTTTAGCATTTATTCGATATGTTCCAGTATTTGCAGAAGTAAAACCAGAACTACTTCCAATACTGACTACGTCTCCAACGGCTAAGTTTGACGTTGTAGCTGTAATTGGTAAAGTTAATCTAAAGTTATAGCTACCTAAGTCTGTCACTGTGAATTTATCAGCAGCAGCAACATTTGTTACTATCTTTGAACTAGATCCGTAAGTGTATGTTACTATAGTTTCATCTGGAGCATTTACATGAGTTAATGTGTTTGATGTATTAGTAATTGTTGGGTATTCGATCTTGAATTTGATTTTGTCACCAATTGGCCCAAACTCTTTTGATCTTAATATAATAGCTGCACCATTAGTGTTATACCAGTTTCTTGCTTTAAACCATAAAGCATAATCATTAAAGTTAGTGCTAGACTGAGAAGCTAATGTTCCCCAAACATCTAACGTACCGAAGTCAATTCCAGCTTCATTATCTGAGTCATGCGCAGAGAATGCTAAGTTAGTTGGAACAAGAGCTCCACCTTGAGAACCTGAATTAATTTGTCCAGTTCTTGAAAATGAAATATCGATAGTCTTAGCGACAGCATCATCGTCGATGATAGCTACCAAGTTATCTTCTGCTGAGAATTCTAAGTTTTTAACAACTTGATATTCATCTCCAGTATCATAATCCATTAAACTTCTAGGAGTATCTTGTCTAGTACCGATATTATCATTGTCAATTATTGTTCTAATGTCTCTAGATTGTTTTTTGTTTTGTCCACTTGTAATGTTGACTGAGTTGTTGTAATTAATATCAGTTTGAAAATCTGTAGCAGTGTCTTCAAGCGTTTCAGAATAAACCCCTGAACCATCAACACTTGGTTCCTCAGCAGCAGTCAAAGATCCTCTAACATCTGTATAGGTATATCTATCTAACCAAACATTCACATTAGTTGGTTCAGTTCTTTCAAATATGGCAAATACATCTTTATCAGGTACTCTATTTGCAGTATGAGATTGTGTCCCTGACTGTTGACCTAATCCAGTGTCAAATAGTTGAGTTGCATTACCTACAGATACAGGAATAGCTATGCTTCCACCTTCTTCAGTGGCTGATGATAGTTTTATGTAATTTGATCTAAATGTAGCAGCGACAACACCTTTAATATTGTTGCTTATAGAAGATACAACGTCTTCAATTGCAGAGGCAGCAGGAGTCGTTGCATAAGTTCCCCTCCATAGTTGAGGATACTTATCTGAGTAGAAAGCTTGAACATCAAACCCATCAAATACAGAGTAAGGTCCACCAATAACCATATTTACATTTTTAACCTCTACATAAGTGTCAACGCCATCTATTAAATGTTCACCCTTAGCATCAATCTTGAATAACCCACATGATGCGATATCAACCCAGTCTTCAGTTCCAGTTCCAGCAACATGACCTCTATTTGTAATATAGATATAGTCATTTGGTTGAACATTCTTAAACCCTGATGCCGTACTTGCTGTAATTCTCATTACGTTAGAACCCTCATCGGTCAAAGTAATACTTGCACCAACGGCTAGATTAACCGTTCTTGGCAGTACTCTGTCACCATCAACAACAATTACCATTTCAGCCGGTCTATTGTTGGCATCTGTACTTATATTATATTTACCACCAGAAGCTATGCCAGATATTGCAGCACCTTTTGTATCGCTTGATCCAGCAGAGATAACATCGCCTTTAGTGATATTATCCTTAAGTTGTAAATTTCCGTTTTGTCTATTTAGTGCAAAGTTGGAATCTTGACCTTTAGCTTCAACATCTTGTCCGCTAAACATTTGAGATAAATAAGTGCCACCAACAACATCTAAAGTAGAAGTAGAACCTTGTCTATTTGAAGTTAAAACTAACCTACCGGTTGTAGTCGCTGTTGCAGTTAAGCCTGCATATTTTTCATTAAAGGCAGTAACCCAATCACTCAATGTGAGTGCACTGAAGTTTTTTCCTCCAAAGTCTGGAATGTCAAACGATCTATCTTGATCTGGAGTTCCATCAATAGATAAGATTAAATTACCCGTAGAAACAATACCCCAAGTTGAATATGGAGTAGATGTTAATGAAGCAGATCTTTCAATCTCTTTTAATTTAACGTTGTTTTTGTATAGTGAGATATAAGAGAACTCATTGATTGGAAACTTAAGTTTAGTGTTAGCATCTAATACAGCTCCATCGCTTACAATTTGAATAGTTTCAGCTCTTTCATTTAGTGGGTATAAGAGTAATCTTGTAGAGTTATCTGAAAGTCTACATCTAAAAGTCTTCGCCTTATCATTTATAGCAACAACTACTTCAGAAATAGTGGCAGATGAAGTACTCTTAAAGTCTGCATCTATAAATAACACCGACTCCTCAACTCCGTCAACTAGCACTTTAAGCTCCATTCCATTTGCAAATAGATAGGGAGATTCAGTTGTGTTTATAATTTGAGGTCTAGGTAAAGGATAGTTTGCTAGTTGTAGAAACTCTTCATTTCCACCTGCAGAAGCTACAAGTAAATCAACCGATTGACCTGTGTAACTAGGTTCAAAACCTGAACCGTCGTCAATATACACGATTGAAGCATCTCCAATCTCAGCAGGTTCTGTGATAACAGCCGAAGCTACTTGTTTACCATCAGTTTCATCTGATACACCGTCGATAGCAGATAAGATAGATTGCTTAGTACCTCTAGCTAATGTACTAGAATAAGCCTTAACTCTATCTCTAAATCTTTCATCAGATTCAGTATCAATGCCATTTGTAAAAGCATTAGTGTTAGTGACTTGTGCTCCAGCAAAAGGAAGTGTATTGAACAATGTAATTGAATTAATACCCGCATTACCTAAAGAGCCAGATTTAATAGCAACAACAGAAACTTTATCAGAGGTATCTTCTCCAGCTGGAATAACAGCATCTCTTAGAACAATATATTCAAATTCAGGATTAACGTTGTTAGCCGGAATCTTAACGATTGTTCCTGCTAGAACTTGCCTATCAGTTGTTCCTTGTCCATCAATAATAGACTCAGAAAGCAGATGATCTTTCTCTAATGCTGAATCTAAGTTAATAGCAAAGAATGTTCCATTATTAGTAATAGAACTATAAGACAAAGGGCCTTCAAAGTTAGGTGTTCCTCTACCAATATATACTTTTCCAGATTGATTCCAAGTACTTGCATCATTTACAAACATAGTGTTAGTACCAGCAATTGGAGCTGGCTTAACTGGATAAAGTGATGTACTTCTTTTAGTTATATTTGAATCATTAATTACAATAAAGCCAGAAGCTTTTGTAGCTGTATTTCTAGCTAAACCTAAGTTAGAAGCATAAGCGTCTAAGTCAGCGTTTTTTAGGGCATCAATGTTAAGCAACTCGAGAACATTTAGTATTGCAGTATTATTCTCATAGTCGTTAGCTGCTGCTGCCTCTAATAGGGTAAGCAGCACTGATCCTTTATTAATGTCATTTACAGGAGTATCTGCGATGATCTTTCGGATCATGTCCCCTAAAACTTCATTATAACTTTTTATGTTAATATTAGCCATTTGCAACCTCTTTTAGCAGTTTATTGCTCTTACTTAAATTTTCTTTCGGTGTTAAATACTGTAAATTCCATGGTACATGTAGACCGCTAACCGCTTTGCCCTGTAAGGGCACTATGTGATCTATATGATAACCTTTAGGACAGTTATTATAAATTTCTTTAACTTCCTCATCATATCCACTTAAAGTGGCCTTTAGCTTTTTAGCTCTATATTTAGCAGAGCTTAGTCTATTTATTTTTTTAATTAATTCTTTGTTGTTAGATTGATACTCCCTGCACTTGCTAATAGCTCTATCTCTATTATTGCTATACCATTCTGCTTTTTTATTTTTTGAATAATCAGGATTACTTTCTCTAAACTGCTTCCCTTTAATTTTAAAGTAACTTTTATTTTTCAAGTAATACTTTCGTCTTTTACACTTTTCTGAGCAATTTACTGCATTATGTGCTTTACTTTTAAATTTTTTGCCACAAACTTCGCAGATATTCACACTATTTCCTTACGCATTTATGCTAAATGTTATAGGCACCAATTGTCCCGAGCCAGCTAGTCGCACTACTAGAGTTATACCAAAAGATGTTCCACCAACATTAGAATATTTAACATCTAACCTATCAATAGCGGCAAATCTACTATCCGCTGTCACATTCGACACAATAGATTCTGTCAATATTTGCTTCGCCGTATTTATGTCTTTATTGTGAATTCCAGCCATCGGAATAAGTCCAAAACTTGGATGTCTTCTTAATTCACCTGCTTCAGTGGTCATCTTAAGTCTAATTGCTTGAACTGAATTATCTAATCCATAAGACAATTGTAAGTCACCAGTGGGATCAAATGTTAGATCGCCATTATCATTTAATAACACATCTATTTTTTGTCTCTTCTCAGTAACATCACTTGATTTTAAGAACCAAGGAGTATCGCCTTTAAGGCTGTCATCCTCTAAGGTATCCTCAGAAGGTATTAGAATATAAAAACTACTATTAGTAGTGTTTTGCTTGAATATTCTAATATGTGCAGAATCCGCTATCTTATACTTATCCAAATCAGGTTCGCCTGTTAATTGAATAATCAACTCTCCTGAAATAGGTACTTCCGTAATATTTAAAATATTTCTTTGTTCAGGGAATGTTTGTACATCTGATTGAAGTAATACAATTTGCCCAACTGATAACTTGTCTATATTCAGTTTATTGCTGCTATCTAAACTTGATAAGTTTATCTGATTACCACTAGCGTTTGAAATTAAGTTTAGTTTCTCACCGACCTCATCAATATAAGGTGGCTTAAGCCCATTAGCAATGGCTATATCAATCCACTTGTCTGGATTACCCAAAGATCTTTTAGCTAGCGCCTGTAGATCTTCTCCATAATTTAATTTAGACAGTGATCCTGAAGCATACTCTGCAATATCAATTTTAGAATTGTTAGCATTCTCTCTTGCTAAGGCAAAAGGATCAACTGCTGAAGTAGATAGTGAAAATGAATTAGCTAAAATAAAGTCAACAGACTTGATAATTTCTTGTAATTCATACATTTTATTGATATCTTTATTCTTTATGCTGACTCTACCAGTTTGAGGACTTCTATTAAACACTCTATTATAGTCTTTATCTGTAGCATTTGCCTTATCAGCTAATGCATCTCTTTCTTTTTGGAGTTGCTCTCTAATGGTTAGAAAATCACCTCTAGTAAATCCGCTTACTCTATTCACTTTATTGGTAACAGTTTGTTGCTCTTCAAATGTTAAATTAATTCCATTAATTAGAGTATTGTCAAATATAGTATAAAATCTTAATAATATATCATTATTGTCAAATGGATTTCTTGAATTATTAGATGTTCTCTGTGAAGCAATGAACTCAGAAAACGTGTCTATCTCAGTTCTAAATTTTTGAGGCTCTGCATATGTAGAGGCAGCTTTGATGTAAGTTTCTTTTATAAACTCCCAATTATCTCTAAAGTAAGGCCAGCGAACCCTGATTATTTCAGGGACGTCTGATACGCTTAGAGGCTCTTGATTGTTAATCTTATACCACAGATTTAAGTCCGCAATACTGTCAAGAGCATTTTCAAAATCTAATGCCATTACTTGCCAAACCCTTTAAATGCGCTAATAGCTGCATAAGCTGCGTTTTTAGCCTTCCTAGCCTTATTTGCCATTTTAGTGAATAAAGATGCCTCTAAGCCAGTTAACCCAAGCGCCTCAGCCCTATCTTGAATATCTGCTTGAATATTACTACTGTCAGCTGCTCTAAGGTTATACGCTCTCATTGTCATGTTATAATTATACAGCATAGGATTAGCAGCATCTCTTGTAAGCTGAAATCCAGTAATTGCTATATCATACTCATTATTATCTTTATAATTAACAAACTTTAATGGATGACTTGATCTCTTTCTAACTGAAGTTTCACCCGAAGTGTCTTTCTTATACACTAATAAGAATTTATATAAGTTGTGAAAAGCTATGTATCCAGAATGACTTAAGTCAACTCCATTTTGGGGCTGGTCTTCACCAAGCAAGTCACTTGCAATATCTAAAGTAGTAGCAATAGCATCTTGAGTTCTTTGAAAGAATCCTCCAAGACCACTAGCTAACGACTGCCTAATTGGGAAACCTGCTCTGCCAGTAGATGGGGCTTTTTGAAAACCTATTGGTCTGTAATACCTAGGAGACATGCCTGTTGTACCGGCTATTTGGATATCATAGTATCTCTGCTCAGAATGTTCTTCTACAGTCCCATACATGGTTGAAATAACGTTAGTTGCCCAATGAGTAGTTATGTTTAAATTTGAAGGAGAAATTGGTAGATAGAATGTATCTTTCTCACCAGCTCTGCTTGTAAACACAATAGAGTATGGCTTTTGCTCATACCAATTATGTACGAAACTATTCTCAGTTTCATAAATCTTTTCCATTTTGCTAGTAATCGTCACAATTTATCCTATAAATGTTAATACTTACATTATATAAGAAAATAAGTTAATCAACATCTTTGACTATTAGTATGTTAAGGTTAGATATAGACTGCTTATGATCTTCTATAAGACCTAAATTTGTTTGATACTGGTCCTTAACCTGCTTTATTTTAGCATAAGAGCCGTTGATCTGGTGCAACCTAAGTCCAATTATGGCAAACATCTTTTTCTCAACTGTCTCAGCTTCTGCTGTTAAATCGGTTGCTCTTTGATCAAAAGTATTTACCATCTCATTATCTATATAAGATATAACCTGATCAATAGCGTCTCGTAAAGTACTATCCCATGTGGCTCCAGCTAATTCGCAACTAGCCTGATCTGTAAAAAAAGGATTACTACAATGTGCTGGATCAAGTGTTTCATTTGGATAAATTGGTGGTGGAGGTAATTCTGAAAGAACAAGGTCTACTGCACCAATTATATCCTGAAGCTCTTGATCGATGGCAGTGTCAGCACCACATAGATCAGTCTTCAACTGAACTAACTTAGCTCTCCAGGGTGTTAGTGCAGCTTCTAATAATTCTGGAGCTGTATTTACGTAACCTGGTGTCCAAGTTTCACCGCTAGGAGCAGCTATACACGAAGCTTCATCTGTATATTGAGGATTAGAGCAACTACCACCTGTACCATTTCCAAGGCCTTCAGACGACCTATCTGGATAAGCAACCAAAGCAGTTCTAGCTGTGCTTCTAAACGGAGCTTCTACTTCATATGTTCTATGCCTATTTATGGTTGGACCACCAGTTCTTGTTATCTCAGCAAACTGAGGGGCAATGCCGTCATTATTTCCTGCCATAACTTCACTAATTCTATAATAGGGATTACAATCGTCATCTGTGTTTCCGTTAAATAGTGGATATTTACCTGTCTGAGCTGCTGAATAAACTATAGGCCAGTTGGCTGTGTGATGTCTTGTTTCTTTATAGATACACTCAAGTCTTTCTCTAAGGCCTTGCTCTTCTGTTTTATATGTTTCATCTAATTTATTAAACTGCTCAATAGCTGCAACAATGTCGATATTGCCATTAATCAAGTCATCGATAGACTTTTTTCTTCTAGCGCGTTCATCTCTATACGTATCGTTGTTTGACATTAAGTAGCCTTCGTTAAGCTGGTCTTTAATACTGTTGCTGTACTTATAACAGGAGCACCCAAGTTACCAGTGCCTTTAATTAACACTATATCGTAAATAAGTGGATTAGCTCCACCAGCAAGATCAGTTGCCCCTGAAGTTTTTAAGCCACCAGTGATATCAACATCACCCGTTTGCTTAGTTGCCCCAGTGATTTCCATATCACCAGTTTGACTCCAAGCGCCTTTACTTTTAATGTCAGTGGCATCCATGTCTATTAAGTCTGTTGATTTTATCGTGGTTTTCTTAGTTTTAATATTGAACTCATCTGCTGATTCAAAAGTAGTCTTCTTATTAGTTATACTGTAAGATTCTTCTTTCTTGTCTATGGTCAAGATAGTTTTACCTGAAGTTATTACTATCTTGCCATTTGCTTTATCTATAAGAATGGATTGAGGATCCTCTGTTGCATTATCAGTTAGATTATATGAACCTGTTTTATCGAACTCATAATACGAACTACCAACCTCTATATCATACTCAGGCGCAGATATGGGTTGACCATCCGGTGCTTCAGTTAATTTGTCAATATTAGTCTGTAAACCTTTAAATGTAACCCTATATTCTCCGGCTGTATTAACAACTCTTTCTAAACCATTAAACTCTGAAGTATAAGCTACTCCGTAACCTTCTCTATTTGCAAACTCTGCAGTTTTACTTGGTGTTTCATTATTTGGATGATTTAACTTCTCAGGTCTACCACTATGATTTAGAAACCCTAATATGAAACCTTCTCTTGAGTCACCATTTGCATATGCAACAATAACATGATCTCCCGGTTGAGCCTCATGAACAGTAGATGCAACACTGTTACCTACTTGGAAATCTCTTAATGTATATTCTTCATAGTTGTAAATTCCACCAAATCTAGAAGTTCTCATACAGGTAACTGGAATAGTATTTCCGCTATCCCATACTTCTACAACATATCTAGTCTCAGCAAAGTCAGAAACATATATTTGTTCACGTATGACACCCATTCTGACAGAGCAATCTTTGCTATACAATAAATCCGTTGAATCGTTGTCTTCCCATATAGAAGAGTCTCTTACACTATAGTCCATTATTTACCTTTTAACTTCTGAACATCAGGGTCTGATACTCCATTCTTGCCAGATGAAGTGCCAAATGCCCTATCCGCATTAAGTTCTTGAGATGGAGATAAGATGCTTGTATCTTGATCAATTGTAAGTGAAGGATCTGTAAAAGTTAGTGGTTCGCCAGCATTATTAGTGGTTATTCCCCTAACAAAGTTAATACTAGTAATAAAACTTCTAGCTCCAACTTCATTTACATTAACCGTATTACTAACGCTCTCAACATGAGCTAAAATATATGCTTTATTCTTATTATTGATGTGATCTTTATTTATATTTCCAGCAGGGGCAATTACTTCAGCAGGAACCAATATGTTATCTCCTACTTGTATGTATTTATCTTGACCCACTATAGTTAATACACCATTTAACATCTTGTGAGTATCAAAATACCACTCTTTAGCTAAATACTTATATTGTGTAGCATTATTGAAAGCTGTAACTTTTTTATCACTTGTACTAGGTGGAACATACTTCACGTTTAACTGCATAGGTATAAGTCCATCTCTACGAATAGACTCTCTATCAAACATCTGAGATTGCTCTCTTAAGCTGGCAACTAAGAACTGCTTACTTTTCTCTTGTTTCATTATGGCTCTACCAAAGTTAATTTGAATAAAATTATACCTATCTCTCCAGTTAGTTCCTGCATTCATAGATATGACATCTTCTTTTGGTATTTTAATTTTCTTTACATATTTAAAAGGTGAAACAAATCTTCTAACATAGTCAGCATTAGTAGTTGGTCCCAAGTTTTCATCGCCACCAATCTCAGTTCTATATCTAACTATATCATGGAATTCACGTATGGCAAAAGGTTTAACTCTCTTATATACTGTAAGCAATGGTTTACTATTTTCAAATCTAATATCAGTAACTAATTCATTAATTACATTATTACAGTTGTCCATCATTAATTGCCATACAGAGTTTGTCCCAAATAAGCTCCTAGGTTCCAAGAAGCCCGTTCCGTCCGAATGGTCATCATCAGCACTATCAATTCCAGAGTATGTATCTGGACCAGTTAGAATGCCTGTTCTAACTCTTAATATTTCAGTTACTGTTTCTGTTTGCTCACCTTTAAGATCAGTAAATCCCATATATTTTGCTAATTTCTCAGGAAGAGCAAACTTATTTAGTGCTTTGGCTAAAGTTTTATCTTGAGTTTCTACGCCAAGTGCAGAAGCAGCTTGATCTGTAATGCCCCAGAAAGAAAGTATAGCCCTAATCGCGTTAGTTGAGTGCCATTTAACTTCTTGTTGCTTATCTGATGATCCATATGTTTTAACTATATTGTCAAATAATAGTCTTTGAGCTACACCGACGGAATTATTTTCTTTGTTTCTAGCTACTGGATCAACATATAGGAATGAATTGAAGATATGTCCCCAATCTTTACCAGTTACCGTGTATGAAGTCTCTAATGCGCCAGTCTCTTGATTGACTTGACTATTAGCTCTTACAGATTCAATCTTTCCTAACATTTTAAAATGCCTTTCTTGAACCTTAGGATTGTTGTATTTGGTTTCAGTATTTCCAATAGGAGTTCTTCCCATTAATATTACACACCAACTGCCAGGAGTAATTGCTGTAACCCAGTTTTTAGTTGGAGCTAATTGGAATTCAAATGTTCCAGCTGGTTGAGACTTAGATTTCTGAGTGCTAACACTCATTAAGGAGACTGTATTGAGAATGATTTGATCTGTTTTATTCTCATTTATACTTATATTGTTACTACCTAATCTATCAGAATAGTTATATATCATAACTGCTGCCGAAGGATTGATCTGAGTATTTATATTTCTAGCCATTATTTTCTACCTGCTTTACTTTGATTATTTCCACCTTGTAATTTCAATCCGCCAGTTTTTTGCTTACTTAAATCTACTTTATCTAATACTCTTTCAAACTCATTAACTGCTTTAGCAAATTGCTCAGTGCCTTTATCAAACTTATCTCCAGCTTTAACGATAGGTTGAACGTCCTCCATGCCACCCATTCCCTCTTGCACTTTGTCTCGAGCTTTTTCTGGGGTTAAATTTTCAGCTATTTTTTCCATTATGGTTATAAGTGTATCCATTTTGGCATCAGGGTCTTTTCCTCCACCCATACTTATTTCAGCTGTATCCCTCAATCCTTTTGTAACTTTCTGACGCTCTAAATTTCCATCTACTTTTCCAGGTAATGCACCTTCTATAGCTTCTGTACCAGCTGTAGTAATAGCATCCATTCTTGCACTGCCAGTATTTACACTCCAAAGTGCTTGCATTTTTCCTGTAGGGGCCTTACCTTCTCTGATATTTTGAATATTTTGTTTAAATTCCTTATTAGATAGCATGATATGTGCATCAGTTTTATATAATGCGGCCTCTCTATCGGCTTTAGCAAAGTTTTTGAATCCCTCTTTGCCAACCTTATCATAAACGCTCCCTAGTCCAAATGCTTCTGCATCTTTTCTACCGCCAGATATAACGCTCTGCATCTGTGCTTGAGACATTGACGCTATTCTCATTTGATAAACTGTATCTATGCCAGGCGCGATTTGTTTAATTCTACTTGTCTCATGAACAGTACCTAAGTCCATGGAGATATCTTGTGAGAACTTCTTTTGACTTTCTTGAGCATACTGAGCTGCTTGAGTAGCTATATTCTTATTGACACCCAGGTCTCTTAGTTTTTGTACCCCAACACCTAATATATTTCCAGCTGCACCAGCGCCACTCACGCCAGACTTAGAAAGTCCAGACGCCATTTGCTGTGTAGCATTAACCATTTGCTGAATGTTCTTAGCATTATCCATACCTGCAGCAACTGCATTCTTCATAATACTTTCGAGATCAAATGTTCCTGAGCCTACATCGGCTAACTGACCTTGCATTCCCATATATTGATCTGCACTCATTACTCTTGATTGCTCAGTTCGCCCAGCCATTTGAATCATAGCGGGAATATCATGCGCTGTACCCAATTGCCCTACGCCTTGTGCGGCTAATTGTGCTGACTTAGCGGGACTAATTCCTAGTTCTGCCATTGTAGTTAGGTTACTTGCATTAGTCATTTGCTTTTGCATATTTACAGCTTTAGTACCCATTCCCACAGTTGCCGCAGATTGATTCATGTAGTTATTATAAAATGATTGAGTTGCTCTAGCAGGAATTGCTAATGCAGTTTCTGCAAAGTCATCTCCAGTATATCCAGCTTCTAAGGCTTTAGCTGTTTGAGGAATTTCTCTTGCGACTTGAGAAACAGCTCTACCCATAGATGCTACGCCAACAGCAGAATCCGACCCTAATCCCTTAATGCCCTTACCTAGTCTAGATATTAGTCCACCTTTACCTTTACCAGATACAACTCCACCAAGATTGTCTATAATTTTACCTAAAGCATTCTCACCACCAGAAAAAAGAGTTACAGTGGCTCTTCTACCTTCTCTTTCTTTTATCTTGTCTGAGAAGCCTTTAACAAAGTTTCCACTAGCAGCCTCTCTAAGTAACGCAGACATATCTCCACCAATAGCAGAAGAAGTTCTATCATACTGTTGAACAGCCCGTTTTCCCATGCTTGACTTAAGTCTCATTTCTGAGATTTCATCGTCTATATCTATTGCATAGCCTATGTTAGC
>Ga0114934_10001262_pt1 | contig 16379 bp, 14 predicted proteins | sample 4SBtaG_2_FD_99695 | JGI IMG/M metagenome (GOLD analysis project Ga0114934, IMG submission 99695) | Deep subsurface microbial communities from Kolumbo volcano to uncover new lineages of life (NeLLi) - 4SBTROV10_white metaG | ecosystem: Environmental > Aquatic > Marine > Volcanic ... | reverse complement strand
TCATTTTTAATTTAAAGCTTAAAGATTATGAAAAAAATAGCATTTGTTCTTCCTGCAGATTTGCCAGTTCCTGCTATAAAGGGGGGGGCAATTGAAACTCTTGTTGAAGATTTTATTCTTGAAAATGAAATTAAAAAGAAATTTGAAATTGTTGTTTTTTCTGTTTATAACCAACAGGCGAAAAAATTAAGCATAGACTATAAGTACACAAAATTTGTTTATTTTAAGTTCAATGAGGTTTATAAAGTACTTAATTTACCTATTCGAATTATTCGCAAGGTTTTTAAAATTAAGATTGAAGATCTTAGGATTATTATCTTACAGCTTCAGTTAAAAAAAAATAATTTTGATAAAGTAATAATACAAGGACTTATAAACCATCTGCCACCAATTGCTAAAGTTATTACACAAGACCGAATAATTATTCATCTTCATGCTGACATTATAAAACCGGAGAATAAAAAATGGCTAGATATATTGAGTAATTTTTCCGGAAAAATTGTTGTAGTAAGTAGCTTTATTAAAAATAGAATAGTTGAGAACTTAAAAATTGATAGCGACCAAATTATTGTTATAAAAAATTGTGTAAGTGAAAATTTTTCAAATTTTAAAGACCTTTCCTTTGTCGGCAAAGAAAAATCAAGATTTGGAATTACAAATGACGATTTTGTTATTTTATTTATAGGAAGGATTGTAGAAGATAAGGGAATTCAGCACTTAATAAAGGCAGTTTATAAGTTAAAGGATACTGTTAATATTAAATTAATAGTTGTTGGAAGTTTTGGCTCTGCATTTGGAAATGGTGAAACAATAGACAATTTCGCTAAAGAAACACTTGAGTTGGCTGACTTAACTGATGGGAAAGTATTTTTTACCGGCTACGTAAAAAGCTCCTTAAAGAGAGCATATTTTAATTTGGCCGATATTATAGTAGTCCCATCATTGTGCAATGAGGCTGCGCCTCTTGTTCCAATTGAGGGAATGGCTTGTGGATTGCCTATCATTACTACAACCCAGGGTGGGATTCCTGAATATGTTACGGCAGAATGTGGTATATTAATAGATGTAGATGAGTTTTTTGTTGAGAATCTCAAAAAAGCCATTCTGAAACTATATAACAATAAAGAATTAAGAATTAAAATGGGTGAAAAAGGTAAAGAACTTGCTAAACAATATACTCCAACTGTGTTTTATAATGACTATTTAAAACTTATTGGGGAAAATTAAGAAGAAATTCGAAAAATATATACTGTAAAAATTTTGCTAAATAAAAGAGGATAGGAATCGTGAACGGGAAATATGCGATAAAGTCGTAAAGTATTTTGTGTAAATTGAAGTAAACAAGAATTTTATGCGTTTGGTTCCCTGAATTTTCTTTAAAATAGAGCCTGTAGATTTTCTCAAAAAACACATATAATTAGTCACTCCTTTAAAAGCATATAAAGTGTTAATAAACAACAATAATTTGTTAAAAAATTGAAGGTTTTCAGACTGTCAAATTGTAAGAAAAAAGGTAATTTAGATAAAAACCTTGCAAAAAAACTTGTCCGCCGCAGGAGGATGGTAGGGAAATCACCGATAAAAATCAGAAAGAAATTTTTCGGCCGATGCTTGTTGAGTTTATAGATATGAACCATGATCTTGCAAAATTATGAATCCGAGCTGTTGCTTTATCAACAAGTCCTGAACCAGAAGAGAGCAGACAAAAACAAGATTTACAGTTTGCATAAATCCTTTACTGCCTTTATTGCTAAAGGCAAAGCGCATAAACAATACGAATTTGGAAATAAGGTGGGGGTATCATGGTTAATCCTAAAAGCATGGTAATTTTAGCAGTACAAAGCTATGAAGGAAACCCCCATGATAGCAAAACCATTGAACCTTTACTGGATCAAATGAAGAAGAACCTAAACTATCAACCTGAAGAAGTGATTTATGACAGAGGCGGAAGGGGAAGAACAAACATCAACGGAGTAACAATCTCTATACCCAAACTACCCTTAAAAAGGGACAGCCGGTACCAAAAGATAAAGAAAAGGAAGAAATTTCGTAGAAGGGCTGCTATTGAACCAGTTATCGGACATCTAAAAAAAGACTTCCGGATGGAACAGAATTACCTGATTGACAGTAAAATCACCTAAAATCAATGCAATGCTTGCCGCGACAGGTTGGAATTTGAAGAAATTAATGAAGAAGTTAAAACAAGAAATTCTTTGGTTTTATTTTTCCTTCGAAAAAAATCTCAAAATATTTCTCAACCAAAATCAATTTGACTTAAATTTTGGTTGATAAGGATCGACTAATTAGATATTACATGATGAGAGTACTTTGGTTTACAAACACACCTTCCTTAGCTGAAAAAAAAATAACAAATAAACCAATTGGTGGAGGATGGATTAAATCTTTGGAAAAAGAGGTTAAAAAACAATTTGATATTAAATTAGGTGTAGCGTTTTACCATTCATTAAAAACTGATTCTTTCGAATTCTACAAGACTAAATACTATCCTATTTATTATAGACAAGGAAGTAAACTAAGAAGATTATATTCAAGGTTTAAAGGGGATGTTATGCCTCCAAACGAAATGAATAGATTCATAGAAATCATTAATGACTTTAAACCAGACATAATACATATTCATGGCACGGAAGAACCATTTGGTTTAATTCAAAAAGAAATTAAAAATATTCCTATAGTTATTTCTATTCAAGGGAATATAACAGTCTATCATTATAAATGGTATTCTGGGATTACCAAACGAAGTGTAAGTAAATATGCTAGTTTGTTAAACAAAATTTTATTTAATGATTATAATAATCAGATAAAATCATTTAATAAAAGAGCAAAGAGGGAAAAGGAAATTTTGCGAGTAACAAAAAATATTATTGGGCGCACTGATTGGGATAAACGAATTACTTCAGTTATGTCTCCAAAAAGTAAATATTTCCATAATGATGAAATATTAAGAGAATCCTTTTACAAATTAAAGTGGGAAAATAATTTAAAAGAAACAATTAATATTTTCACTACAAATGGGAATAACATATACAAAGGAATTGAAGTTGTGATTTATGCAGCTCATTTGCTTGATGAAATAAGATTCAAATTCAAATGGCATATTGCTGGTTTAAACTCAAATGATGAAATTGTTAGAATTGCATTAAAAGCGTTAAAATTAAAACTCTCTCCAAATATAATTTTTGAAGGTAAATTATCGGAAAAATTAATAGTGAAAAAATTGCTAAATTCACATATCTATGTTATGCCCTCACATATTGAAAACAGCCCAAATAATCTTTGTGAAGCAATGATTCTTGGTTTACCATGTATTGCTACAGATGCAGGTGGGACATCAAGTTTATTATCAAATAAAAAAGAGGGACTATTAATTCAGGATGGGGATCCATGGTCTATGGCGGGCACTATTCTTGAAATGAAAAACAATTATGAACAAGCGAAAGAATATGGTAAAAATGCCAGAAATTGCGCACTTAAAAGACATAATCCGGATAAAATTGTTAATGATTTGATAAATATTTATAAAGAAATTATTGAAGAAAATGAAAAATAATATTCTTTTAATAACTGGCGGCATCAGTTCCTTTATAACAATCGTCTTTTATATATTCACAATACCAATTCGTTTTTTGAAATCAGAATTTATAGACGTTATTTAAAAAAGTAGCATTTTTTATAATGTAATATGTTTATAAAATAAAAATAGCGACAGTATCCCTCAAAGTGTGTAAACGCACAATGTTTAATAACGTCCATATTGATTATCATAACAAACAAATTATTAACATGAGTAAAAACTTACAAAAAGCTTTTTATTTCTTTTTTTGGTGGAATATACTATTATTGTTCATAGGAGTTCCTTTTCTGAAAATTTTTGTACGGTTTTCATTTGTATTTGTTTTAATTTCAGTATTCTATTTATTTAAAGAAGTATTTATTAAAAAATTATATAAAAGTGGCCCCATTCCAAGTGCTTATAAATTTATTATGGCATTATTACTGTTATGGGTGTTTATTAATATTTTTCGAGAACCTCCTGTAAATCCAAAAGGGTTTATTCGTTTTTTGGGCGGCAGGTATTATGTTGCAGCCTGGTTTCCCTTGCTTTTTTTCTATGTGGGTTCAAAAATAAAAGTTTGGAGTCAGATTTGGCATTATGCTGTTAAGTTTAATAAATTATTCGTTTTGGCTTCTCCTGTGATTATTATTTTGTTTTTTTCTTCATTTATTGCATGGAGGAATCTGCTATTTTCGGTTTTCTTATTACCCTTATTATTGTTAAATTGGGGATTATTAAGAAAAAATGAACGAGTTTTCTTAATAATTGGTTTCATTTTATCTGTATTTTTAACATTTGCAGGTGGTTCAAGAACATTTACTTTAAGTCTTTTATTTTATCTACCTGTTCTGTACTGGTTGATTTTAATAAGAAATCAAAAAAACCGTGCTTTAAAATTCGTATGGATGTCTGTCATATTATCGGGAGTAATAATGATATCGTATATTGTTTATAACGTAGGGGTAAGTACTTATTTTTCGGGCAATTTTAGTGAAAATGTTTATAAATTTCAAAAAAGAGGCTTTGTAAATTCTCGGGAAGAATACGTATATCCTGCTTTTTTTGCGGACATGAATACCACAAAGGACTGGGTATTGGGAAGAGGGCTTAACGGCTCTTATTTTACTCCAATTTTTGTAAGTGTCATGAAAGATGTAGATCCCTCCAATTCATTAGGAATAAAACCGGGATACCGTGTTAATATAGAAAGTGGCTATCTTCAAACGATTTTAAAAATAGGTCTGATTGGTTTAATATTAGAATTAATCCTTGCCCTTTCTGCTGTTTACCTGGGGTTGTTTAAATCAAAAAATTGGTTTGTAAAAGGATTAGCATTTATCATCATTGGGTGGTTAGTTAGTATGTTTCCTTTTGGATTACCCGAATGGAGTATGTCATATATGCTGTTTTGGCTTAGTATCGGAGCTTGTTTAAGCAGGGAAACCAGGATGGCTTCATCATCAAAGGTATTTATTAGCAGAGCTAAAGAAATTGGTAAAAAAAATAAATCTTTTTTTAATCCGAACCACTTCTAGAATTTGAATACAGGAAAAATATTAATTTATGAATAATTTTGAGGAAAAGAATAAAGTATTGTTAATAACCGGAGGTACGGGCTCTTTTGGCAATGCCGTTTTAAGCCGGTTTCTTCATTCAGAAGATTTTAGTGAAATCCGCATTTTTAGCCGTGATGAAAAAAAACAGGATGATATGCGGAAAAAACTTAATAATAAAAAAGTTAAATTTTACATTGGCGACGTTCGCGATAAGCGAAGCGTGGATAATGTTATGCATGGAGTGGATTTTGTTTTTCATGCAGCTGCATTAAAGCAAGTTCCTTCTTGTGAATTTTTCCCGGTAGAAGCGGTAAAAACAAATATACTTGGTGCTGAAAATGTAATGGATTCTGCATTGCAAAATGGTGTTAAGAATGTAGTTATTTTAAGTACTGATAAAGCAGTTTATCCCATCAATGCCATGGGACTTTCAAAAGCCATGATGGAGAAAGTGATGGTTGCAAAGAGTCGCCAAAGTAATGGTACGATTTTGTGTGGCACCCGTTACGGAAATGTAATGGCTTCACGTGGTTCGGTTATTCCATTGTTTGTCGAGCAAATTAAAGCCGGTAATTCGATTACCATTACAGATCCGAATATGACCCGCTTTATGATGACGCTGGAGGAGGCAGTTGACTTGGTATTATATGCCTTTGAAAATGGAGAGCCGGGGGATATGTTTGTACAAAAGGCTCCCGCTACAACCATTGATACATTAGCCAAAGCGCTAATCGAGCTTTATCAAACGGATGTTCCCATAAAATATATAGGGACACGGCACGGTGAAAAATTATTTGAAACGCTGGTAAATCGTGAAGAAATGATAAAGGCCATAGATATGGGCGATTATTACCGCATTCCTGCCGATAACAGGGATCTCAATTATCGGTTATTTTTCACAGAAGGAGAACAAGATGTCTCCAATGTAGTTGAATATACATCCCATAATACGGAGCGTTTAGATGTAAATGGAACAAAAAATCTTTTATTGAAGCTGGATTTCATTAAGGAAGATTTAAACATTAAATAGGATACGGATAGCACTGATATTACGGATAATCGCAGATAAAAGATTGTGTAAATCGACTTGCCTTGTAACGAAGTGTATCAGGGATCAATCCGCGTTATTTGTAATCTAAAATGCCCACTGTTTAAAAAAAGAAATGAGCACCAAAATTATACAAGGTAATAATCATACTGATCATCGGGGAACAGTAAGTTTTGTGAATGATTTTGATATGAATCCAGTACGTCGCTTCTACACGATATGCCATCCGGATACATCTATTGTGCGCGCCTGGCAGGGGCATATGGTTGAATCAAAATATTTTCATGTTATCAGGGGAAGTTTTAAAATGGCAGTTATTAAACCGGATAACTGGGAAAGTCCTTCAAAGGAATTGCCTCGTGAAATATATAAATTAACTGACAAAAATTCAGAAATATTGCAGGTTCCCGGAGGGTACATAACAGGATTCAAAGCCCAGGAACCAGATTCAATAATGATAGTTTTTTCCGATAAAAGTTTGTCAGAGTCTATAGACGATGACTACCGGTTCCCTTTGGATTACTGGCTGTTTGAATAGAGTACGGTTAAAACTCATGTTTAGGATGGTCAAAGATTAACAGATTCTTGAAAACCAGTTCAATCCGCGTCATCCATGTTCCAAAGTGTCATATTTTAAAAAAATATAATGATAAAAATTGGTATAACAGGGCAGGCTGGGTTTGTTGGATCCCACCTGTACAATTATCTTGGACTACAGGAAGGAATTGAGCGTATTTCTTTTCAGGACGAATATTTTAGGGATGGTAATAAACTTCAGGATTTTGTTTCATCCTGCGATGTGATTGTCCATTTGGCAGCCATGAACCGGCATGGCGATCCCCAAGTTATTTATGATACAAATATCAGGTTGGTCGAACAACTGATATTTGCTTGTGAAGCAACCAATTCAACACCCCATATTTTGTTTTCTTCATCAACACAAGAAAACAGAGACAATCCTTATGGTAAATCCAAACTGGAAGGAAGAAGAATGTTAGAAGATTGGGCTAAAAGAAATGGTGCAGTGTTTACTGGTTTGATAATTCCAAATGTATTTGGCCCGTTTGGGAAACCATATTATAATTCTTTTATTTCAACCTTTTGCCATCAGCTTACTCATAATGAGGAACCAAAAATTGAAGTGGATGGCTCTGTAAAATTAATTTATGTAGGGGAATTGGTTCAGGTTTTTTATCGGTTAATATTAGAAAGGGAAAAATCAATAAGTATATACCCTGTTGAGTACACGATGGAATTAAAAGTTTCCCGGGTTTTAGAGATATTGCGGAAATATAAATTGGAGTATTACAAAAAAGGAATCATTCCTAACCTGAACAATACTTTTGAGAGAGATCTATTCAATACTTTTGTTACCTATATTGATCATAAAGCTTTTTTCCCTTTTCCTTTGACAAAACATTCCGATGAAAGAGGATCATTTGTAGAATTAGTGAAGTTGAACAGTGGCGGACAAGTATCTTTTTCAACCACACGTCCCGGAATAACAAGGGGCAACCATTTTCATACCAGAAAGGCTGAGCGCTTTGCAGTTATAAAAGGAAAAGCCAGAATTGAGTTACGCAAAATCGGAACAGAAGAAATATTGAGCTTCGATTTGGATGGCGAGGAACCGTCTTTTGTAGACATGCCGATTTGGTACACACACAATATTACTAATATTGGCGAAGAAGAACTTTATACCATCTTTTGGATTAATGAGCATTATGATGCAGAGGATGGGGATACTTATTTTGAAAAAGTTTGAAACAGGACAAAAGATAAAAGGAAAAAGATAAAAGTGAATACTACAAAAAATGACTTAGAACAACGACTCTTTAAATTTGCTGTTAGGAAAATTAAACATCTTAGAACATTGCCAAATTCTTCAGAATATAATGTTATAAAATACCAATTGACTAAAAGTGCAACTTCAAGTGGGGCTAATTATGAGGAAGCTCAAGCTGGGTCATCAAAAGCTGACTTTACTAACAAAGTTAGAATTTCTTTAAGAGAAATGAGAGAGTCAAATTACTGGCTAAGAATTATAGAAGGAATAAATACCGAACAAAATAATGAGCTTCACTATCTAATTCAAGAATCAAAAGAACTTAAATTAATTTTAGGGGCAATAGTTCAAAAATCAAGAATTTAACTTTTATCTTGATTCTCTTTTTGTCTTTTTCCTTTTGTCTTTTATCTTGAACCATCTTTTATCTTGACAATTAGCTAAATAATATGAAAAAATTAAAGATTCTTACTGTAGTCGGTACGCGTCCAGAAATCATCCGCCTTTCTGCAACAATAAAACTACTCGATAAATACACTAATCAAATTTTTGTTCATACTGGTCAGAATTACGACTATGAACTCAATGAGATTTTCTTTGAAGACCTTGGTTTGCGCAAGCCCGACTATTTTATGAACGTGGACACCACATCTTTAGGTTCAGCCATTGGTGATATATTTAAAAAAACCGAAGTAATTCTTAACAAGGAAAAACCAGATGCTCTTTTAGTTCTGGGTGACACTAATTCATGCTTATCCGCCTATATGGCCAAACGCAAGCATATCCCCATTTTCCACATGGAAGCAGGCAACCGTAGTTTCGATTTCAATGTGCCCGAAGAAATCAACCGCCGTATCATCGACCATATTGCCGATTTCAATCTGGTTTATACAGAGCACGCGCGACGCCATCTATTATCAGAAGGCCTTCAACACCGCAGAATCTATCTCACAGGTTCACCCATGTTCGAAGTCCTCCAACAAAACATGGAGAAAATCAGAAGTTCTAAAATACTTGATGAACTTAACACACAAATAACAAATAACAAATCACAAATCACCAAAGGAAACTATTTTGTAGTTTCCGTACACCGCGAAGAAAATGTCGATAACGAAGAAAACCTAAAACAGATACTCAACACCCTCAATAAACTGGCTGTTCACTATAAATTTCCAATCATTATTTCCACGCACCCACGCACCCGTAAACGCATTGAAGAATTGGACCAATCCCTAATCACCAATAACTATTTACACTTTTTAAAGCCCTTTGGCTTCACTGACTACGTTAATCTTCAGATGAATGCTCTTTGTACTATTTCCGACAGTGGAACCATAAGCGAAGAATCAGCGATACTTTCATTTCCTGCCATTAGCCTTCGTCAATCCATGGAACGCCCGGAAGCTCAGGACACGGGTACTATAATATTAACAGGCTTTGACCCAGATGTGGTTTTAAATGCAGTTGCCACAGTGATTGATGAATACCAATCACCCCCCGATAGGAATCGGGACACCAATCACCAATCACCAGCAGAATATCAAATAGAAAACACTTCATGGCGGGTAGTTAAATTAATTTTGGGCAATACTAAATTGAGTAACAAATGGTGGGGAATTTATGAACATTAAAAAAATATATATTATTACGGATTCCCCGATACCTGTTGGCTATGCTCCTACTAACAGAATATTGTCCTATGCATCGGGTTTTTTAAAAAATAAAATTGATTGTGAAATAATTGTTTTTAGAAAAACTGAAAATGATTCAAGTTTTAGAAATTATCAAAACAAAGGGATTGTCGGGGGAGTGAGGTTTGAATATTTATTTAAATCAACAAGAAGGTCGAAATATTTTATTAAACGAAGATTGGATAATATTTATGGACTCTTTAAATTGTTGATGTTGTCATTAACTAGGTTTAATAAGGGGAATGTTATCATATATTATTCATATTATACAAGATATATTCTTATGCTAAACATAATTAAGAAATTTAAAAAATATAAAATATTAAAAGAAGAGAGTGAAAATCCTAATGTTTATAGGCCTGGAAAAAATGTAATTAGTTGGTTTATCTTTAAAAGAATTCATTACAGATTGTTTGACGGTTTTCTTTTAATGACTGAAAAACTGATCTCTTATTTTAAGGAAAATTATTCCGATACGCCTGTTGCTCATATTCCTATGACGGTAGATATAGATAGATTTCAACAAAAAAAAACAAATCCAGAAAAAAGGATAGCTTACGTTGGATCTTTAAATGATAATAAAGATGGTATATTTATATTATTAGAAGCTTTCAAGAATGTTCAAAGGGAAATAGATGATTATTACCTGCTAATATGTGGCTATTTCTCTTCTTTAGCGCAAAAGAAAAAGATTCAAAAATACATTTCAGACAATGAAATTGAAAATAAAGTTATATTTAAACAAAATGTATCAAATCTGGAAATCCCGAAGATTCTTATTAATTCAAAATTTTTAATTCTACCTAGACCTAATAGCTTGCAAGCTCAACATGGATTCCCAACCAAACTGGGTGAATATTTAGCTACGGGTAATCCTGTAATAGTGACAGATGTCGGCGAAATTACACATTATTTACAAGATAACATTACAGCTTATATCTCTCAACCTGGCAATGTAAATAGCTTGAAATTTAAAATATTAGAGGCAATTAGAAATGAAAATCGCTCAAAAGAGATAGGTAAAAAGGGGAGGGAGGTCGCAGAAATTTATTTTAATAATAAGGTTCAGACAAGACGAATAATAGAATTTATTTACACACTTTAATTTATGTGCGGTATTACTGGAAAAATTTATTACGACACAAGGCATTTTGTCGAATTATCAGAATTGAAACAAATGACAGATAGTATTCGACATAGGGGGCCTGATGATGAAGGGCATTTTATAGATAAAAATGTCGGATTGGGCTTCCGTCGTTTAAGCATTATTGACTTAAAATCTGGCCATCAGCCACTTTGTGATAAAAGTAGCCGATATTGGATTACTTTTAACGGAGAGATTTATAATTTTAAAGAAGAACGGACAAAACTGGAAAAGAAAGGCTATGTCTTTAAAACAAATACGGATACAGAAGTAATTGTAAATCTATATGCCGAATACAAAGAAAAATGTGTTGATTATTTGAGAGGCATGTTTGCATTTGTTATTTGGGATAAAAGTGAAAGGGAACTTTTTTGCGCCCGCGACCGTTTTGGAATCAAGCCTTTTTATTATTATTCGGACAATCAAAAGTTTGTTTTTGGTTCTGAAATCAAATCTATATTACAAGCAGAGAATATTGATAAAAGCTTGTCGTATAATGCACTTGATTCCTATTTTGCTTTCGGTTACATTACAAGCGATTTGTCGATTTATAGTAGCATTAAAAAATTACAACCGGGCCATTGTATGTTACTTTCAATAAATGACAAGCCTAAATTAGAGATTAAAAAATATTGGGAAATTGATTTTCAACCTGATTATGCTAAGACTGAAAATCAGTGGGTAGAAGAAATTGAGTATTGTTTATCAGAAGCTGTTAAATTACACATGATTTCAGATGTCCCATTAGGGGCATTTCTCAGCGGGGGTATTGATTCCAGTTCTGTTGTTGCCATGATGGCTAAAAATTCAAATCTGCCTATTCAAACTTTTTCTATCGGGTTCAAAGAACAAACATATAATGAACTTAAGTATGCCCGAGAAATAGCAACAAAATATAACTGTGATTACCACGAACAAATTGTTGAACCCGAATCTATCAGTGTTTTATCAAAATTGGTAAGTGTCTATGATGAACCTTTCGCAGATGCATCTGCTATACCGACATATGTTGTTTCAAAATTTGCTCGAGAATTTGTAACAGTTGCTCTTTCTGGCGATGGAGGAGATGAGCTTTTTGCTGGCTATACCATTTACCGTTATTTACAAAAAATTAATAAGTATAATAGTCCATCCCCGTTTTTTAATAAAAATGTTTGGGGGACAATAAATAAAATGATCCCTCAAAAGATATCAGGCAAAGGTCTTAGTTATTTTCTTTCCCAAAACAAAGAATATTTGGGGGCATACTTAAGTATATGGAATAAAAATGAGCGAAAAAGGCTTATTCGTAACAACAAGATGACGTTAGATTATAATTATAATGCTGAGATGTTTAAACAAAATATCTTAAGTAAAAGTAAATCCAATGATTTTATTGCAAACCTGCAATATCTTGATATGCAAACCTATATGGTAGATGATATTCTTACAAAGGTGGATAGGGCAAGTATGCTTTCATCACTGGAGGTAAGGGTACCTCTGCTTGATCATAAATTTGCAGAATTAACTTTTAAAATTCCGTGGAATTTAAAAATAAAAGGCAAAGTACAAAAATATATTTTTAGAAAAGCTATGAGCAATTTTTTACCTAAAAATGTATTTAATCATGCTAAACAGGGTTTTAGCATGCCTCTTTCTATTTGGTTTAAAGGTGACTTAAAAGAATATATAAATGATACGTTGAATCCTCAAAACACACTTTTATCAGAATACGTTAATATGAATGAAGTTAGAGAAACAATCAAAAATCATCATACTGGTATGAGGGATTTTAATAACAAAATTTGGTCATTATTGTTTTTTAATGAATGGTTGAAACAAAATATGGATTAGCATGAAAATTAATAAAGAAAAAATAAATTGTAAAATATGTAATTCTCAGAACTTGAGAGTTTATATGGAGCATCCAGCAATAATGTATTGCAATAATTGTAAAAATGCCTTTAGGGTTGGAAAATCGCTTCAAATAGATGAACTTTATCTAAAAGGCATATCTATGCCCAATTATTTTGAAGCAACAATAAGAAATAGGCACCATTATGATTTTATTGAATCTTCAATTGGGTTTGATAAAATTGAAAATATTCTTGAAATTGGATCAGGAAATGGTTCATTTCTTCGTTTTATAAGAAATAGACATAAAAACATTAAAATAACTGCGGTTGAACCTGGTATTAACTTTGGGAAAGAACTTAATAGGATAGAAAATGTTACAGTTATAAATGAATTTATCGAAAAGGCTAAAATTGAAGAAAGGTTTGATTTGGTAATAATGTCACATATTCTTGAGCATATTGAAGAACCTCAACAAACAATAAATTTTATTTATAAAAATATATTGAAATCAACCGGAAGTTTGTACATAGATGTTCCGAATAAAGATTATGAGTTAAGAAATGTTTCTGGTGCTATGAGAGCTCCTCAAATTCATTTATTCTTCTTTGGTGGGGATGGTATAAAAAATGTTCTGAAAAATGCCGGATTTGATGAAAAACATATCTTTGGGAATAAGTATTCAACATTACCTCTTGATTTTATTCTTCGATCAGAAAAAATTTCCAATTTGAATTCTACTAAACGATTCAAATTGGCGCAACTTAAAATATTCAATTTAATTTCTCTTCAATTTTCAGATTTTATAAAATTATTTTTTAAAATGCGTCCGAAAACAATTGCACTTGAAGCAACTGATTTCAGATATAACAATATGGCGGTTATTGCAAAAATGAAGTGATGGAAAACAAAATTCGAATTGGTTTTATCATTAGTAATCTTGGTCAAGGTGGAGCAGAACGGCAATTTTTGGAATTAATCAAAAATATTGATAAGTCTTCTTTTGATGTCAGTGTTTGTTTATATGCAATTAATAAGGGAATATTTTATAAAGAAATTGAAGAAATCGATGGAATTAATTTAAAATTAAATATTCTAAAATCAAAAAATAAAGCACTAAAAATTCTCGAAGCACTTCGATATATACGTAATTACTTACAAGTTAACAATTTTGATATTGTTTACACAACTTTATTTATGAATGGTTTTTTTGTACGAATTATTGCACCCAATAAGTACAAAAATAAAATCATCACATCAATCCGCACTTCTTTTGCTTCTTATAATAAATTTCATCGCTTTGTAGAAAAATTTTTGATAAATAAATCTTATGTAGTTTTAAACAGTAAGAATGCCGAAGATGATTTCAGGTTAAGTATTAACAAAAAGTATCACGATCGAATTTTTTTGATATATAATGGTTTTGATGCGAAACGTTTTTCGAAAAATTGGAATAGGGAGTCAAAGAACCCAATAATTATTGGAAATATTGGAAGAATGACTTATCAAAAGAATCAAATTCAGTTACTAAGGTTTATACGAATGTTATCGAATAGAAAATTAAAACTTATAATTATTGGAGCAAAAGGAGACCAATCTGAGCTATTGAAAAATTATATCAACGATTATTCACTAAATGACCAAGTGGATTTAATAGATGCGGTTTCCAATATCGAAAAGTATTATAATTCTTTTGATATTTTTATTTTACCTTCTTTTTATGAAGGATGTCCTAATGTACTTTTTGAAGCAATGTTAAGTAAGAGATTGTGCATCGTTTCATCTAATGCAAATTCTGATGGGTTTATTAAAGACGGAATAAATGGTTTTGTTTATGATGGGTCGGATGAAGGACTCTTACACACTTTTAAGAACGCATTATTGATCTTGGGAGAAGAAAAAGAAAAACAAATTATTGAAAATGCGTTTGAATATGCAATAAGAAATTTCGGAATGAATGTTATGGTACATAAGTATGAAAATATTTTTATAAAATTAAATGAAAAAAATAAGGCTCGCTATAGTTAGGACAAGCGCTGGTTCACTTGATACTTCTGCATATAATATACAGGAAATAGGACTAGCTAAAGGATTACTTAATTTTAATATATCAACAGATATCTATTCAAAATTTAAAGATATTAAAGACATCACAGTTATTGATTCAAAGGATGAATTTAATATTCGATTAATACCTCTAAAAGGAATTGTAATATTGGGAAAAATAACATATTTCCCTGGATTGATTAAAAAACTCACAAATTATGATATAGTTCAGGTGCACGAGGATTCGCAATTAATGACTCCTTTGATTTTAATTGCTTGTAGAAAACAAAGTATTAAAACGATATTGTACCAGGGGATGTACACTAATTATTCTAAGTTTAATCGATTATATCAAATTATTTTTGATTTTATTTTTAAAGCTCAAATACAAAGGAATAGTAAATATATATTAGCAAAGACGGAATTTGCACAAAAGTATTTAATAAATAAAGGCTATCGAAACGTTAATGTGCTGCCTGTTGGATTAGATTTAAAAAAAAATATTATAAAATGTTCTTTGGATAAAGAAATTTTAACATTTAAATCTGATTTTCAATATGTTTTATTGTATGTTGGTAAGATTGAAAGCCGCCGAAATCCACTGTTTTTGATTGATATATTATATTCTTTAAAGGAGCTTGGATTAAATGTTGGATTAATTGTTGTAGGTGATGGCCCTCTCAAAATTTCGATGGTTAATTATGCCCATAAGAAATCCGTAATGGATCAGTTGCTTTTAATTACATCAATTCCAAACAATGAAATTTATGATGTATTTAAAAAAAGCGATGTTGTTTTGCTTCCGAGTAATAATGAAATTTACGGCATGGTTGTTTTAGAAGCTCTTTTAAATGGCATACCTGTCATTGCAACCCCGGAAGCAGGTCCTATTTCTATATTACAAAATAAAATACTTGGAACTTGTTTGCCATTGAATGTTGATAATTGGGTGAATGCTATTCAATTTTATTTTAGAAATACTCAAAATCAAAGAAATAAATTATATCGAATCCGTTCAATTATGAAAAATTATAACTGGGAATTTATTGCAAATAAATATTATAAACTTATCGTTGAAAATGAAAATTCTTCAAATAAATAATGTCCATTATCGTCGGGGCGGTGCCGATGTGGTTTACTTTAATACAGGTAAATTATTAGAAGAACATGGTCATGAAGTTTTTTATTTTAGCATGAAAGATGCAAATATGCTCCCAAATGATTATTCCGATTATTTCCCAAATTTGAAGAATTACAGGGGCCTTACGGTAATATCAAAAATACAATCTGTAAAATCATTTCTTTATAACAAGGAAGCATATATCAAACTAAATAAATTTCTTAAAATTATAAGACCAGATATCGCCCATGTCCATCTTTTCATGGGCGGTTTAACGGTGAGCATACTTGACGTTCTAAAAGAAAATAATGTCCCCATTGTTCACACTGTACATGACTACCGTTTGATTTGCCCTGCTTATTTATTCCTCAATGGGAAAAACCAACTATGTGATAAATGCAAAAAACATAAGTATTATAATTGTATTAAAAATAGATGCTCCGAGAATAAATTATCGCAAAGCACTATCCTTGCATTAGACAACTATAATCGATTACTGTTTTACAAACCTCAAAACTACATTGACAGATATATTTTTGTCAGCGATTTTGCAAAAAAGAAGCATATAGAATTTGAAT
>Ga0114934_10001259_pt1 | contig 16398 bp, 13 predicted proteins | sample 4SBtaG_2_FD_99695 | JGI IMG/M metagenome (GOLD analysis project Ga0114934, IMG submission 99695) | Deep subsurface microbial communities from Kolumbo volcano to uncover new lineages of life (NeLLi) - 4SBTROV10_white metaG | ecosystem: Environmental > Aquatic > Marine > Volcanic ... | reverse complement strand
CACCCTTGAGGAAATTTTTCAGGTTCACTGCCCGCTCAAGGATCTTGTTCAACTCCTCGATGTCGGCCACACCCTCGGCTTCGGCCAGGGACAGGAATTCCTTGTCCAGGGTCTCGTGGGGCACGAGCATTTCGTTCGGAGCCAGGTTGTAATAAAGCGGCAGCGTGGTGCCGTCCTCGATGCTGTCGGCGATGGAATACTTGTGCAGGTAGCCCTTGTCGTCCTCGCAACCGAAGGTCTTGAAGGTGCCTTTGCCATAGGCGGTCCTGTCTACCGGCGTGCCGGTAAAACCAATATACGAAGCATTCGGCAGGCCGGCCATCAGGAAATTTCCGAGGTCGCCGCCAGTCGTCCGATGCGCTTCGTCGATCAGGACGTAGATGTTTGAACGTGTGTTGAGGTTCGCCGGCATGTCGCGGAACTTGTGGATCATCGTCACGATGATGCCCCGATAGTCGTCGCGCAGCAGTTTGTTGAGGGTCCTGATACTGCCGGCATGCGCCAGGTTGCCAAGCCCCAGCGCTGCGAGGTTCTTGAGCATCTGGTCTTCCAGCTCGTTGCGGTCGATCATCAGCAGAACGGTCGGCTTGTCGGCCCCCGGCGCCTTGAATAGCATCTCCGCGGCCTTGATCATCGTAAAAGTCTTGCCGCTGCCCTGCGTATGCCAGACGAGGCCGCGAGTACTCCCGGGGTCGAGGGCCCGGCTGACGGTCGCCTCCACCGCCCCGGTCTGGTGCTGGCGCAGGATGTACTTGTTCAGCTCCTCGTCCTTCTCTGCGAAGACAACGTAATCCTTCAGGAAGGCGAGCACCTGCGGGATGGCGCAGAAGCTCTTCACCCTGGCCTCCAGCTGGCCGACGTCCTCGTCCTTCCAGTTGAAAATGTTGCGCCGCACCGTGTTCCAGCTCACCCCGTAGGCAAAGCCGATGGCGTCGGTGGCGGTGAAAAGTTGCTGCGACACGAACAGCTCGGGCGTCTCGCGGTGGTAACGGCGAATCTGGTCCGCCCCCAGGGCAATCGCCTCGTCCTTGTTGGCGTTCTTGCACTCGATCACCAGCACCGGGATGCCGTTTATGAGAAACACGACATCCTCGCGCGTGCCGTGGTGGCCGTTGTGAAAAGCCCACTCCTCGGTGACTTCGTAATCGTTGTTAGCCGGGTCGTCGTAATCGATCAGGATCAGGTCGCGCTCGCGCTTTTCCTCGTGGTCGAAGAATTTTCCCCGGTTGCGCAAGTGTTCGACGAATTCCCGGTTGCCGTAGATGTCGGCGTGGAGATGGCGGAATTGCCCGAGCAGCGCGCCCTCGGCCTCGGCGTAGCGCGGGTTGAATTCCCGCACCTTGGCGTCGAGCAGGTCGTCGAAGAACAGCGAGCGGTTCCTGGCACGCTCGGCGGGCGGCGCATTTGAATCGAATCCCCGCCGCTGCTCGGCTTCCTCGCGGGATACAAAAGTCCAGCCGATGGCCTCGGTGTATTCGAGGATTCGGGCCTGGACGGTTTTGTGTTCTCCGGGGGTTGACATGGCTAGAGGGGAAATTAAGTGGTTGGAACGCTCTGGCGTCTCCAAGCATCCAATACCGTTGCGACATCAAGATCGTCAGGGTCCTCATTCCAACTGTTGTAGAAAGATGTGTCGTCACTTTGCGGTGTTGGATCAGGCCTATCAATACGAATACGCGTCGGCATCATCACTGAATCCCCAAGCAAGATGCATTCGCCTCTCCGAAGTGTGGAAAACATGCTCGTAATACCTCGCACCGAGTCGGGAAGAAGGCTCTTCACGTAGCTCTGATCGTCTGGGTTGGATATCCTCAGGCAAAGGAAGGAATTGCACTGGGATAATATTGTTGCGGAGACTTCCCGAGGGCGCTGGCTGATGACAGTTAAGCTGATCCCATATTTTCTGCCTTCTTTCGCGATTCGTTCGGCTGATTCTCGCGAGCTGCGCGCATCGGTATCTGAATCGTTCAGGTAGATATGCGCCTCATCGGCAAATACTGCAATTGGGTAGGCCTCGCCGTTCACCCGCCTATACCAGTAGGCGAAGTCAAACAGGCAGCGAAGAATCAACGAAATCACTGAGTTTCGTACGTCAAAGGGAACCGGGCTGAGGTCGATGATTACCGCCTTCTTCCGCGCCGCCGCTTGCTCCCCAAGCAATCGTCGAAACAGATCCTCCATCGATGCGCTCGTTGCATAGGTTGCCGGATGGAAAATCAGATCGTAGCGGCGATCATTGAGCCTCGACTCAACCCTCATTAATAGCCGGGTAAATTGGCCAAACAGTGGGCCTTGCTTTGGTCGATTGTTCGCACCCGTAACCATTTGTGTGTCGAGGCTGCGGAACTCGTCGAGGATTTCAACGAAATCAAAGTAGACCGGAGTATCGATGGTGATCCGATCTAGCCCAAGAGCTTGATTTTCCGCGTGATTACCTTTCGCTGCCTGCAAAAGTTCTTTGAACTTAGCAATCTGATTGGGAGCGGCTGACTCACTCCGATCAACCATCAAGCCAAGGAGTTCCTCACTGTTCATTAGCCAATATGGGAGTTCGATGTCCGCACCTGAAATAATGTCTGCCTCATCTCCGAAAGCAGATGCATACTCGCCGTGCAGATCGAACAAGACTATTGTTGATTGGGGAAATGCTGCGATCTTCTGGAGAAACGAAGCCACAGTCCAAGATTTGCCACCACCGGTCTGTCCCAGGATCGCACCATGCCGGGAAAGGAATGCATCCAAATTGATGTTCGCCTGTTGATCGGGAATTAGCGAGAGATGCCCAAGCGAGAAATTTCCTTCGGCATATTGCTGATAGATACTGTCGATCGTCGCTGGAGCAACGGCATAGACAGACGAATTGACTGTCGGCAAGACGTCTGTTCCACGCTCGAAGGCGCCTCCCGCATCGAGAGTACCCACTGGAACCGCGGCTACAACTCGCTTGTGTTCCTCAACAATTGCTTCTCCCTCTGCTTCAGCTGTTCGAATCTCCGTTTGGAGAGGAGATGTCTCTTTCATGTCGATCGTTGTGATCATCCCAAGAAGTCTGCCTGAGGGTAGTCCGATTGAAATGAACGTCCCGGGTTGCCCAATAAGAAGAGGCGTCGGCCCGCCGTCTGTGGGAAGATTCACGATCATTGTTGGAGGAACGCCTTCCTCGACGCCATCCCCGTCTGAGTGATCGACAAGCGATACGAAGATGCGCTCTCCAGACACACCAACGACTTTTCCGATCTTGTAGTTGTTCATAAGGCAATTTCTCTCGCTAAGGTTCGATTAGTTCTGCTAACGCGCTAAACCTCCAAAGATCTGTTCCGGTTCCCGTATCGTTTCCGTCGACGAAGCAGTTGGCCGGGAATCCGGCGTGAAATGGGCGGAACTTCTTTAATTCATCCAGGCAATCCGGCTCTTGACCGCAAAGTGCGGTCATCCTGATCTGGCCTGAATTGAGCTTTGGAAAGAGTAACTGATCGTTGATATGCTTGTCTCCGAAGCTGAATCCGCAACTCACTAGGAATTGGCAGCCTGTACCGAGGATTCGCGAGGCTTTCGTAAAGAGCTGGTCAAATGGATCAGCAAGGGTGTCCATCACCTTTCGGCGACGGGGCAGAATCATTGATCTCTCGGGGCCGGGAGTGTGTAACTCCCGAGCACTTTCAATGATACTGGTTCCGTCTTTCGACCACGCCACTGAACCGTGAAGTTTTATTAGGTTGATGTGGAGTTCATGGCGCGGTGAGAACCTTGTCCTTTCCACTGTTCCCCGGGCTAGATCAAAGGTCCCGATATCGAACGTTCGTCGGAGTGGGCCGTCGAAGCCCGTCTCCATTCGTATCCCGACCTCACCAGCAGCCAGCTCGAACAAAACGTCGTAATTTGTCGTGAGGATAGTGACCGTAGATGAAGTGCCGTGGGCCCTCTTTTTAAGTCCTTCGAGAAATCGGATGTGCTTGGTTAGATCAGGATTTGTGACCGAGAGGATCGCTTCCACGATCAAGGTCCGGATAGCTGATTCGAGGTCGCTATACTTTGTTTCCTGCGTGGCGACATAATACTCGGTTACCAAGTCAGAGAGGATCTCAATGTTCGGATCGCCAGCCGCGTCATTGTAAGTGATTCCCTTCGCGGTAAAGATCTCCTCCAAAACGGCCCTGTTTGGTCCGCTCAAGTTAGACACGACAGTCTTGGTGAGATCTCCCATCAACGGATATCCCGCGTCCTTCGATGTTCCGGCCCCAAACAAGAAACCGATGCGATTAAGGCCAGTTTCAATGCCAGGGAATAGCTGTGAAAGGCTGAAACTCATGACTCGGGTCCAACATGAGGTATCTCCAACTCATGAACACGCATCTTCGCGGTCATCAATTCATGAAGTAGGGTGTGGAAGAGGTCTTGGAGTGCTGTCCTTTTGTTCGCGGCTGAAGCCTGTCTCTCGTCGATAGTCCGAAAGGTGGCCACAATCTCGGCTTGCTCGTCCTCCGAAGGAATTGGGATCCCGACAGTTTTTAGGAAACCGCACGTCAGGGCTCCTTTTGTGCTGCCGCCGCTATGTGCGATGGACCGCAAAAAGTCGTAGCGTGTTTGCATGAACCAAAGGACGAAGTCTGGGTCGACTTTTTCGGAGTGAAACTGGGCGTAGGCGAGGTGCTGGTTGATGCACGTCTCGATTCGAGTGATTGCGGAGTTTCCGAGCGTCTTTCCTTGACCGGTAATCGCGATGAGCAAACTATTCGGGGCGACCTTGGGGAGGTGGCACTCCTTAACGGCAATGGGCGTCACGAATTGATCAGCTTCGGTGATGAAGCGGTCGTGGATTTTCGTACTGTTCAACCACGGGATCGTTCCTCCCTCCCAATAGGCTTCGTTCGCTCGTTTCGGAGTTGAGCCGTTTCCGACCTTGGCGAGCGAACCAAACTCGACCACTTCCCAGCTTTCAGGAACGGGGCCGATTTCGGTTTGTTTTGGGGGTTCGTTGCGGAGGCCTTCGGTGAAGAGTTTGTGCATGAGGGCCTTTTTCAGCTCGGTGGTGGTCTGAATGATCCGCTCCTGCGCTTCGATCGCCCGCTGCACCGTGGAAAGGACGTGCGCGATCTTCTTCTGCTCGGGGAGTCGGATCTTGGGGAAACATGCCCTCTCCTTATAGGCAGTGAAATCCAAATTCCGAATCCCGGTAGTCCTTCGCTGGATGTCTTCAGTTCGGCCACTTTGATAAAGCTCCATCAGGCCGTAGAAAACGAAGCGAGGGTCAAACTTGTCCTTGTTTTTTACTCGAACTGCGGAGGTAAAGTTGGAAAAGCTGAACGGGCCGTCTTCGCGATCAAAAAAAACGACCCTGCCAACGGGCTGCTTTGGACCACCACCAGATCGTTCCAGAATAATATCACCAGGTTCGAGACGTCGTTTCGACAATTGCTTCTCCTCAACTTCGAGGTAAGCGACGTTCGAATAGTCGATTTCTCCGGATGGTGTGAAGTTCGTGTTCCTGATTACCCCCGCTTCGACAAACGGTTCTTTCTTTCCTTTCCAGAGGCCGTTGAGTGTCTCGAAATAAGCCGAGTCTGCGACAGGAATTGTTGTTTCTTCCCAGCTCATACCCCGATCTTCTCCAGAATCTCCCTCAAGGCCTTATCCGTCACCCGCGCCTCGGCTTCGATGACGTTCAGTTCCTCGACGATCTCCGCAATGGGCCGATAGGTTTCGGCGTCGCTGGTATGGATATAGCGGCTTGGAGAGATGTTGTAGTCATTCTTCTTCAGCTCGGAGTGATCGATTATGCGGCTCAGTTTTTCCTCTTCCTTCCATCCGATGAGGGCGTCGGCGATGCGCTGGATGCCGGCCTCGGGGATGAAGTTCTTGGGGTCGCCCTTTTCGAAGACCTGGCTGGCGTTGACGAGTAAGACCTTACCCCGGCGATCTTTTGGCTTGGCCTTGTTCAGGAAAATGACGATGCCCGGCGCGGAGGTGTTGTAGAACAGGTTTTCGGGCAGGTAGAGCACGCTCTCGATGAGGTCGTGGTCGACGAACCACTGTCGGACGGTCTTTTCCTTGTTGGCGCCGGCGTTGCCCGATCCACGCGATGCGGCGCCGGTATCGAGCACGACGGCGGCGCGGCCGTTGTCGTTGAGGCTCGCGTGCATGTGTTGGACCCAGCCCCAGTCGGCGGAGGATTTGCCGGGGAAGCCCGCCCCGGCGGGGAAGCGGTCGAGTTCGTCGTTGTCGTAGTCGGCCTCGGTGAACCAGTTTTGGTTCCACATCGGATTGGCGACGACCCGGTCGAAGGCGCGGAGCTTGCCCTGCCGGTTGCGGAATTTCGGGTTCTTGAAGGTATCCCCGATCTCGATCTCGCCCTCGAAGTCGTGGATGATCAGGTTCATGTTGGCCATGGCCCAGGTGTCGGCGATGTATTCCTGGCCGTAGAGCTTGAGCGGAGCCGTGTTTTCGTCCCCTGCTGCCTCCTCCATCGCGATCTCGCACTTGATCAGCAGGCCGCCGGAACCGCAGCAGGGGTCGTAAATTTCCATGCCCGGTTGCGGCTGCAGCTCTTTCGACATGATCGTGCCGACTTCCGGCGGGGTGTAGAACTCGCCGGCGCTCTGGCCGCCGCCCTCGGCGAACTTGCGGATCAGGTATTCGTAGCTCTTGCCGATGATGTCCGCCTCGACGTCCTCAAGCCCGAGGCGCTTGGTGCTGATGGCCTCGATCAGGTTGGAGAGGCGGTCGTCGTCGAGGTCGCGCTGGCCGTGGGTGGTGGCGTTGAAGTCGACGCGGTCGATGATCCCCTGCAGCAGAGGGTTCTCCTTGGCAATGGCCCGCATGTGCGTGGTCACGCCTTCCCCGATCTTGTCGGCGAGTTTGCGGATGACCGACCAGACGGGCTGTTCCGGATCGTCCGGTACAAGCGGCAGGTAGAAGCGGACCAGTTTGTGATCGGCCCTGGCGAGTTGGAAAGCCTTCTTGCGCGACCCGACTTCGGCGGCGATGCGGTTCAGCTCGTCGTCGAAGACATCGCAGAGCCGCTTGGTAAAGATCAGCGGCAGGATGAAGTCCTTGTATTTCGGCGCATCCTTGGCCCCGCGGATGGAACAGGCGGCATCCCAGATCCAGGACTCGAGGGACTTGTCTTTTTCCTTCGCCATCAGATTTTTTTGTTTCAAGTTGATTCGCCGATTATACCGTCTCGAAAGCCGCCGAGCAGCTTTAATGCGGTTGGCGCCCTGGCGCCAACTTCTCCAACGAGACGCAAATTTCCATTCGCATCCGCTTCGGTCAATAGTACGTTTTCAACCGCATCGAGTACACGTCGTGGCAGCTCGCTGTGGTTGGTAACACATTGCACGGCATCGTAACCTGCAAGCCAGGCCCCGGCGACTTCGTAATCGAAGTCTTCTCGTTCGAGCAGGTGAGTACCGACTTCATACAGTCGCGCCGTGTTGTCGTCGTTCAGGTAATTTCCTAGCACAAGGAACAGATCGCTTGCGTCTTTTTGCGGTGTGTAGGTGTGTCGCTCTGACCAGGCCATGAGCTTCAGAATCGCGAGCATCGGCAGGCAGACTGTTGCAACAGGCATTTTGTCCGTCAACAGTACTTGCGTCGCAGTCGCACGCGCCTCTCTGTACCCCAATACGCCCATTACCGCGTTGTCTTCCGGCCATTCGATGGTTCCATCTTCACGTTCCACTCCGCCGAACGGTATAAGATCGAGCGGCACGCCGCGGCGGTGGGCCAGCCGGTGATTGCCGGGTCGGCTGGAGTTGAAGTGGTCGGATTTTAAGCAGGCTTCGCGTAGCTGGTGAAACTCGTCCCAATTGGCAACGGTAACGCCCAGGTCAATGTCCGTGGTCGCGCGGGTGATCGGTACACCCTGGCCATAGTGAAGCAACAGATCCCGCGCCATCGCGCCCACGATCAGGAAATCGGCCTCGGGCGCAGCGTTTCCGACATCGGCTAGTACCGCGGACAGCCAGCGAAGTTCTTGTTTATCGCTTAAATCCATCGATTATCTTTTCATAGATGAGGTCAGCGGCTTCGAGACAACGTGCGTCACCGATATTCAGCAAGTCCGCATAGATGAGCGGGTCGGGTGTCAGATCTTTGTCTTGTGTTGGGAAAGTCCAAAATCGTTGCAGAATTTCGACCGGGCCATCCGGATCCTTTTGTAACTTGTAGTCAATCAACAAGCGTGGATCGGCTTTTTCTCCGTAAAGGGTAACCGTCTCCGGTCGCAGCGCCTGGGTCAGGCGCTCCGCCGCCACCTCGCCGCCAAAGGCCAGGTCGTATTTTGTCGGCTTCGCCTTCGCCCACCACTGTGCCTGTTCGGTACGGAAGCGACCGAGGACGAGCCTGGGGCGCAGAGTTCGTGCATACGCTTCTGCCCAGTGCTTCAGCAGCAACTCGGGTCTCAGTAGCCTCCGTTTGCCGTTGATTTCCGCAATGAACCCGAGCGTCGGAAGGTCGGCCATTACCCAGCCAACCGTTCCGTGAGCCACGCCGGCCAGACGCGCGATCTCGCGGTACGGTTCGGCGACCCAATCAGGATTGCACAGCAATGCGAACAGGACCTTGAGGCCGCTCGCTTGAAAGGCGCGTCCTTTCACTTTGTTCGTTCCTGGCGCTTCTAGTGGCCGTTCGCCCTTGATCCAAATGTAGACGGGTGGCTGATCAAGAAAAGCGTTGCCGGCCGCGTCCAGGAACGCGATTTTTCGGGCTTTGAGTTTTTCGGCTAAAGGAGGTGTTACGTAGTCGGTAATTAGCAGGGGAGGTTTTCCGGCTTTTTCGATTTGATGTAGCACGGCGCCCAGGGTTGCCGGGCGGATGCCCTTTTTGACCTCCGCGGCATAGACGCGGGTTTTCCGATCGCGGCCAATACGGATGTACGCATCGATCCGGCGGTCACCGATTCGGATGTCTCGCTGTTCTACCGTTGCCGTTACGCCGAACTTTGCTGCTTGAGCCAAGACGGTGTTGAGTACCTGCCGTTCTATTGCGTTGTCCATTTATAAGAATTGTCCACGAAACGTGGACATATGTCAATTATGGACAATTCTGCCGGCGACCGACATGCCGGCACTGTCACCCATTTATCAGGGGATACCTAGCAGAAATGAGGCAGATATTACACCCCCGTTTCCTACTAGCCTATCGTCCAGATAAGCGATTGTAAAACAGCGTCTGAAATTTACCATTTTCAGCATTTACGGTTTCCAGATTGAGAATTAACTACCTCTACCAAACAATGTCATTGAATTTCGGTTGGTAGATTTTGACTGTTAATCAGCGTTTAAAATTTACCACTTTCGATTATATCTCATCTCAAAATGCAAAAGAATCAGCGATTTAAAAACCCTTCAACAATCTTAGGAGGGTTTATCGTTGAATCTCGCGCAGCATTTCGCCACACTCGACACCAACTCAATTTCCGAGAGCATCTGCGATGAATCCAAACCTTCGATTAGCCACCCTTTTCGCCAGTCTTACGCTCATGGGCTGCGCCCACAATCCGATTCCACATAGACTGTAACTGGGGATTCTATTTGAAATCACATTGGCGCAGTCATCCAATCCCAAATACTGGCAGAACCCTTGGCGCGGGGACCCAAAGGCCAGTAATTGCTGCAAATCCCACTGCCCGCGATGCGTATTCGAAATCCAAAACCGGAAAAACCAAATGGCGCCGCACACCGCAATCGTTTCCACAATGTGTGCTCTTGTAAATGTTATACATCGACCGTTCGGACCAACGTACAATCCGTGATTCGCACCGAGAACCGGCTGTAATAGTACGGCAAATCGCTTTTCAAGTGCGGTATTTGGCTGACTTTATGGGCGAAGCATTAAAGAATATTTTTGTAACCGGCCAAAATTTCTTTGTCTCGCAACGTTTCTAAAAATGGTAAGTAATTCGCATATTGGTAATCAGTAATTAAATCAATTACGATTGAATCACGCCAGGGACCGTTTCGCCGCCATTTAATCGGCGGAGTGTAATCGAACAAATGGCGTGGTTCTGTAGCAGAGCCTTATCGCCTACAGAATTGAGAGGTAACAACCATGGACAATGAACTTGATTTCGCTTCACGAACACCCAGCCAATTGGTCGAACGCTACGTCGCTGAAAACATCCTGCGACCGGATTCTATCCGAAATTACTACCTTGCGGCGCATGTCTTTGAAAAAGATACGGAAATACGGCAGATTTCAGATATTAATCGGGACAGCGTGTTAACGTGGCGGGATATTGTACTGGAACGGGTAAAGCCCACGACCTGGAACAACTACCGGTTGCACCTGAGCGTTATGTGGAACTTCGCGGTTCGCATGCACTGGGTGGAGACCAACCCATTTGCGGAGGTCCGCCCTGCCCCGGTTTTAAAAAAAGTAAAAAAGACCATCCCCAACAACCTGCTGACTGCAACCATCGAACTTCTGAGAAACTCAGACAAAGCACCGAAGCCCGCCTGGTTCTGGTTGATTGTGGTGAGATTTCTTTATTTTACCGGGATACGCAGGCGGCAACTCACCTCGCTAAAATGGAAAGATATTGATTTCAACGAAAATATTATCGTACTTAGGGCGGAAGGATGTAAGACCAAAAGAGATTGGACCATTCCGATTCCCGCAACCTGTTTGATTAATTTGCATCGTTTACGTACGCGGACGGAAGCTGTGAACGGAGGCTCCGTCAAACCCAACGATCAAGTCTTTCGGGTGCAATTATTCTACAACCGGTACAAAGGTAAGGAACTGTCGTCTAATCAAATTGGGGGTTTTTTTGGTCGGCTCTCGAAGGAATTAACCGGCCCGGTATCTTCTCACCGACTCCGCCATACAATGGCCACGGAATTGGCCAAAGGCCCAAATCGGAATCTCAAGTTGCTCCAACAAATTCTGGGTCATACAAACTTGAGTACAACGCTGGAATATGTTCATCCGGACCCGGAACAGTTCCGTGGATTCCTAAACCAGTTACAACTTCCCGAAAAGCGGCATAATTGACCGCCAAAATGGATTTTGAAAGATCGGATCTAGAATTGTCCGATTTAATTCAATATCAAAGAAATTGCCTAGGCTATACGGCAATCGAAATCCAAGTTTGAAAAAATGATGAATCTAACCAATTTTTACTGGAAAAAGCTATTGACATTTAGCTCAGTTTAAAATAGGTTCACCAACATCATGAAGGTAATTGGCTTAGGAAGTTATTTCTGAGACTACTTTGAATTTCATCAATAAACGCGAGGAAGTCAAAAGCGAATAGAAGCGATTAATTTGGAGTGGGCGGCTCGAATCGGTACTTCGAGCCGCCCGAGATCCGATGGTTAGATCGGATCAGCCCTGGCTCGGTGGGTTGCGGCGATCCATGCCTCAACGCTAAAAATTGGAGCTGGCGATCCGATTCGAACGGACGACCGGCTGATTACAAATCAGCTGCTCTACCAACTGAGCTACGCCAGCGTTGATTAAACGTATTTTAATGTTCGTACTTCAATGATTAGCCGTTTAGTTTAGCAGATCGCACAATGAATGTTAATGACGTTTAGGGACCGTGCATCTCTATGCTTTCTGATATCCAATGTAAAAATTCAACAATGTTAAGCATTGTTGTCGCGTTATTTGCTATAACTCAGCCGCCATTCGATTTAATGATAGGCGACGCAGATGTACAATCTGATTTGTTGGCGGTCCAAAATCGCTAACTATTCTCTGATTGAAAATAAAATTCTGTAATTCGTCTTTCAATTACGGCGACGGGCGTTTTTCCGAAGGCGCGTACGATACAACAAAAAGTGCGGCCGCAAATTACTTCATTCGCGGTTATTCGATCCGGTTCGAAGGGCGAGCTGCCAGGTCAGGCAATCTTTTTGAGTTTGAGCTACGATGCCGTTTGACCGGCAAAAGCACAAAAAATAAGCGCATCTAAACGATTAAGCGCAAAAGTCAGCTGATTTCAAGCGCCGGGAACGGCGCTACGCTCGATCGGACGGTGGATAACGGATTGACGCGATATTGCATTGGCGGATAGACTGGCGACGGGTGCGTAACTGACATTTTGCCATAGTTTATCCAACCATTGCGTATTGTCCGATTCCCAACCTCCGCGTTTTAACCATTGGGCGATCGCCTCCGGAACATTTGGGAAATGTGCTTGCACCCGATTGCCGTTTTCCAACCAATGGCATAATGCCTTATAGGATAAATGGTCCGCGGATTCGGCAAGCCCCAATTGCCGTAAAGCCAATGCGTTGGACATTTGTTCGGGTTGTCCTGAAAGCGGCTTGACCCAAAGTTTTTTACCAAAATGCAGTGCTTCGCTGGGTAATTCGAATCCGGCGTTACAAATGACTCCGGTGCAGCTTTTCAGATCTTGCGCGAACGTTGTTCTGGACGGGGCGCGCAATACAACCTGTTCAACCGAGCTGGATTTGATATCGGGATGGTAGAGATAAAAGCGATAACCGTCGAATTGCGCCAACAAGCGGCGCACGCTTGTCAGGTCTTCAAACGGTAGATAAACCAGGATTTTGTTGGACTCGGTTACTTTGATCTGACTGATCACGTCGACCATGGGCGGAAGCATGTGGCATGTGTATCGTCGCCAGTGCAGAGCCAGACTGTGATCGGTGGGCGCCAAATGGCGTAAAAACAATTCGGTGGGCAGTCGCGTTTTAACACGCGGGATATTGTATTCAAAAGCGTATTGGTGCCCCAAACCGATCGAAGGCTTGCTTTGCAGCTTGGCTGCCCAGGCGGTGATGGGTTCGTAGTCGCTGATGACGAGATCAAATTCGGATAAATCCATCGCGTTCAAATCGCGAATGAATCGCTTTTTTTGATTGTGAATCAAAGTGCGCCAGTATTTCAGACGGCCGTTTTCGAAGCAAAACGTCAGTCCGTCGCGGTGTTCAAAATGCCCGAATTCGCCGACATCGAACAAGTCTTCGCGCGGCCTGCCTGACAGCAGGTAACAAGCCGTAATGCCCGCTTGCCTTAAATAGGGCGCCAGCAAATGCGCACGTGTTAAGTGTCCATTTCCAGTCGCTTGTATTCCATATAGTATTTTCATGAATCGGTCAATATCATTGAATCTGATTGGACGCGTAAAACCGTTTCAGTTTCGGTTGCGGATAGCGTTTAAAAAGCTTTGCATCCGCGAACTATTGGACTGAGTATCACAAGTCTGTCGCGATTGCTGTGCATTGAACAAGCTGGGCGTTAAGTGGTTTAGAAATTGAGCGGTGCTGGCTTCCCAGGAATATTGCATTGCGAGTTCGCGGCAGTGAGTACTATTGCCGTTTAATGCTTTCAGCGTCGCTTTGAGCAGATTCCAGTCCAAGCAGCCGGTATTCGGTTCGGTTAAAATGTCTTTCGGCCCCTGAACCGGAAAGGCCGCGACCGGCACCCCGCAGGCCAAGGATTCTAAAACGGTGAGCCCGAATGTATCAGTTAGGCTCGGAAACACAACTACGTCAGCCGAGCGAATATGGGCCGCTAGCGGTTCCCCTTGCTTGAAACCGACAAAACGTGTATCCGGATATTGACGTCTGAATCCGTCCAATGCCGGTCCGTCACCGACTACATATTTGCTGCCGGGTAGGTCCAGCGATAAAAAACTGTCCAGGTTTTTTTCCACGGCGACGCGTCCGACGTACAAAAAAATGGGCCGTTTGTCCGACAAAAAATCTTTGCTCCCAGGCTTGAACAACCGGGTATCCACGCCGCGGCTCCAGCGTTCCAAATGTTTAAATCCTTTTTCGACCAGCATCTTTTCCATCGATGACGTTGCCACCATCGTCGCGACGGCCGGATCGTGAAACCATCGCAAATAGCGGTAACCCCAAGACTCCGGAATGTTCCAACGCAGATTGACATATTCGGCAAATAGCGTGTGTAATGAGGTTGTAAAATGATAGTGGTTTCTTATGCAATAGCGTCTCGCCGCCAAACCTAAGGGACCTTCGGTGGCGATATGAATTCGGTCCGGGGCGAAAACCCGCGATAGTTTGGCTAATTTCGCGCGGCAGCGAATCGCTAAGCGGATCGATGGATACGACGGGCACGGGATGGTCGGAAATTGATCGGGGCCGACGATGAGAACTTGATGGCCAAGTTTATTCAAGCCATCTGCGGTTTTTTCCAGCGTTCTGACAACACCGTTAATTTGCGGTTTCCAAGCGTCGCTGATCAGCAGGATCTTCAATCTTTTCATATCGGCTGAGTAAATCGAAACTTTGTTTGGGCCAATCGATAATGGAAAGTTGTCCGGCTGCGTCTTCGACCAGTGCGGTGCAACTTTCGACCCAATCTCCACAATTACAATAGGTAAATCGGGCATTGACCGGTGTGTGCGCGGCTCGGTGGATATGGCCGCAAACAACTCCGTCCATGGCTTTGTCGTGTGCGGCTTTTTGCAGAGCCGATTCGAACGCGGCGACAAAATTGACTGCATTTTTAACCTTGTATTTCAAGTAGGCGGATAGCGACCAATACGGAAAACCCAGTTGACGCCGCACCACATTGAACCAACGGTTCAGTACCAACAGCAGGTCGTAAGCACCGCTGCCCAGATGGGCCAGCCATTTGTTGTTGCAAACGACGCCGTCGAATTCGTCGCCGTGTAGAATCAAAAAACGCCTGCCGTCGGCAGTTTCGTGTGTCGCCTGTAATTGGATTTCCACGCCGGAAATGTCCAGTCCCGTGTGATTGCGAATCAGTTCGTCGTGATTACCAGGTATATAAATCACCCGGGTTCCAGATTGGGCTTTATCCATGACGGCACGGACGATTTGGCTATGCAACGGCGGCCAGTACCATCGCGAGCCAACATTCCACAGATCAATGATGTCCCCAACCAGGTAGAGATAATCGCTATCGGTATGATGCAAAAAATCCAATAAATATTCGGCATTGCAGCCCCGCGTTCCCAAGTGGATATCGGATATAAACACACTTCTGTATTTCAGCATGACAAAGCCTTTTCTTAGAAGTCCAATCAATCACGCCGACAACTATAGAGCCAGTATGTTGCGAAATGGTTACCGTTTGATGATGATTTCGTGACAAATGAGGAACAAGCAAACGTTTGTTTTCACGAAGCGCTACCGCGAATTCGACACGAACAAATTGAACCCATGGTAGCGTTCCAAGCACATATTGAGACCTGGCAAAGGAGTGGTCTGACGAAAACGGGATATTGCGGGCAGCAAGGATTGAAATTGAAGATGTTCAGCCGTTGGTGCAGTCAGATGCCAATATCAGCGGCCTCGAAAACGAAGTTATTACCGATTGAAATTGTGCCGCAAGACGGTGTTGTGATTTGGATCGAATCTACTATCGATCTATGCTTAATATTCAAATTCACAATATTCTATTAGATATGAGCGTCCCGGAAATTCAGATTGATCATCCAAAGCCAAATGTGCTCATGGCACGCCAACCCATATTCGACAGGGATCTCAATGTATTTGCTTATGAATTGCTATTTCGAAGCGAAAATTCAAATCAGGCTTTTTTTCTAGACGGTACGCAAGCGACTTGCCAGGTCTTGATGAATGCCTACACTGGATTTCACCCAGAATACAAAAGTCAAGAGATTCCCGCATTTATCAATCTAACGCGAAACCTATTGCTCTCGACCGAAATTCCACCTATTTCCAAGGAACGGGTTGTAATCGAGGTATTGGAAGATGTACCGGTAGACGAAAAACTGATCAATCAAATTAAAAAGTTATCTGGCCTAGGATATCGTATTGCCTTGGATGATTTTGTTCTTTCTAACGAATATCTACCATTACTTGAATATGTAGATTTTATCAAAATTGATATTCGCCAGCTGAGTCAAATACAAATAAAAGAACATGTTGAAAAACTAAGTCAATATTCTCAACTGCGTCTGCTAGCGGAAAAAGTTGAAACTCAAGAGGAATATAAATTTTGTCGCCAGCTGGATTTTCATTTTTTCCAAGGATATTTTTTGGATAAACCGGAAATAGTCAAAGGACAGGAAGTCGGTAGCAATACACAAGTATTAATTCAGTTGCTGCAACAATTACAATCCCCAGAAGCCAGTGTTAATGAAATTGCTGATATTATTAGCTGTGATCCCGCACTTTCGTATAAACTTCTCCGCATAATAAATTCAGCAACTTATGCTCTACCGAGAGCAATTGAATCGCTTGAAGAAGCGATAACGTTTCTTGGGTTGAATAAGATTAGAAGTTGGGCATCTATTATCAGTCTAGTTAATTCTGACCTTAAACCCTCAGAAGTATTGAATAAAACCTGAATCCGTGACTTCAACCCCGGACAAAGGGTCTAAAGCACTGAAAAAGAAAGACATACCTGTTAAAATAGACGCTTCTGTCAACTCACCCATCCGGTGAAAAATGAAACGTTTTGTTT
>Ga0114934_10001258_pt1 | contig 16400 bp, 12 predicted proteins | sample 4SBtaG_2_FD_99695 | JGI IMG/M metagenome (GOLD analysis project Ga0114934, IMG submission 99695) | Deep subsurface microbial communities from Kolumbo volcano to uncover new lineages of life (NeLLi) - 4SBTROV10_white metaG | ecosystem: Environmental > Aquatic > Marine > Volcanic ... | reverse complement strand
GCATGGTCAAAAACGTGTGAACATCCAAAAATTTTTTTACCAGTTTTGGGGTTGATAGAGTCATCCAAGGCAACCAGCAATCGTCCGTCGGTTAAAGGGTCAGGAATAGTATTCCACAATTTAACCCATAGCTTGTCCCAGGGTAACTTATTCGATGCCATGAAAGTATAGAATACTCGTTTATTGATATCGATACCAAAAAAAGTATTCACACAGCGAAGAATATTAGATGAGATAGAACTGGTAAAAGGGATAATGAATGAAAGCAGTGCATAAGTGAACCATCTACTCCGGTGTTTGCCAAGTTTGCTGGATGAAAATTTACTCTGAAGGGGTTTAAGGATATCATGTAAAATAAACATGGAATTTTACTCCTTTTGGGTTTTATTTCAGCAGGTTACATGCTAAATTTTATACCACAAAAAGAGGTGTTGCACAAGTGTTTATTTTGTGTAACTATTTGAAATAATAATAAATATTGGCACAAAAATTGAATTTCAATATCTATACCAACTATTATTTTTTTCAATTTTAATTTTCGAAAAATCTAAAATTTCTCGAAAAAATGGTGAAACTTCAGCTATAGTTAATAATACCAAGGAAAATTAATAATTAAATATGTTACTACATTAAATATTTCAAAAAATGTATAAATTCAGATACTTAATGTTTACATTATGGACAGCTGAGAAGATTCAGAGCAATAATTCAGGATAGCAAATAATAAAGCGGGACGCCAGAAAAAAATGAAAAATAAAAGATTGGATTACAAGGAGAATATCAAATGCAAAAAAAAATGGGTTAAAAATGCTTGGTTTTACGCTGCTTTAGCAGTACTAAACACCCTATATTTTCCAATAATTACAAATCGATTTCAACTCCCTTTAATAGCGATTATCCAAAAAAATAATGAGAAGATAAAACAGCTTTTTTGTGAGAATTGTTAAATTAAAAAAAGTGAAAGGATTCGTATGAGAGTAAGCATTATTACACCAACATTTAACAGATCAAAACTACTCAATGAGACAATCACCTCGGTGCTGTCACAAAAGTTTGATAACGCATCGGTCGAATATTTAGTTGTGGATAATAACTCAACTGATGACACAAAATTAATAATAGAAAAAAAAATAAAAACTTCTACTTTAATAAAATTAAAATATTTATATGAAAAAAAACAGGGAATTAACTCTGCAAGAAATTTAGGCGTTCAAAAAAGTAATGGTGAGTATATAATTTTTTTTGACGATGATGTCTTTCTTGCTGAGGGCTGTTTGCAAGAGTATATTAATGCTTTTCATAACAATGAAAATGCATCTGTTTTTGGTGGATCTGTTGAACTCAAGCCGCCGGAATTCGATTTGCCTTCATGGTTTGCAGTATCAGGTAAATTTGTGAGATCCATGATTGTAATTTCCCTATATTGTGGTCAAAAAAATTATTTAAAAAGCCTTTCAAAAGATCTAATTCCTTTAGGAGCCAATATGGCATTTAATAGGAATGTTTTTACCCAAAATGGTTTATTTAGTACAGATCTCGGTCTTAAGGGGGAAAAATTAATGCCTGGTTCTGAATATGAATTTTGTCAACGAATTAGCACTAATGGAATTGATGATTGGTTATACTTGGGCAAAGCAAAAGTGTACCATCCGATTAAAAAAGAGCAAGTAAGAAAAAACTATTTTAGGAAAAGATTATTTGGTGTTGGAAGAGTTACATATAAACTTCATCCTTTCAAATCCAAGAAGACTGTTTTGGGGTTGCCCTTATACATGCTTGAGTTCATTCTTTCAAATATACTAAAGTCAATAAAATATAAAATCCAATCAAAAGAAATTGAAAGCTTCTACTATCAAACAGAAGCATTAATTTATTGCGGATGCGTTTATGAACACTTCAACAAATTTTTTAAAGAGAAAAGAGGTGCTTTTGAGAGGAAGCTATAAAGTTGCGTTGTTGGGTATTGTTGGTATTTTTTCACAAATATCAACAATTGTTATTGGGGTTTTTTTAGTAAGGTATTTTACACAGGAAGTATATGGAACTTTTCGACAGGCTTCTTTGATTGTTAGCACAATTGCTTTTATTGTCACTTTGAATATCCCGTCAAGCCTTTTATACTTTTATCCAAATTTATCAATTGGGGAAAAAAAGGGGTTGTTCCTTCAAACAATTATTATTTTGACAATGCTAGGATTGGCAGGAACAGTATCAGTTTTCTTTTTTTCAGATTATATTTCATTAAAATTTAGCAATCCTGCATTAAAACAGATTTTACCATTTTTTTCGCCTTATGTTTTTTTCCAAGTAGTAGTTTCCTTTGTTGCTGCTATGCTTATGGGGCTTGATAAATACAAAGAAGCCTCCGTTGTTCAAATTATTATTCCATTCGGCAATTTATTTGTCATTGTCACTGGTATATTGTTTGAGGCCAATCTATTAATGTTAATGCAGATAATCACATTATATATGGGCGTGCAAGCAGTTGTATTTGTATTGTATTCTTTTCTTCAATATAAAGGGATTAAAGCCAAATGGAATAAACAATTTATTTGTAAACAATTAGCTTATTCAATACCGTTAGGGATTAGTGGGCTTATTTGGTTTTCGGGAAAAGAAATTGATAAATATTTTTTAGCAGTTTTTTTTTCACCATCAATTTTTGCTCTTTATGTAGTGGGCGCCTTGGAAATACCGATGTTTAGAGATATTAGTACTGCTATTAGTTCAGTCTTGATTCCGCAGATATCAGGCTTGTATAATGAAAAAAAAAAGAAAATAATATTAACTTTATGGAAAGAGGTTATTAGAAAATCCATGCTTATTTTCCTGCCTTCATTTGGTCTTTTATATATTCTTTCAGAGTCCTTGATTGCTGTTGTATATACTGAAAAATATATTGATGCTGCGGTAGTTTTTAAAATATATTTGTTAATGATCTGTTTGAGAATTTTTAATCCTCAAATAATTATTCTGGGAGTAGGGAAAACAAGGATTTTATTTATCAATTCAATTGTTTTTGTGATTGTTAATATTGGATTGAATTTTTGGTTTCTTAGGGTTCTTAAGTTAGGAATCACAGGCCCAGCAATTTCTACGATTATTTCTTATATGGCAATAACATCAATTGCTATGATTATGGCTTGCCGGTACCTTGAAATTTCATTTAAAAAATTATTCCCTTTTAAAGATTTTTTTAAAATTTCAAGTACGACATTAATAAGTTCGCTTGTTACTATTTTTTTATTCTCATTGATAAAGGATTATTTTTTAAAAAGTTTTGTATATGGTATTTCATTTATATGTATATATCTGTTTGTTTCATGGCTTCTAAGAGTATTTACCGAGGATGATATTAATTTAATAAAAGAACAAATTAAAATCACTTGTAATCGTTTTTCTATATTTAATTGAGAATAGTTTTTATTGAGAAAATAGGTTTGTACGTACAACCAACATAGGATTTTAAGATGAAGCAAAAAAAAGAACAAAATATTTTAAAAAATCTACATGCCGGATTTGAAGGTAATCAAATTCGAATCGGAATAGATGCTCGTTTTTTGCTTCGCCCACTGCGCGGCATCCCATTATATGTTCTGCACTTGTGCCTGAATCTTCCTGCTTTGAGAACCAACTATCAGTTTTATTATTTTATTAATAAAGGATTTGAGCATAATGACAGACCTGAGAACTATCAAAATAGATTGGATAGGATTCAAAATTATAAAAATGTTACCATTGTCAATAAGGACGATGATGCTGAAATTAGATGGGAGCAGATTTATCTTAAAAAGTTAATAAAACAGTATAGGATTGATCTTCTTCACATGCCTGCTAATAGAGTCTGCTTTTTTCCAGGAGTTCCAACAATTGTAACTATTCATGATATAATGGAATATCTTTTTCTTTCAAGAATACATCCGATTCCAAAGACATGTGATTTGCGAATGATGCTTTATGTATTGCGAAAAAGGGGATATGTTTGGTGGAACTACAAGTATGGAATAAAAAAAGCTTCAAAAATAATTTCAGTGTCCCATTATTCTGCTAATGATTTAAAAAGTAATTTAAATTGCGATGATGGCCACATTAAAGTTATTCATCATGGAATTGATAATGATTTTTTTTTAACTAAAAATAATTATCAGATTGGAATTGAGGAATCAGATAATATAAGTAGCCAACCGTATGTATTGATGCTTGGCGGAGATAGTTACCAAAAAAACCCAGAAGGTGCTATTAAAGCATGGTCTCTCGTAAATCCTAATATAAGAAAACAATACCATTTGAAAATAATAGGGTTTAGTGGCGATCAGAATTCACCTTTAATAAGAGCTTTAAAAAAAAATAATCTGGCTGATGAAGTTGAAGTTTCAGGCTGGGTAACTCAAAATGAGTTAATAAAATATTTTCATAGAGCTTCATTGTTTTTATGTTTATCGCGGTATGAAGGTTTTGGATTCCCAATATTGCAGGCTATGGCAAGTGGAACGCCCATTATTTCAACTAATATGGCTTCTCTTCCTGAAATACTTGGAAATGTCGGATTTCAGTTTTTACCTGATGATCATATCGGTATATCAAAAGCTATTGAATCTGTTTTACAAGATAATAGAATGCAGGCGGAGCAGTCTTCAGCCGGTATTAAAAGGGCAGAAAATTTTTCATGGCAACACTGTGTTGAGGAACATATACGGATTTATGAAGAGGTATTGCAAAACAAATGAAGTCTCCAACAATTTCAGTCATTATGTCCGTATATAATGATGCAGACTATATCGAAAAAGCAATTGTTAGTTTATTGGTACAAACCTTTAATGATTTTGAAATTATCATTATCAATGATGGGAGTACCGACAAAACTGAAAAGCTTATTCGAAAGATAAATGACCCCCGAATAAATTTGATTAACAGGCCAAACAGAGGTTTAACAAAATCTCTAAATTATGCTTTGTCCAAAGCGAAAGGGAAATGGATAGCGAGGCAGGATGCTGATGATATTTCCATATTTAATAGATTTGAAAGACAAATCGATTATTTACAGAAACATCCGAAGGTAAAGCTTTTAGGCTCTGCTCAATTTGTTATTCGCCGATATGACCTGGTTGAAGAAATTTTTTCTTTTCCTTGTGATAATGAAATAATTGAAAAAGCATTAAGCTTATATAATCCATTTGTACATGGATCTATGATCATCGATAAAGATTTGTTAATAAAAAATAATGGTTATAATGAGAAATATCGATATGTTCAGGATTATGAATTATGGACAAGATTAGTTCCCCAAACATTTGTGAAGAATCTTTCAACACCTTTATATATTAGGTGTGTTCATAAAAATTGCAGTGAAGCAAAGGTGGATAAAGAACCAATATTTCAAGAGATACAGAATCAATATTTAAAATTTTCTTTTGGTCGTAATATCGAGGATAACGATAGTGAAACATTGATTAAATCAAAAAGTATTTATCCAATTGTTTCATTTGCTGATAAACATAGCCTATTACTTGCCAAACATTATATGCATATGTTTAGGGGATTAAAAAAATACGGTACATCGTCATATAGATCATTATTAAATAGTTTTATTTATTGCCCAGTAATTCCTTTCTTTTACAGATTTCCTAAAATAGAAAAATGAAATATTTTAGTGCATTATACATTTAGCGATATAAATTTAGAGGTTTAAAAGGACATATAATATGTTGTTAAAAAAACATTCATTTAGAGAGATGGGTGATAAAATTTGGGAATATGTAAATGGCCTATATCAGCCTGGCGATCGTTTCCCTTATCCCCTACAGGAAGGAAATAAAGGGACGCTGTTAGGTACTATCTTTGCCTCTTTGATTGCATATATGCTTGGGAAAGAGCAAGATTTAAAAGGTATGAGTCATATTATAGATGAGATACTTGATATTGAAGACACGAAAACAGGATTATTTAAAGACCCTGATATTAATTCAAACAGTTTTTTGCAGCCGGAAATTCATTCTCCAATCTATGTGAGTTTGCAAACAACATATTTTTGTAGAGCATGTTTGCAATCTTTGGGTTTAAAACTTGATCATGGGGTGTCATGGGTTCTGGATTTATTGCCTGAAGGCAATTTAGAGAAATGGCTCAATTCTCTAAATTGGAAAGATCCTTGGCTTGTAAGTAACATAGATATGTTTACAGGAATTTTCCTTCTTGAGTTTCAACAAATGGGGTTGGAAAACGATAACATTAAAGACGGTGTTAAAAGATATTTCCAATGGCATGATAAAAATCAAAGTGGAAAAACAGGCTTTTGGGGAAATGAAGATGACTATTTAAATCTTATGGCAGGTGGGTATCATATTATTTTGCATTATGATTTTTATAATCAAAAATTAAATCATATTAAGCAAATTATCGATACTACATTATCATTACCATGGAAAGATGGATTATTTGTTTATGGTGGTGGTGGCGGAAGCTGTGAAGATATGGATGCTATTGATATTCTTGTGCGTCTGTCACAATATGATAGTTACCGTAACGAGAATATAAAGCAAACACTGCAAAATGCTTCAAAAATGTTAATAATTGGACAAAATAATGATGGCGGTTTTGGCTGGCGGATTCAACCAACGACTGGTAGATTGCTCAATTTGATAACAAATAATGAATTTAAAACCCAATCCTTGATTGGATTACTATATAGCGGTGCATTCAAGATTATGCACCGGAGCCATTTTAACAGTACTTTTTATTACAGCAGTCTCGCTACATATCCTTTTTGTTTAAATAAATCTGATATGTGGTCAACCTGGTTTCGAGCCCTCTCCCTTGCCTTAATAGCACGAAGGTACCCTGACTTATATTTTGAAAAATGTAATTGGAAGTTTCCATTTTGGCCTGGATTAGGGTGTGACCCCTTTACTATAATATAATTACAATTAGTATTGTGAGCTAATGATATGATTAATGCATTACATTTTTGATTTTTTTTGTCTCAGGCGAGACATTGTTGGAGAGGCATAGAATAAGAGGTTCTTACTATTATGAAGAATTTTTATATATTGAATAATCGAAGAATTTAATGGGAAAAATAATACTTTTTATTGTCATACTTTCTACTGCACTACGGACCATATCAACACCGTTCTTGGGCTCTATGGCATACTATTGTCTTGCTATTTTGGGGCCCCAATATATATGGTGGTGGAATTTCGAAGGGTTAAGGGTGACATTGATTGTTGCGCTGTCAACAATGATTGCTTTTGGATATTATTTAATCAGCGGGATGATAAATTTCGCATTGCTTTATACAAAGTTAAATGCTGCTGTTGTTGTGTTATGGAGTGCATTGGTTTTATCATATTTTTTTGGGTCTTATACAGATTTAACCATGGCAAGCCGCAACGGTCTACCATGGATCCTCTTAAACAGTGCAAATAAAATATTTTTATTTTATCTGATATCAACTGTTTTAATAGATGACCTCAAAAAAGCCAAAGTTTTTAGTGGGATAATTATTGTATCAACCATTTACCTGATTTACTGGGCAAATTATCAATATTTTACTCAGAATTGGTATGCATTTAATCATGGGCGGCTTATGGGGCCCCATTCTATTACGGGAGCATCTATTTATGCTGATGAAAATACTTTTGCCATGTTCTTTGTATCTGGGATCCCTTTTTTGTTCTATTTTGGCCTTTATCAACTAAAAGGAATAAAACGCTATTTATTATGGTTATTGGTTCCCATGGGATGGCATGCAATTTTTTTAACAGGATCTAGGGGGGGGCTTGTTGGATTATCTGTCACCCTGTTTATGGGAGTTATGTTTTCAAACAAAAAAAAACTTGCTTTTTTAATTATTCCTCTATTTTTTGTTGCTTATCAATGGCAGGCTGGCGCACTGCTACAGAACCGAAGTTCAACCATCGCTAACTATGAAAGGGACAGTTCAGCTGAAGATCGGTTAGAAGCCTGGGCAGCAGCCTTTAATATGATGAATGCAAATCCTTTAACTGGTGTGGGTATCGGGAGCTTTATTCAAGCCATGTATGATTACAGTGACAAACAACCCAGGGCAACCCACAGCACCCCATTGCAATTTGGTGCAGAAGCCGGGTATTTTGCACTTCTGTCATATTGTTATATTATTATTTATTTTTTTTATAGATCATATAAAATCCGATCTTTTTTAAAAATTTTTAAACACAAAATTTCCGATGAAGACTGGCAAGTATTAATGTATTTAAATGAAGCTAATATCATTTCCTTTTCAGGTTTAATTGTTTGTTCTCTTTTTTTAAGTTTAAATTATTATGAAATATTTTTTTATTTGTTGATCCTCTTTGGATTTTTAAATTATTTTATGAAATCTAAACTAAATGAATTTAATGGCGGATTCAACACCCTTTATTGCGAAGATCGGGTTTAATACCCCGCCCGCCGCTTGCGGCGTAGTTAAAAATAAGCTACGAATAGGTTCATGGGAGAGTTAATTCGAAAAAGTCATAATGTATCACTGTTAATGTACCATTTTGTGTGCATAGCAAAATATAGACGTTTCGCCATAACTGAAGAGGTAGGCATGGCTCTTCGAAATACTTGCATCCTGAATTCCCGAATCATTGTAACGAGACAGGTGAGGTGACCCCCAACTTGTTGTAATGACTTTAATATCTTCCTTGATCGTACTGTCTGCCCTTTTAGAGGCGGACCAGTACCGCTGGATCATTTTAAACCGCTTTGTTCCCCGGGGGATCTCATTAATAAGCCGTGGATTATTCTTGATATATGTATGTTCAGAAAACCCGTTTTTATTTTTAACATGTGGGCAAGAACCGATATCATAATATTTCTGGATATTTTTAATGCCGGCAACCTTTAAATCAAGACATTGCTTAAAGCAGCAAAAGGTATGACGTTGATGTTTCATATCAAAACCATTGGGCTTTGTGGGGATACCACAAGGGGCATAGGGCCAGCCGTTCTGGCCGTATCCCGCCTCACTCCGATCCTGGCATCGGTATCTGTTGGTATTTTAGGGCATTTGAACTTTGCATGTTCGTTTAAGGGATCTATTTCAAACAGGTTTGAACGAATAACAGGGAAATGATCATTTTGACATATCCACCCTGGATATCTCCATTGGGCAGCATTTTCACAGATCGTTTTTTAAACTGATAACTTGAAGGAAAAACAAGACAGGGAAAAGGAATATAATTGTCTGAAAGTTTAATGTTAATAGTATTGAGTTTTTTACTGACACTGCGGATATTAAATTTATCAAACGGTGTCATTCCTCAATACCCTTTTAAAATTTTTATCAAGGGGATAATAAAAGGAAATTAATTTTTAGACCTGAAAGAGTTGTGGCAAAAACTACCAAAGGGGAAAAAGTTTTTTCTACTACAGATGATTAAACAATTATTCCTAAGCACTCAACGGCTGACCCCTGAATTAATGAAATATACGATTGTCGGGGGCATGGCATTTGGTATAGATTTCTTTATTCTGTATATGCTAACCCGTTATCTTAATGTCCATTATCTAATATCAGCCGCAATTGGTTTTTCCATCGGATTGATATTTAATTATGTTTTGAGTATTTTATGGGTCTTTTCCAAACGATCTGTTTTAAATAAAACCAAAGAATTTTTAATATTTGCTTTGATTGGGGTTGCTGGTCTTTGCTTAAACGAAATTTTTCTTTTCATTTTTACAGAAAGCTTTGGTTATCATTATATGGTTTCTAAACTATTTACCACTGCGTTGGTTTATATTTGGAATTTCACAGTCAGACGGTACTTTTTGTTCAGTTGAAAAATATTATGCAGAAATTAGAATGGATTTTTAAAAGCAGGGTGTCTATCTGTTTTATATTTATTCTTGGTATCTTTCTTAGGATATATGGACTGGATCAATGGAGTTTATGTGAAGATGAAGAAGCGGCACTTTGTTATTCCAGTAATCTTGATCGGCCTTTCCCTCAGTTTTTTCCGCTTTTTTTCCGCCTGCTGTCATGGATTTTCAGTATCACTGGAGATTCTACTGCATGGGGGCGTTTTCCAGCCGCTGTTTTTGGTATTTTAAGCATATGGATAACCTATGTTTGCGTAAGAAAATTCTTTTCACAAGAGGCTGCAGTATTGGCCTCATTTATTCTCACAATAAATTTGGGACATATGTTCTGGTCCCAGTCCATCCGCTATTATTCTGCTGTTTATCTTTTATTACAGATTAGCATTTATTTTTTTTTGGATGGGTTTGAAAATGATCGCAGTAAAAGCATTATATGGTCAAATATTTTTTTATTCCTTGCGACCATGACCCACTCTTCAGCCATACTAATTGTTCCAGTATATGTGGTATACCTTTTTTATATGAAACTGATTAAAACAACTGCAAAAGGGTATAGTTTAAAAAATTATATGATTTACGCTGTGTTATTAATTTTTGGCCTAAGCTTTTTTATTTATAATTCGTTTATCATTCATCATACCATGTCTGCCATCATAATCCCTTCGGCCATGGATCCTAAGCATATCATGATAACATTTTTTGCTTATTTCGGTTTTCCTGTCATAGTGTTGGGTCTGATTTCGATTTTTACCTTAGTCAAACAATGTTCGCGCTCATTTATTTTTTTCTTGATTCTATCAATTTTGCCGATATTAGAAATTCTGGTGATTTCAATGGATACCAGTGTAACATGGTATCATGGGTTGATTGCATTAAACGGTTTCATTATACTTTCTTCAGTGGGTATCATTCAATGGCTTCAAAACGGATTCGGCAAAACAGTCGTTGGTGTGTTGATCCTTACGATTGGCTATTATGTTTGTTTTTTAGGGTTTTATTATACGTCTAGTTTTGGTGCCAGGCCCCGTTGGAAAGAAGCTGCTCAGTTTGTCATGAAAAGGGCAGAGATTAGTGTGGCCGCAACGGACAATCCAGATATTTTTGCTACTGCCCCGGGTGTTGTCGCCTATTACATGGGGGTACCTAGTGGAAAAACCATGGGCCATCCATTGGTGCAGCGCCTTGAATTTAAGCCACCTGAAAGATCAATCCCAAAAAACACCTGGCTTCTGATAAAATCTAATTATATCTCCCCCGAATATGAAACATGGCTTAAACAAAATTGTTTATTAGAACAAAAATTTATATCAAAAATAGGCCCATTTGATAGATGGTCCATTTTCGTTTACCGTGCTCTGGATAATTAAATCCAATATAGGAGAAGACTTGATTTGAAAACAGCAGTTATTATAGGGGCAGGTCCTGCAGGGCTGACAGCTGCATATGAGCTCGTGACACGTACAGATATTAAACCGATTCTTTTTGAAATGAGCGGTGATATCGGTGGAATATCTAAAACTGTTAATTTTAAAGGTAACAGAATTGATATTGGCGGCCATAGATTTTTTTCAAAATCAGATGAGGTCATGAACTGGTGGCAAAATATTTTACCACTTCAGGGGAAACCTTCTAAAGACGATCTGATTGTTGACAGAAAGCCAGACTTGCCAGAAGGGAAGAATAGACCGGATCCTGAAACAGAGAATAGAGTGATGTTATTGAGAAGTCGCCTTTCAAGAATTTTTTTCTTACGTAAATTTTTCAATTATCCAATCTCGTTAAATTTTACCACGATTAAAAATCTTGGTATTGTAAGAATTTTTAAAATTGGTTTGAGTTATTGCAAAACGGTATTCTTTCCAATTAAGGATGAAAAATCTTTAGAAGACTTTTTTATAAACCGGTTTGGCAATGAATTATATAAAACTTTTTTTAAAGATTATACTGAAAAAGTATGGGGAGTGCCATGTACCCGTATTAAACCGGATTGGGGTAAACAAAGGGTTAAAGGCCTTTCAATAAAAAAAGCATTAGTCCATGCTGCCAAAAGTATCTTTTTCAAAGACACTTCAATTGATAAAAAAAACGTTGAAACAACTCTGATTGACCAATTTTTTTATCCTAAGTTCGGACCGGGGCAGTTGTGGGAGGAGGTTGCAAGGATTATTCAGGAAAATGGTGGTGAAATCCATATGTACAGTGAGGTAGTTGACATTAATTGTTCTGAAAATAATGCTATTGAAATTGGAATCAAGCATACAAAAACAGGGGAGAAAAGAAATCTTTCAGGCGATTATTTTATTTCAACGATGGCGGTTAAGGATTTAATTGCTGCAATGGGGGGTCAGGTTCCGGATCAAGTTAAAAATATTGCAAAGGGTTTAGTATACAGGGACTTTATCACCGTTGGTGTTTTACTTAAAAAATTAGCCATAGAAAATGAAACTAAAATTAAAACTATGAATGATTTAGTACCGGATAATTGGGTTTATATTCAGGAGCGAGATGTAAAGTTGGGCAGGTTACAGATATTTAATAACTGGAGTCCATATATGGTGAAGGATTTGAATAATGCATGGATCGGTATGGAGTATTTTTGTAATGAAGGTGATGAATTATGGAGTTTGTGCGATAAAGAGTTTTCTGAATTTGCAGTTAATGAATTAGTTAAGATAGATATTATCAATACCTCAGATGTCTTGGATACAGTTGTTATAAGGGTTCCCAAAACTTATCCAGCATACTTTGGTACTTATGATCAATTTCATTTAATCCGCAAGTATGTGGACAAATTTGAAAATTTATTTTTAATCGGTAGAAATGGAATGCACCGTTATAATAATATGGATCATTCAATGCTTGCAGGAATGGCAGCTGTTGAGAATATTATGAATAACATCAAATCAAAAGATAATATTTGGGATGTTAATTCTGAAGAGGATTACCATGAAGAAAAATAAAATTGGTTTTAAAGAATATAACCTTAAAATTTATATACGCAGGAGAGACTAATAATGCCTGGGATAGCAGGGATTTATCTGAATAATAATGGGGAAGCAAAAAAGTACTGTAATTTGATGCTTCATGAATTGGATCATCAGAAAAATGGTAGTATTGACCTGCACAATGATGTGGATCAAGGATTTTGCTCCGGAATCATTCAACACGACTTTGCTCCTTTGAAAAATCAGCCTTTTATATCGAAAGATTTAGAAAGTTGTGTGCTCGTTGATGGTGAGTTTTATCCTGCAAAGGATACTAACAGAATCTGTAATGATTTTGTTAATTATATGAGCAGGCAAGGCTTTGAAGGGCTTAACAACATCAGTGGTATATTTTCTGCTGTTGGGTTTAATAAAAGAAAAAAACAAATAAGGTTGGTATCTGATAAATTTGGACTCAAGCCCCTTTATTATTCAAAGATCCCTTCAGGATTTGCATTTGCTTCAGAAATAAAGGCTCTTCTCAAGGTTGAGGGGATATCAAAAGAGATTAATCCACAGGCGTTTTCTGATTTTTTTCATTTTGGTTTTACCTTTGGGATTAAGACTCTTTTTAATAATATTCATCTTCTAACACCGGGAACGGCTTTGATTTTTGATATTGAAAGTAATTCTTTTGCCAAAGAACAATATTTTAAACTTGAATCTTTGTTTGCATCAAATGGAGAATATGATACGGATATCAGCCTTAATGATGTGGCCGATACATTTATACAAGCGGTTGAAAACCGAATCGATGATGTTAGTCAAATGGGAATATCACTTTCCGGAGGATTAGATTCCAGGGCGATTCTTGCGGCTATGCAGGATAAGGCAAACGGTATTTCTTCTTATACGTTAGGCCTTTCAGGTTGCCATGATGAAAAATTAGCTGACCAGATGTCAAAAATTGCAGGTACAGATCATACAATGCTTGAGCTTGGTGCAGAATACCTTGACGATTTTAAATCCATGGCACAAACTTTAATATATTTCAGTGATGGTTTGTATCATCCTCATGAATCTACGGAAAAACTTGCTCTGGATTATTTTAAAAAAGCATCTTTTAAATATCTTTTCAGGGGGCACGGCGGGGAGATTGCAAAGGCATCTCTTGCTTATCCAATTCAAGTTGATCGCAGTGTTAAATCTATCACTAAAATGGAGGGTGTGCTTTCTTTTATAGGAAATAGTGCAAATTTAGTGTCAAGAGATCTTGAGTTTAAGAATCTATTTAGACCTGAGTTTTTATCTTCAATGAACAAGGGCTGGAACAAATCATTGCATGATACGGCTGATGATATTGATATTGATCTTGCACCGGAAGATTTATGTATATATTTTTATATCCAGGAATGGGTGCGACGTCAGGTTGTCTCATCTCTTTCAATATTTCGATCCCGGGTTGAAATCAGATTACCCTATCTTGATGAATATTTTCTTAGTGCGCTTTTGAAAATGCCAGTGGAACAAAGGTATTCAGGAGAAGTCCAGAAAAAAATTGTTGAAAATTGTATGCCGAAGCTTACCAGGATCTCTGATTCCAATACTGGTGCTCCATTAGATGCCAGTAAATTCAGACTTTTTTTGACCGATAAGTTCAATTCAGCTATGAGAAGGATAAGCCTTCCTGGGTTTAGACATTACACCGAATATGAAAAGTGGCAGCGGAACCAGTTTAAAGAGGGTATTGAAAAGATAATTTTTGATGAAAGAACTTTAGATAGAAATATTTATAATCCTGATGGGCTCAAAAATGCATTTGATAATCATATGTCAGGGAAAAAGAATTATGCTCACCTGCTGGGAACGGTTTCCGGGCTGGAGCTGTGGTTCAGAATGTTTGTGGATTAACAATCTTGCCCTGCCGGCTACAACACACCATGCAACAATTAAACAGACAGCACGATTATTTTATAAACATTACGGGAAACCGGTATGGACACTAAGCACTATTTAAAAAAAACGGCAGAAATGATCATGAAGGTTCTGTCTTTCCCATTTTGGGTCATCTTTCTGACTGCCGGAGCCGTTTTTGGAAAAAGAAAAGCCTTTGCCTCTGTCATGCAGGGGGTATCGCTTTTTCCAGGTGTAGCAGGCGAGTGGCTGCGCAAAGGTGTCCTGCAGTGGATTACCAGGAAAAAGCTGGACACCTGCTGCATCTCTTTTGGCTGCCTTTTTTCAGACCCGGATGTTTCTATCGGCAATGGGGTATATCTGGGATCGCGATGTGATATCGGCAAAGTGACTATTGGCCATGACTGCGTCATCGGAAGCGCTGTCCATATCATGAGCGGTCTGCGGCAGCACGCTTTTGATCGCACCGATATTCCGATCCGGGCCCAGAAAAATCTATTTGAAAGAGTGACCATCGGCCAGGATGTCTGGATAGGCAATGCCGCCGTCATTGCAGCAGACATCGGTCAGGGTTGCGTTATCGGTGCGGGAAGTGTCGTGGTCAAACCCGTACCTGATTATGCAACCGTAGCCGGAAATCCGGCCAGGATAATCGGAAGTAGAAAACCAGACAGCACAAAAAAATGAATTACGGGTATAATCCGGGGGGAACCCTCATGGAAACCCCTGTAAAAAATGAGAACAATGGAGAACAACGCATGAAAGGCTTTTTGAAACACCCATTCTTTTTTCTGATAGTTTTTATGTTTTTGGGGTTCAGTTTACCCTCTATTGGTCTTGCAAACGTTGTCATTGTTTCCAATGTCCAGGAATTGATGGGAACTGTACCATTGAATGCAAAAGGAGAGCTGACCGTTTTAATAAAAGACGGTACCTATGAACTGCCCCACCGCATCAATATAACCGGGGATAATATCACCTATAAAAGCCTTTCAGGCAACCGGGCTTCCGTAATTTTGAAAGGCAGGGGACATAACGGCAGTGTTGGCAATATCTTCAGCATCATGGGCAAATATGTTAAAATACTGAATATGACCATCGGAGAAGTCAAGCGGCATGCCATACAGATCCACGGAGAACGTAAAGCCGGTCATATTTTTATCAGAAACGTCCGTTTGTATGATACGGGCGAACAGATGATCAAGGGCTCCTATGACAAAAAAAAACCGGATAATTTCATTGATTACGGTCTGATAGAAGATTGTTTGTTTGAATTTACCACCGGGAAGGCGTTTCAGTTTTATACAGGCGGCATAGACATCATCCATGGCGAAAACTGGATTGTTCGAAATAACCGTTTTAAAAACATTGTCAATCCCGGAGGGAAGCTAACCAGCGGGACCATCCTTTTTTGGAACAATTCACGGAACATCATTGTCTCAGGGAATATCATCACAAACTGCGACAGAGGCATTCTTTTCGGGCTGGATAATTCCCCCCTATATGATGGCCTCATCATGAATAATTTTATTCATACGACTGTGGATACCGGGATTTACCTATGTGATGCCTCTGGTGTAGAGGTTTTGAACAACACCATATTTGTTGATTCCGGATATCCCCATGCTATTGAATACCGCTTTAAAGATACTTCTAACAACACCATTGCCAACAATTTAACGAACCGGGCAATCCAGTCCAGGGATGGCGGTTCAG
>Ga0114934_10001256_pt1 | contig 16406 bp, 11 predicted proteins | sample 4SBtaG_2_FD_99695 | JGI IMG/M metagenome (GOLD analysis project Ga0114934, IMG submission 99695) | Deep subsurface microbial communities from Kolumbo volcano to uncover new lineages of life (NeLLi) - 4SBTROV10_white metaG | ecosystem: Environmental > Aquatic > Marine > Volcanic ... | reverse complement strand
TTTAATAGATTTTGTACCACCTAATCTGAAAAAAGAGCGGTCTTCTAAAACTTTTAGGAGTTTTGCCTGCACTGGTAGCTCAATATCTCCGATTTCATCAAGAAAAAGAGTTCCTTCTGAGGCTATTTCAAATAAACCTTTTTTTGTATCACGGGCATCAGTGAAAGCACCTTTTTCATGTCCAAATAATTCATTTTCAAGCAATTTTTCTTGTAAGGAAGTACAATTAATTTCTAAAAAAGGCTTTTCTTTGCGTAAACTGAGCTTGTGAATTAAATTTGCTACCACACCTTTTCCTACGCCTGTTTCCCCTCGAATCAGTATTGGCCCAACATCAGTAGGTGCAATTTTTTCTATAAGATTGGCAATTTGTTGCATTTCTTTACTGACGAAAATAAAATTTTCAGTATGTTCTTTTTGGATAATACTATTGAGATTTTCATTCTCAGTGGAAAGTTGTTTTTCTTTTATAGCGTTTGTTAAAACATGAAGAAGTTTTTCCATTTTGAAAGGTTTTGTGACATAATCATAGGCGCCTAATTTTATGGCCTCCATTGCGGATTGTACAGAAGAATAAGCTGTGACTAAAATAAAAATTTCTTCTAGGTTTCGTTTTTTGCTGAATTTTAAAATATCTATACCAGAGCCATCTGGTAACATCATGTCTGAAATAATAATTCCAAAAGGCTCTGAGCTGATTTTTTTTGTACCTTCTTTTACAGATGATGCTATAGTGACATTAAAGTCATTTTTTTCAAGATAAATTTTTAACATATCGCGAATATAAGGCTCGTCATCAATTATTAGTATTTTTTTGTTCATTAAAAATCCCTTTTTGTATTATGTAAATAAATTAATATTTTTTTTAGAAGATGTCAATTATTATTTTTAAATTCTTTTAATTTTTTTAAATTATCTTGTACTTTTAGAAGATTTATTTTTATAATTCTATCAAATTGCCAATCAACTCTTCTCGTAACAATAAAATTCATTTCATCTTCTAAATTGTCTAAGTCAATATAGACATCACTAATTAAAAAAGCATTTACTGCCTGTTTTTTTACTTCTGTCCAATAATTATTAGCTATTTTATAATAGTATTCAGCAAATTGCAAACTTTTTATCAGGTCATCAACCTCTTTTTTATGATAAAAATATAGTTTAGGCATATCGTAGAGTCGTCCTAAGTAAAGATAGTCTTTTAAAATTCTGAGGTTCATGTGCATTTTAAGAAGGTTTTGATATTTTAGAGCGATTCTTTTTGAATGTAAAGGAACTAACGCTTTGTAAGCAGGTCTGAAAGGTGATTTTAAAGCTCCTTGCATATAAATAATATTCAAGTTTATTTCACTTTCGCCATAATAATTACGTTTGGCATACAATTCGTAGAAGTCTTCAGCATAATAAACAGGTGGCTGATTTAAGTAATAAATCCCAAAATTAGCTGGCCATTTTCTTTTTGCTGCATAGTCTGTAATAGTTGTGACACTAAAAAGGGGGGTAACAGTAAGAAGAATAAAGAGAAAAATTTTACCTTTTAATTTCATCTATAAATACCTTTCTTGTTCTTGGTCCATCAAATTCACAGAAGTAAACTGATTGCCATCTTCCTAAGACAAGTCGATTGTCTTTGACTATTAGCCATTCAGAAGGACCGACTAATGTGGATTTTATATGAGAATCTGAATTCCCTTCAAAATGTTTGAATTCAGAAGATACAGGAATTAATTTTTCAAGAAAAACACTAATGTCTCGTCGAACATCTGGATCTGCCCCTTCATTAATTGTAATCGCCGCAGTTGTGTGAGGCACATAGACTAAGCAAAAGCCTTGTGAGATTGAAATTTTTTCATTTACTTTTTCTGTTATATCAATAAGTTCATTTCTCTTTGATGTTTTTACTATGAGTTCTTGCATTAACTACTCCTGTTTTATAATAATATCAACTCTACGATTTTTTTGTCTGTTTGATTCAGATGTGTTGGGATATTTCGGATTATTCTCGCCTAATCCAACAAAAGACCCTTGTTTGCTTTTAATGTAGTTTTTTAGTAAAAAGAATTTTAGAACATTTTGAGCTCTAGCTTCTGATAAACTTCTATTGTATTCATCACTTCCTAGATCATCTGAGTGTCCCTCAATAATTACTTCATATTTATGATGGTCTTTTAAGGCTCTCCCAATAATATCCAAGTTGGCGTTATATTTTTTTTTGATTCTTGCACTGTCATAATCAAAAAATATTTCGCCTAAACTAATGACAACGCCTTTAGCATTTGTAGTAACAGAAATATCTTTCTGTGGCCCAATATTTTTTTCAATAGTTTTTTTCAATCTCAATTTATCTGTAGAAGTATAAATTTTATGTTTTTTATAATAGCCAAACAAACTGCCTCTATATTCCATAGTTACGGTGTTTGGATAACTCATAGTGATATCATAATTATTTTCTGTATAAACTGGAACTTCATTTTTATAGTCATACCATAAAGTTGAACCAACATATCCAAAAAAACGATTAGGTGTGTCCTTACGCGACGAGTGTGTGTAGTGATTAATATTATAATAAAAAAGAATTTTTAAGCAATTAACTTTTTGATTTGTCTCAAATCCTATGGCTTGGTACATAACTTGAACAGGAATTTTTATTGGCGGGTCAAATCCTAGAATTTCATATCCAATATGACTCCATCGATCACCTGGTTTAATTTCTTTTTGAGGGAAATAAGGGATATCTCGAATAGAAGGTTGAATTTTATTTTCAGGTACAATGTAAATGCCGGTATTAGAAATAGAAAAAATCAAATGAGTTTCATCAGTTAATTTGTATTCAAGATTTTTACTGTTTAAATCTGCTTCATAAGACCTGTATGTGCCAGAAAGGGGATAAAGATTTTTAGTGCTTTCTTGGGCTTTCAAAACTACTAAATCTTTGATCGCTCGTCTTCTGACAACTGTACCATTCTTAAGGATTTCTTGTTTTGTGTATTTATCTATGTACATCATTGAGTTAGGTTCAAACCGCCATTGAAGTTTAGCTGATTCAATCGCTTGGAGACTTAAAACTGCTATGAAAAAAATAAAAAAAATTTTTTTAATCATAATATTTTCCTTATATTTATTATCGACTAAGAAAAAAAAAAGAAAAGTGAAAAAATGTGAAATTTGATTTAAGATTGTTAGAAAAAAAAGAATTTCTCCTGTCTCATAAAAATGAAGAATGGTTCGATATTTATGATAAACATAGGCAAAAAATAGGCAAAGCACCTCGTTCTGTCTGTCATGGTAGAACTTTCCTTTTACATAGAGTAGTGCATCTGCTTGTTTTTAATTCTTTAGGACAGATTTTGCTTCAGAAGAGACAAATGTCAAAAAAAATTCAACCAGGCAAGTGGGATACTTCAGTCGGGGGGCATATTGCTACAGAGGAAACCACACAATTGGCTCTTCAAAGAGAATCTATTGAAGAGTTAGGTTTAGATATTAAAGCATGTAAAATAAAATTTTTATATGATTATATTATGATAAGCAATATTGAAAAAGAATGGGTTTTTACTTTTTTTACTAAATGGGATGGTCCATTTCACCATCAGGTTGAAGAAATTTCAGAACTTCGATTTTGGGATTTTGATGAAATAAGAGATAAAAGAGAGTCTGGAATATTCACACCTAATTTTCTTGATGAATTCGATAGATTTACTAAGATTAAAATTTAAATTATTTTTTGTAAGATTTTGATGAATGTTTTTTTTGTTAATAATTACAAGAAGTAATGATAAAACAGTAGGATGAAGTGTATTCTATAATTTTGTAAAATTTTAAGATTTTAGTTTTTTAGAAATTTTAGCCCAAGAGTCTCTTAGCAAAACTGTTCTATTAAAAACAGGATTCCCTTTCTTGAAATTTTTTGTATCGACAGTAAAATAACCTAAACGCAGAAATTGAAAATGAGTGCCTGGTTCAGCGTCAATCAAAGATGGTTCGATTTTGGCAGTTTTTTCAGAATAAGATTCTGGATTTATATAATCCAAAAAAGTCTTGTTTTTCTCTGCATTTTCAGGATTTGGGACAGTAAACAACCTATCATACATTTTTACTGTGGCAGATTTAGCCTGTTTAACAGAAACCCAGTGTAGAGTGCCTTTTACTCGTCTACCATCATTAGACCACCCCCCTTTTGTTGCGGGGTCATAGGTGCAATGAATAGCAGTTATGTTTCCTTGTTCATCTTTTTCCACAGAAGTACAGGTTATATAATAGGCATGTTTTAATCTAACTTCTTTGCCTGGAGATAGTCGAAAGAATTTTTTAGGTGGTTCTTCCATAAAATCTTCTTTTTCGATATACAGTTCGCGGCCAAAAGGAATTTGTCTCTTGCCCATTTTGGGATCTTCGGGGTTATTTTCTGCATCAAGCCATTCTTCTTTTTCTTCGGGATAATTATCAATAATCACTTTAAGTGGATTTAGTACGACCATAACTCGTCTAGCTCGAACATTTAAATCATCACGAATACAAGATTCTAAAAGTTCAATATCGACAATACTATTGCTTTTTGCAATACCAATTTTATCACAAAAAACTTTTATAGATTCAGGAGTATAGCCACGTCTCCGTATTCCAGAAAGAGTAGGGAGTCGAGGGTCATCCCAATCGTCAACAATTTTTTTTTCAACTAAATTCAATAGTTTTCTTTTGCTCATTACAGTATAAGTTAGATTTAATCGAGCAAATTCAATCTGGCGAGGTTGACTGCTGATATCAACATTTTCTACAAACCAATTATAAAGAGGCCTATGGTCTTCAAATTCAAGAGTACAAAGAGAGTGAGTAATGTTTTCAATAGCATCAGAGAGACTATGGGCAAAATCATACATTGGATAAATACACCATTTTTCCCCAGTCCTGTGATGCTTTATATGACGGATTCTATAAATGACAGGGTCACGCATGTTTAAGTTGGGTGAAGTCATATCAATTTTTGCACGAAGTGATTTTTCGCTATCTTTGAATTCGCCTGCTTTCATGCGCATGAACAAATCTAAATTTTCGTCTATTGAACGATTTCTATAAGGGCTTTCTTTTCCAGGTTCTGTCAATGTTCCTCTATATTCTCTGATTTTTTCTGGAGGTAAATCGCAGACAAAGGCTTTGCCTTTTTTTATAAGTTGTATAGCAAAATCAAATAATTTCTCAAAATAGTCAGAGGTGTGAAATTCTCGATTTCCCCAGTCATAACCAAGCCATTTGATGTCTTTTTTTATAGCGTCGATGTATTCTTTATCTTCTTTTACTGGATTTGTATCATCAAGTCGTAGATTACAGGTGCCTTTATATTCGTCTGCAATTCCAAAATCAAGAGTAATAGCTTTGGCATGCCCTATGTGTAGGTAGCCATTAGGTTCTGGGGGAAAGCGAGTTGCTATACGGCCTTGATTTTTATGTTTTTCTATATCATTTTCGACGATTCGTTTTATGAAATTTGTACTTGTATTAAGTTCGTCATGCATTAGACTCTCCTTGTTGAAAAGAAAAAAAATAATTATGTGAAATTAAAGAAGTAGACAAAAATTTGAAAATTATAATTTTAAGAAATTTCAAAATTGTCCTATTAAAGATTTAAGAAATCTTTAAGTTTATCTTTTCTAGTTGAAGATTTGAGTTTGCGAATAGCGTTTTTTTCAATTTGACGGATTCTTTCTTTTGATAAACTAAAACGTTTGCCAATTTTTTCTAAAGATAATTTAGTTTGACCACCAATGCCATAACGGCATTCTAAAATTGTTTTTTCCTTTTGACTTAAAGTAGAGAGGACTTTATCTAGAGTTTCTTGGAGAGACTGATATTCAAGATTGCGTTCTGGTGTTTCAGCTTTAGAATTTTTGATAATTTCAATAAAAGATTTGCTATTGTCATTGCTAATTGGGCTATCAATGGAAATATAAGATTGCGATAAACTTAAAAGGTGAGATACATCAGAATCATCCATATCTAAATCTTCGGCAATTTCAGCAATAGAAGGCGTCCTGTTTAAGTTGGAAGAAAGTGCAGATATATTGTCTTCTATTTTTTTTAGTTCATTTGCTCTATTTAAGGGAAGACGCACTAATCTGGATTTTTCAGCAATTGCCTTTAGAATTGATTGTTTTATCCACCAAACAGCATAAGATATGAAATGAAACCCTTTAGTGTAATCAAATTTTTCCACAGATTTTATGAGGCCTAAATTTCCTTCATTGATTAGATCAAGTAAAGAAATTCCACTAATTTGGTATTTTTTAGCCACACTTACAACAAAACGTAAATTAGCATTAATTAAGCGTTCCTTAGCATTTTCATTGTTTTCATCAGCAACTTTTTTTGCAAGATAATTTTCTTCCTCACGTGTCAGGAGAGGAATTTTATTGATTTCTGCTAAATAAAGTGATAGGGTGTTATCATTAACACTGAGGCTTTCAGAAAGATTGAGAATCTCATTTTCTTCTTTTTTGGCATCAAGATGAATAAGATCATTTACCATCATTTCTTTTTCTATGGCTTTATCCGAATCACTGAATTCAGTAGCTTCTTCTTCCTCGAATTCTATTTCTTCGATAAGTTCAAGTTTTTTTTCTTTTTTTGATTTGCTTATTTTTTTAGTTTTAGAATCTGAAGATTTTTTTAGTGTTTTTTTAGGTTGTTTTTTGCCTTCTATTTTAGCAGAGGCTTTAACAACTTTTTTTTCTGATTTTTTTTTAGAAGAGATAGGCTTTTTTTTAGAAGAGCTAGTCTTTTTTTTGTTACGAGTTTGACTCATTCATAATTCTCCTTTAAGTTACAGATAGTTGACATTAGCAATAACTGTACCTAAAATTATTTCTTTTTATAAGACAAAATAAGATGTTATACAATATTTAATGGGTAATATTTCTCTTTCGAGGGGGGGATATTTACTCATAATTAATATTTTTCTCTTTATTTTAAAATTATCGGTTTTTTTTGTGGCAAAAAGTAAACTTTTTTTTATTTTTTTTTTTTATTTATATAGGATAACAAGGAGGTCGGTTATGAAAGAGAAAGAAATTATTTTTTATTTATTCTGTACATTTAAGAATAATTTAAATAAATTATTAAAGAAAAAAAATATTTTTATTGAAAAATTGGGGGATTTTTCTCCTCATTTTGGCCCAGATTTCCAGCATTCAGTTGTTAAAATGAAAGATAAAATATTGTATGGAGATATTGAGGTTCATTCTAAAGCAATAGATTGGCATAGGCACAGGCATTTTATAAACCATGCCTATGATCATGTTGTTCTCCACGTTACAAGTGAAAAAGATGGTTGTGATGTACCCATTGAGACAGCCATGGGAAATAGAGTTCCCACTATAAATTTGGATGAAGAAGCTGTTTTAGGTGTGTTAAGTTCAACCTCAGAAATTTCTCTTGATAGTCAGGATTTTTATAAACTTTTGCCATGTTGGGAAATTAAAAAACAAAAGAAGTTCAATTTAGATTTTCTACGAAAAAAATTGATAAAATTAGGCCAATTTCGATTTTTAAAGAAAATTCAGTGGGTTCGGAAATATATAGATTTTGAAAATAGAGATTTTGATTTTTATTTTCTTTATTTGCAATTTTTTATTGGAAAGCGCTCATCTGAAGTTTCTTCACAAATTAGAGCCTATTTAAAAAAGCATTCCTTAAAGAAATCAATTAAATTTATCGAGAAGGCATATAAACTTAAAAATAAAAATAAGCCTTGCAGACCTTCTAATTCGATTAAAAATCGGTTAAAGTTATTGATATCTTTTCTTAAAGAAAAGGCTAAAATAGATTTCATTGAAGATTTAGAAAAAATGTCTTTGGAACATCCTAATTCGCTATTTAAAATGTTTAGATCTTATTTCAAAAAAAAGATAGATATGCCTGATTTCACTACCAGTATGATAATAATTAATATTATTTTCCCACTTCTGTGGATGCGAAATAAAGATTTAAGATATTATATTTTGTCTAATTTGTATTCTATGCCAGGTAAAGAAAAAAATCATAAAGTAAGGAGATTTATGTTGAATTTTCGTAAAGAAAAATTCAGTGAAATTGAACAACAGGGGATGATTTATATTTATGATTATTCCTGTAGTAAATCCTGTTTGGGCTGTCCAGTGCTTGAGTCTCCTCTAATGCGAATACATTAAGGCGTTACAATAATTTTCCCATTAGGTGCAACTGCTGTAATATGAATTTTAGGTTTAGCAAGAAACAAAGATGCGTTTGAAATAACTGAAGGACTAATAGCTTTAATAGAGTAGTCCCTTGCATTTCCAGTTCGAATTTTGATGTTGCCATGTAGATTGGTTAAATTTAGAACGCCTGAGCCTGATACAAGATAGTCAATTTGCCCATATTCTAACTTGATAGAGTTTGTGGATTTATTCAAAATGTTTAGTTTGACATCATTGTTAAGTTCAGTAAATAGGCCTTTGATTTTTTTTAATTTGAAGATAGCAGTTCCTTTTGCATAATTCCATTGAGGTATAATTTTGCTTTCTGGAAGACAAAAGCCATGACTTTTTATTTTTAAACTTGTTGTTGTAGAATTTTTAATTTGAATATATCCTTTTTTGAAATAAAATTGAAAAAAATTTGAAGATTTTTGAGAGTCAGGTTTTACAGAGAACTTTTCATAATAAGGCGTTGCTAAGGCAATACCAAAAATAATGCCTCCTAAAAGAATCGTAGAACTGAAAATTAGAAGCATCATTTTTTTTCTGCTTATTTTTTTTTGTGCTTTTCCAACTTCGTTAGGTTGAAGAATATGGTAGACAATAAGGCTACTAAAGTAGACAATGATTCCAGCCCAGATGGCATCACTTGCAAAATGACCACCTTGCGCCATTCTGGCTAAACTCATAAGTAAACTGTAGATAAGTCCAATGCCTAAAATAAGAAGACTTAGTAATTTATATTTTTTTCTAAAAACAAAAAATGGTGTTATAAGCATAAAGGCCATTGAACAGTGACCACAAGGAAAAGATTTCCCTTTTCCGGCTGTGCCATGTTTTAAAACAGGGACAAAGTGTTCAGTGCCCCCATAGTTTATGACCTCACGAGGTCGTGGTCGACCTACATGTTCTTTTAAAACTCCATTAACAATAAGTCCTGGACCAAGCAACAGAACCAAAATAAAAAAAAGGGCAGCTTTTCTATAAAAAAGCCATTTTAAGGTATTTTTCCAAAAACTTACAATAAAAAAAATAAGGGACATAATAATTAATATTAAAATTGGATAATTACCATAGTGATAAAAAAAATTCCATGGTTGTTGTGAACCAAATTTCCAATTTCTAGTAGTAGAATAAAAAAGATTTTGAAGACTTATGTCAAGGTTAGAAAGTTTAAAGATTAAGGTGGAAACAATGGTTATGATAGTTGCTATAGAAAAATCAAAAATGATTTCTTTTGTTTTTTTTTGCATCACCATAATTTATATAAAAATATAGAAAAAAGCAAAAATAAAATTAGCGAGATAGACTAGATGTAGCTAAGATTCAGAAAGTTGTGTCTTGATTTTTTCAATTTTAATAATGCCATTTCGACTAAGAATCAATCTGAATCTTTTGTAAATTATTTCCTTTTCTCTTTTTAGTTTTATAATTATATTAATATGGTATGTTCGCGTAGCTTTAAGTTTAGTTATTTTATTTTTTTTGAGTGTGAAAATGTTTTTATAGGGATTATCCATTTTAAGCAAAAAAGGATTAACATTTACGCGAGTGATATCGTGTATAGCCTTCCCTTTGTAGTAAATTTTATTTAATTGTTTCGGAAATAATTTTACCTTTTTTTTATATAAAATGACAGATTCTTTAAGTTCGGAATTATTGAGCAAAGCATCTCGATTTCGCATTTTTCTAATATTTTGTTCTATTGTTTCTGAGTCAATAAAAAATATAGACTCTTTTAAAATACCTATTTTTAGTCTATTAAGAGGCCCGAAAATTTTGATTTCATTATCATAAATGGATTGCATAAAAGAGTGTGTAAAATAAAATTTCATTAGATCCTTGATTCTATCTTTTAAAATATAAGCCAAAATAAGTAGAAGAAAAAAAGAAGATGTGAAGTTTCCATATTTCCACCTTGCAAAGAGAGTAATCAAAGTAGAAAATCCCATGGCAAGTCCTGCTGCTATGCCGAACCAAATTTGTTCCACACGTTTCGCTCTATTGATCCGTTTGATTGATAGAAATAAAACACTGGAAACAATTTTTTTGAGTACACTAAAACGATAGAGAAAATCTTTATTGGTATCTTTACGAAGCGGTATAGAACGATAATGAACTTTCTTTCTATAGGACAGTTCATTATAGGCCATTTTTTTTAGATGTTTTATAATTTTAGGAAATTTTTTATGTTTTTGAAAAAGTTGAATTGTTTCATAAGATGATTTTTCGATAAAAAGGCTAAGAAATTCATCAGCACTCTGATACAGAGTAGGCAGAGAGATTTTTTCAATTGAAGGAATGTTTTTTATATTTTTTTTTAATTTTTTAAATGTATTAGAAATAAGAGGAACATATTTAATGAAATTATCTATCTCAATTTTTGCATCTTTTTTAGATTTTATTTTTTTTTGTATGGTTTCAAAAGAATTTTTTATAGAGTCTCTAACAATGGCAGTAAACATTTTGAGGTTGTAGGTACAACGCAGATTATTTTTAAGAGTTTTTTCAGATTGAAGTAAAGTTATTGATTGCAGCAAGAGACTAAGAGGCCCTTTTGATTTATTTAAAATAGATTGCAAATTATATTGTGGAGTGTTAAGCCGGATATAGTTTTGCAGATTATTATAAAATTCAGATTTAGTAAAAGTTTCTTCGTTAATGTCAAGAGAAGCAGGGATGAAGAAGTAAGTTTCAATTTGGTAGGGTTTGTTTTTTTTGGAATAGGTGAAATTGTAATCAAATTTTAGTTCAAATCTGTACTTGTCATGAATAACAAAATCGTCATTAATTTGCCTCATTATAAAATTCCATATTTCTGAATTTTAGATTTCAATGTATTGCGATTAATTCCTAAAATTTCAGCAGTTTTTGATTTGTTATAATTATTTTTAATTAGAATTTTTTCAATCAGAAGCTTATCCAGGTCATTAATGATAGTTTCATAAATATTAAAAGGCTGAGTGTTTTGAATTTTCTGTTTGACCCATGTTTCTAATAGTGACTCTGATGTTGTAGCAGTTTTTGGAAATTGTCGAAAGGAATCAGGTAAAAGTGATAAGGAAAATTGGTCGTTTTGTGCGAGAATTGTAACTCTTTCGATAACATGTTCCAATTCACGGACATTGCCAGTCCACGGATAAGTTAGAAAAATATTTTCCAAATCAGAATCTAAATATTTAATATTTTTTTTATATAATTTATTGTATTTTTGTATAAAATAATGAGTAAGAAGCAGAATGTCTTCTTTGCGGTCGCGTAATGGTGGGATGTGCAGATGAATAACATTTAATCGAAAAAATAGATCAGCTCTAAATTCATTTTTTTCAACTAAATCATTCAGGTCTTTATTCGTTGCGGCAATAATATGCAAGTCTAGTTTTTTATTAATTTCACTGCCCAATGGTTCGATTTCTTTTTCCTGAATAACACGCAATATTTTTGCTTGTAGACCTAAAGGCATATCTCCAATTTCATCTAAAAAAAGAGTTCCTTTATGAGCCAGTTCGAATTTTCCTTTTTTATTATTTACAGCTCCTGTGAAAGCACCTTTTACATATCCAAAAAGTTCGGCTTCTAAGAGATTTTCTGGTATAGCTGAACAATTAATACTGACAAATTTATTGTTTTTTCTGTGGCTTAAAAAATGAATTGCCTTAGCAATAAGTTCTTTGCCTGAGCCAGTTTCTCCTGTGATTAGAACAGGTGCAAAAGAATTGGCAATAAGTGGCAGAGTATCAAGGATTTTTCGAATGGCAGGGGATTTCCCTATGATACTTTTTGTGGTGTATTCACTTCCTAGAGCTTGACGTAGTTGAAGGTTTTCATCTATTAATTGTTTTGTGCGAGTTTGCTCTTTGTTATAATTTTTAATTTTATAAGAAATAAGAGAAGTTAGTATAGTCATTGTATGCGATATGTCTTCAAGAAAAATTGATTGATTGATTTTTTTTTCAATAGCCAATACACCTATAGATTTTTGTCCAATTTTAATAGGAGCCGCAATGAAAGCTACAGGGCCTTCGCCTGCGCGTTTGATTTTCATTTTATTAAGAAATTTTGGCTCTTTGGCAATGTCTTTAACAACAATTGTTTGCCCCTCTAAAACTGACTGTCCTATTATGCCTTCTCCAATTTTGTAGATTCCTTTACGCATGGCTTCATCACTGATTTTATAACCAGCTTTTATTGATAATGATGTTTTGCTGTCTTCATCAAAAAGAACAAGTATCCCGCGCAAAATTTTCATGTTCTTTTTTAAGGTGTCCATAATAGCTTGGAATAATTTATCTAAGTCAGTTTCTGTCTCAAGAAAATGAAAAATATTAATTAGGACTTCTTGGCTTTTAAGTTTGGATTCAAGTGCTTCTTTGATAGAATCTTGAATAAAAATTTGAGCTGCAAGTGCAGCTACCATCATAAGTAATTCCAAATCATCACTAGTAAAAGCATTTTTTTTCTTGCTATCTACACTAATAACGCCAATTATCGTTTCATCGGTTTTTATGGGGACAGCTAATTCTGATTCAATATCATTGCGGACTGACACATAAAGGGGATCTAAAAGTATATTATTTGCCAGTTTAGGATTTCCTGTTTTTGCCACCCAGCCAGTAATTCCTTCTCCTAATTTTAATTTTGTTTTTTGAACTATTTCTTTACGAATTCCCTTTGAAGCAGCAATATTGAGTTCTTTATTATTGTAATTAATCAACATTACTGAACCACTTGTTGCTTTAGTTAAATCAAGACATTTAGTCAGAATAAGATCAAGAAGTTCATTTGTAGAGTGGGTTTTATTCATTTCTACTGCAATATGATAAATTGTTTGTAATTTTTGTATTTTGTAGGAAAAGGTATCTTTATCAGGCACAAAAACTCCTTAAAATCTTTTATTCAAATTACCTTTTTTTTTAGTAAAAATCAAGTTTTTTTTCTATTTCTCAACTTTGTACTGTCTCCATAATTCAGTTAAATAAAATTTAAAAAATTTGACTTTTAAGTATTTTTCATATATATTTCCCATTCATTTGTGATGAAGAATTATCAAATGGCGGCGTACCCAAGTGGTTAAGGGAGCAGTCTGCAAAATTGCGATTCATCGGTTCGAGTCCGATCGCCGCCTAATTTACCTTTTAAACTTTTTGTCCTCTGAATTTGAGACTTTTAAAATGGAGTACCTTTTATGCTTGATATTAAGACATTCAACACTTTGCAAGCCAGAATTGATGAATTATGGGGGTCTCTTTGATTTAGACGAAAAAATCAAAGTGCATAAATCTTACGAAGAAGAAATTCAAAAACAAAATTTTTGGGATCAGGATCAGCAGACCACTCAGGAAATTATCAAAAAAAATAATGATTTAAAAAAATATTTGACTCCTTTTTTGACTATTCAAAATAAATGGCATGAAATTAGAGAACTTTATGAATTAGCTCAAGAGGAAGGGGATGAGGCCTTTTTAAATGATTTAGAAACCCAGTTTGAAGTTTTTGAAAAGGAATATGATGATTTTGAAGATAATTTGATTTTAAGTGGAAAAGATGATCAACTCAATGCCTATCTTACTATTCATTCGGGAGCAGGTGGAACTGAGGCCTGTGACTGGGCAGCTATGTTGCTTCGTATGTATATCCGTTGGATTGAGCGTCATAATTTCACCTATGAAAGTTTAGATTATCAATCAGGTGGCGAAGCTGGTATTAAAAGTGTGACTTTGCGTGTTATAGGAGATTTTGCTTATGGCTATTTAAAAGCTGAGAAAGGTGTGCACCGTTTAGTACGCATTTCGCCTTTTGATTCCAATAAGAGACGCCATACTTCTTTTGCTTCAGTTGATGCCGGACCAGAAGTGAATGATGATATAGATATTGAAATAAATGATAAAGAGTTAAAAATTGACACTTACCGTTCTTCTGGTGCAGGCGGACAACATGTCAATAAAACAGATTCAGCTGTTAGGATTACACATGTACCTACTGGCATTACTGTGCAGTGTCAAAATGAACGGTCACAGCATCAGAATAAAGCCACGGCTATGAAAATGCTAAAATCTAAATTGTATCAGCTAGAAGAAGAAAAACGAAAAAAAGAACAGCAAGTAAAAGAAAGTACGAAAATGAAAATAGAATGGGGCAGTCAAATTCGTTCTTATGTTTTTCATCCTTATATAATGGTTAAAGATCATAGAACAGCTATTGAAACAGGGAATGGGGATGCTGTTATGGATGGTGACATTGATAAATTTATATTTGGTTTTTTAAAAAAATTTAAAAATTATTAATTTGTGAAAAAATGTGATATTTCTCTTCCCGCATTTAATTAAAATAAATCACAGATGCTCTATACTAATGATCTATAAATATCTGTAGGAGTATCATAGACATATTTAATTTTTTCTTTTAGGCTTGGTTTGTTAGAGGGAGTAGTGGGGGGCTGATTAGTTTTTTCTTGTGGTGCAGCAGTTTGATGGGACGATTGTGGAGTAACAGTTTGTGGTGTAGGTTGCGATTGAGTAGGTGCTTTGGCAACATCTTTAATGCCCCCTTTGTTAGGAATTTTATTGATTTTAAAAACTAGTAAAGTCATATCATCGTGTTGTGGTGCTGAACCTACAAATTGTTCAATGTCATTCATTATTTTTGTTTTTATTTCTTTAGCCGATAAATGTGAATATTTGAGTATGGCATCATTAAACATGTTTTCATCAAAAAATTCATGTTTGATATTTTCTGCCTCTGTAATACCATCAGTATTTAAAAATATGACATCGCCTTCATCTAATTGTATAGATTTTTTTTCATATTGGGTTTCCTGCATAACGCCTACTGGTGCGCCTTCTGTATCATACTCTTTTACTTGATTTGATTTTTTATGATAAATAAGTAGAGGATTGTGTCCCCCATTTGAAAAAGTCAGTATTCCATTATCAAAATTATACATATAATAAAACATAGTAGCGTATTTTTCACCTGAAGTTCGGCCACTTATATCTTGATTAATAGTGTGAAGAGCCCTATCCGGCGACTTAAGAAATTTTGCTGTGGATTGGAAAATAGTACGTATAACTACCATAATAATGGCAGCAGGTACGCCTTTTCCAGATACATCTGCTATAACAGTTCCAATTGTATCATTAGATACTTGTAAAATATCATAATAATCACCCCCTACGCCTCGTGCTGCTTTGTAATACGCATCGAATTCAAAGTAAGGTAAATCAGGCACGATTTCAGGCAGAAGATTGCGTTGTAAATCTTCTGCAATATGGATTTGTTCTTCTAATTTTCCTTTTTCAACAATTTGTTTCTGAGCATTGTAAAGTTTGTCAGTCATTTGATTGAATTCATTACCCAGCATTTCTAATTCATCTTTTGTTTTAAGAGTAATTTTGTGCTTTAAATCTCCATTACCTATTTTACGTACACCAAAAGTTAGTTTTTTAAATGGCGACAAAAGGAAAGATATTAGGAGGTAAGATAAAACAATTCCAATTAAAATAGTTATACCTATGAAGAATTTAATTTTAGTTTCAATGTTGTGAATTTTATCAAGGATAGGTTTTTTTGTAAATTGAAGAATGGCATCGCCTAATTTAGTTGAGCCCATTAGTATAGGTTGATAAATGAAAATTTGAGATTCGGATTCTTCGAGTTTCCCAGTTGTTAGATTTTGGATTTTCTTTTGTATAGTTTTTTTTATCGTTGGTAGTTTTTCTGCGTTAACTTTTTTATTTATGATGTTTTGCCAAAGTTTTGGATTCGAGCTATCAATAATTCTAAATTGAGGATCAATTACGGTAATTGTTTCTAAATCTTTTATTTTAGCAGTTTCATTTAATAGTGGATGCCTATCCATATCACTGTCAATATTTTCTGCTAAGTTAGCAGATAAATTTTTAGAAATAATTTGGGCTCTGTAAATCATTTCATTTAGTAATTGAGTTTTTTCACTGTTTAAAATTGTAATGGAAATTAGGAGCATTGCTATGGTTAATAGAATAGCAATGGCAATGGAAATTTTTGATTTTAAGCTGAATTTAACTTTTGTTTTTATTTTAAGGCTTTCTTTTTTTGCAGGCTCTTCTTCGTGGAGTGATAAAAGTTCTTCTTCGCTTGTTGGTTCTTCAGAAGTAGAAAGAAGATTTTCTTCGTTATTTGTATTCAATAACTCTTCAGATTCATCAGTATCCAGAAGAG
>Ga0114934_10001255_pt1 | contig 16408 bp, 21 predicted proteins | sample 4SBtaG_2_FD_99695 | JGI IMG/M metagenome (GOLD analysis project Ga0114934, IMG submission 99695) | Deep subsurface microbial communities from Kolumbo volcano to uncover new lineages of life (NeLLi) - 4SBTROV10_white metaG | ecosystem: Environmental > Aquatic > Marine > Volcanic ... | reverse complement strand
TGCCTTTTTTTTTTGGGGGGGGGGGGTTGGAGTTTTTTAAACATTCCATTTTAAGCGTGTTTTTAATTTTTTTTTTTTTTTTTTATTTTTTTTTTTTTTTTTTTTTTTTTTTTTTTATTTTTTTTTTTTTTGTTTCTTGTTTTTTAATTTTTTTTTTCTTATTTTCTAATTTTTTTTTTTTAAATTCTCTTAATTTTATCACTCTCTTTTTAAAAAACGCAGTAAATTTTTCTAATTTTTTTTTTAACTCTTTTACCGGCTTTTTATCTTCATTAACATTCAAATCATCATTAAATAATTGCGAAATTTTCCCTATTTGTTTTCTGAGATCATCTATTTTTGTATTGGCTTCTTTTAGGTTAAAATTTGTGGGATTTTTTAAAAGCCCATCAACATCCTCCAATTTTTTGACCATAACATTAATATTGGATTTATAATATTTAATACTATTGGGGAGTTTCGTTTTACTCGAAACATTGGGAATATTATATCTCAAACCAATCAAATCCGATAACAAATCCGATGACAAATCCGATGAACTAGATGAGTAAACCGGACCGAATTGCTGGGGGGATTTATTATTCCTTTTTTCATACGTTTCGTATTGGAAGGTCGAGTTCGTGTATTCCACTTCTTCCTCTTTTTGTCTTCTTCTTTTCCCTTTTCCTTGTCCAGTTTTCCTATTAAAATATGCTTTTGCACTTTTGAATTGACCAGGTGTAGCATTTCCACGCTTAACGGCTTTTTCCCCCGCAGCACCCATTCTTGTGCCTTTTGACCCTTTTTCTCTTTTTCCCATATTTTATATAATATATAATTATATTATAAATGAACACAATTATAAAAAAATACGAAAAAAAATATCCCACCTCGCCGTATTTTCCATTTATTGCAGAAATGACAATCCCAAAAACAAACGCAGATGTTCACCAAGAATATAAATTACTACTATATTTATTATCATTAAAAAGAAAATACATGTATATTTTCTTAAATGAAGATCCTAATTTAAAAGATTATTATTATAAAAAAACAATCACTTTTACAAAACAAGGATTTAATAATTTTAGATTTTTTATTTTGGATAAATCAAAAGAACAAAAAGGAAGATCAAATTCTGTTAAATTATTTGTTTACATATCCAAAAAAAAACTTAAAATTCCTAAACCATTTTTAGAAACATCTGATAATTATATTTTTAAAACGATACTAACAGATACTACAATTGAATGGCTAAATAAATCACTATATCTTAAAAGAAAAAATAAATTAAAATTATATAAATCATTAAAAACACTAAACACATTTTGTGATTTTTTAACATCTAAATTCACAGAACTAGAACTAAATGATATTGAACTAAAATCCGGATCAATCTATTTATTATATGGATTAAGAAATACTACAGATATTGATATATTTGCTATAAATAGTAAAAAATATAAAAAAAAATTTCCTAAAAGCAATAAAAAATATGATATTAAAAATATTAATTCAATAAATAAAAAATATTATAATTCATATATTAATTCATTACTTGAACCTGTTAATTTTTTCTATTATAGAGGAATTAAAATGACAACCCTTAATATAGACTTGGTTAAATCAAGGGCTCTTAGAGTTTGTCATCCAAGAGCAATAGCAGATTTTTTAATGGTTGATTACTTGCTTCATGATAAATACCCATTACCAGAATATCCAAAAACAAATAAATTTAAAAAAAATATACAATTTTTTATTAAAAAAAGATTCCGTGTTTACGATTACACATTAAATATTTAATAACAAAATATATTACATAATTATATATGGAACATCTAAAAAAAACATCAATGTATACTTATCTTGATGCAAGATATAATATTGATAAATATACAAAACATTTTATTGCAAGTATTTTCATTATAACCTTTGTGTATTATTTTTCAAACATACACCAAGTTAATATATTCACTATCCTTGTATTAATGAGTATATTTTTAACTTTGTATTTGATAAAAGTTGAAAAAGATATGAATGAAAGTCTTAATAAAAAAGTTAAACTAATAAAAAAAAGAATAAAACTCATTAAAAAAAAAATGAAAGACTCTTCAGAAAATAAATTGCCGGTTAGTTGATTAAACAAGTTTAATCATAATGTACTTGGTACATTGCCAATACTCCAATTAGGATTATAACTCCAACAATTATACTCCAATAAAGAATTGTTTGAAGCTGACTATTCACATCAAAAACATCATTATTATTTCTGATTTCATGTGATACAGTATTAATATTTTTTTCTAAATGATTTAATTTCTTAACATTGTGTTCTAAAATTTCTTCTTGATTTGATTTCATTGTTTTTTCAAATGATATTACAGATAATAATTTATCTTGAATTGAATCGTGAAAATCTAATTTTTTTTGTAAATCTTCTTTTTCCTTATTCATATCACTTATTTTTTTATTATTTGCTTCTTCCATTTTCTTTTTTCTTTCCATACTCATAACCTGTTCTACATTCATTGATGGATTTTTTAATGATTTATTATATAAATCAACAATTTTCTTTTCTTTTTCTAATGACGAAATATCTGCATTTAAAATAGATAATCGTTTATTATTTTGAGCAATCTCATCTTGTACCATATTATTATCTGATGAACCTGGAATATGAAAATACTTATATTGAGATTTTTGACAATTTGTTGATTGGAGAACGCGTGTCAATTGATCTGGGTTAGTCGGTAAATAACATAATTTATTTTTTGAATCAAATAATACATTAGTACAACTTTTCCCCTTTGATGCATGACATAAATTCCCATTTTTAGGGTCTTTGCCATATTTTAAACATGATGCTAATGTTTTTATACTGCTATCTGCTCTATTAAATTCACTTAATGGCGGGTTTGCAGAACAGCCAATTGGTGATAATGTTGATGCATTCATATAATTATTATACATATAATAATTATTTTGTTAAAAATAATTTATGCCAAATAAGGAGGATTTGGATGATTGAGTCTATTATTAGCAGAATTGCCGAACATTTTGTCGGTCTCCCAATCAATTGTATAAGGTTTAACTGGTTCTAAATCACCTGATTCTGCTATTTTTTCTACTGGACTTGTTCCATCATAATAAAATTTACCATCATCCACATAAACAACACCATCATCGCTATCACCAACACGAACTTTTTTCTTTTTCTTTTTCTTTGGACAAACACAATTTTTATCAGTGTATTCTGCAATTTTTCTCTCTGCTTTAATTGCCTCATTATTTAATGCTTGTTCTGCATCCGAAAACAATCCTTTGATTTTATCAACCTCCATGGATGATTCCTGTGACATATTAAATGACTTAAATTTAACTGAAACATAAATAATATATAATATTAATACCGCAAACATTGCCGAAAACCCACTCGCATTACTCATACCATTCATTGTCATCATTATATAAACAATAACACTAATAATTAATGGAATATAAATTTTTCTAAGTATTGTAATTCTTTTATCATTAATACTTGCCTGTTCTTGATTAATTTGAATTAATCTATCCCGTGTACTAATATTATCAGATATCATATCTAATTTATTCAATTGTTTTTCTAATTCGTTCTTTTTATTTTCATCATATAAGCCATAATTTTTTAATGCATTAACGCCCACATTATATGTTTCTGTTTGAACATTAAATTCATGTCCTAGTGAACTGATTAAATTATTTAAATTACTTTTAATTTTTAATGATAAACCAGATGATGTCTGATTTTTTAATCTATTCATAAAATTCGGATCATTTTTTAATAACATTTCTTTCATTTTTAGATATTCATCTTGGCTATTTTTAGATATTTCATCAAATAAATTTGCCAATGTTTTAATATATTGTTTAACTTCTAATGCTTTATTTGCAGCCACCTGTTTATCTAAATCATACCAAATACCACCATTTAATGCATCTCCAATCTCAACAACAGAATTTGGATTAATTGCCGACATAACAGTTCCCAATAATCCACTTGATTTTTGTCCTTTTAATTCTGTTTTTAATGTAACAAAATATTTTGTTAATTCTGTTGTAAAATTATTAATTGCATTCAAGCCAACGTCTTGTTTTAATTTATCTGCTAACGTAATAGATTTTTTTAATTTAACTTCTATTTTTGGATCAAATATAGATGCAATGGTAGATGCTGTTATCCATATTGGCTCTGTTTTGATCCATGCATCAAATCCTTTGTTTGCATTCGCATTGACACCATCTATTGTATTTTTAAGTTTTGTAATTACTTTTTTTTCATTCCCTAAAAAATATCCAGCATAATCGTTTTTTCCAATAGTAATAGATTTTCCAGTTGCGTAATTAATTGCCATAGGATCGTTTGGGCCCGTTCCGGGAACATCCTCGATATTTACAATTTTACAATTAACTGTTTGTAATCCTCCATAAGTTTGTCCAGAATTTTTCATCATTGCCATTACACCATCACCTGATTTTTGTTGTAATCCCCTATTATAACATTCAAGTGGAGTAACTATACTACCACCGTCTGTTTTAAAATAATTAATTGGTTGTATTTTTTCTAGAGAATCCAATGCATCTCCTTTATCAGAACGACCTATATATTTATTTCTCTTATCTAACTCAGAACACTTTAACACACCACTTTTATTTCCATCAGACGCACAAACATTACATGAATCAAAATTAGAATAATCACCTTTACAAATCGGCCCCGTCGATGAATAATCACAAACCTTTTTTTTTTGTTGTTGGGATTTTAGCAAATCAAAAGTTCCTGTTGGTTGATTTTTTGTTAAAAAACGTCCGAAATTATTATCGTATTTATATTTATATCCATAATTAGAATAATCATTTGCATATATTGATTTTTGAGAACATGTCTGTCTTGTATCATTGTTACAATCAGATAAAGACTTATACATTTTTTTACCTGTTGGATTTTTTGATGGATCTTCTCTTTTTTGACATTCAAAATTTAAATAAGAATATGGTTGTGCTGTATTTTGTGCTTCTTGTGCTATTTCTTTATTTAATGCCGTAAATAATCCATTATGAGACCCCTTTACACATAAACCTGAACAACCCTGTGCACATGCATAATAACTTTTGGGTTTTCCTGAATATTTTTTATTTATGAGTTCCTTTTGTCTTTCTGTTAAAGTATTTGCATTATAAATTGCAAAACTTCCCCCAGAATTGCAATTATAATTATAATCGTTTGAATTAGTCGTATTATGTGTTACATCTGTTCCCGATGGTATTCCATTAATATTATCTTCGTGGTGCGAACTTATCGGATTTGATTGACTTGCTCCCATATTATATAATAACATATGATATTTTTTATAAAATTTATTTACATTCCGATGCACTTATTAACGATTTGGATTGAAATGAATATCCTGGCAAATGTTCGCACGGAATCGTGCTCTTGATAATATCTGAACCCAAATGATCATTGCCATGATCATCCCCTCCTTCCCACTTACAAGTATTACATGTTACCTTTCTTTTTAACTCATTGTTTAATGCATTTGGATCTTCTAATGTTTTATAATTAACTATCCCTGTATATGCACCCTTTGGTTTATTATCACGGTGGGCCGCACGCTCAATACTTTCTTTCTCTATTTTGATATCCGATGGATTTGGTCCCATAAAGTTGTATCCAAGTGTGGATGGAATATCTCCTATAATATCTGTTGGAAATGATGAATTATAATCAGGATTTGCACTAACAACCTCTGTCAAATGACTACTGGGACTTTTATGATGATCATGTTTTTCTTTACAACCCTTTGGACACTTATATACACTGGGTGATAATAGATTTAATGCAACGGCTTTCACCATTCCCCTACCAGTTGCTTCTGCCATTTTATCAAACGTTTTAACAGAATCTTTCATTGTTTTCTTAAATATAGTGAATCCAATATAAATTAATGCTAATACAACTACAACAGTACATCCATATATAAGAATATTTTTATTGTCACTTATCGTATAAATAATAAAAATTAGAACAATAAATATGAGTGCAGACATCATTATTTTTAAAACTTTTGTCATTTTACTATACTTTGATGCGTGTTCGTTGTTCATATTAATAATTGAATCTTGTGTTGAAATTTTACTATTCAATTCATTAATTTGATCATATTTTTTGTAAAAATCTTCATCATATCCTTCTGATAAAGAATCATTAATCTTATTTGATAAATTCATAATATTATTTTTTTTTTTTAAAAATATCAAATTATTATCCATTTTAGTTTGAACGCCCGTAAGTGTGTCATGTGCTGAATTTTTATATTGTTGTTGCAAAACATTAAGAGTTGCATTTTTCTCTGCCTGAACGGCATTTTGACCACCCTTATAAATATTTACATTTTCTAATATTTTATGATATGTTTGTACAGCCTTTTGTTTATCTGTTCTGATATCCATTATATTATATTATAATATAATAAATAATTAGTTGTTCATTCTTGCTCCTCTTTTACTATAATAAAAGTATGCACTAAATAATAGTAGTAATATTAAACATACAACCGATATATAAGTATATATTACTTTTCTTTTATAAACATTCTTTTCAATGCTGAGCTGTAGCATTCTTTCCCTTGAACTTAATAATTTCTGTTTGTTTGTAATATCATTATGTTGCTGGCGTTGCCTTTGCATTTTAAGTTCTAAATCTCCACCTGTTGCTTTAAGTTCATTTTCTAATGTTTGAATTTTTTGATATGTATTTTGAATACCTTTAATTAAATTATTAGTTTCAGAGGTCATATCTTGAATGCTTGCATCTAACGATTCGCCTAATTGACTTAACTGTTGCGATTGTGATACGGATGATGATGAACTTGGCGAAAGTGTATTTCTGTACATTGTTAGCATTCCCAATAATTGCTTAATATTATTTGTTGTTTTTGTTAATTCTTTCATTTCTTGTTCTTTTTGTGCAGGCGGCATTGACATTATTGCCGTTGTTTTATGCATAAGCGAATTTTGAACAGACCCAATCATTTCTTTAATTTGACTTTCAAATTTCTTAATTTCATTAATATTAACAGGCTGGCTCATTATATATTATATAAAAATATATAAAATTGATTTATTATTATGAATATATAACAAATAAATTAATAAATGCATGATGCAAATAAACAAATAATTAACTGTTTTAAACAATTATCAAAACAATATGGGTGTAGTGGTTTAAAATGGAAAAAACGAGCAATAGATAAAGCACTAAAAACAATTAATAAATATGATAATATTATCATATCTGGAACACATGCAAAACAATTAGATAATATTGGCGAAGGTATTGCAAAACGGATTGATGAAATAATTCATACAAATACACTAGCAGAATTAAAATTAATTGAAACAAAAGAAAGCATAGCATTACGAGAATTTAGCAGAATTACTGGGGTTGGTCCATCAAAAGCAAATAAATGGATTAACGATGATAAATTATATTCGATTGAAGATCTTAAAAAAGCAATTAACAACAACAAAATAACACTAACCCATCATATTGAAATTGGATTAAAGTATCTAAATGATTTTGAACAAAAAATTCCACGAATCAATATTGAATTATTTGAAATTCTATTAAAAAAGACAATTAAATCTTTTAAAGACAATGATATTATGTTTGAAATTTGTGGTTCTTATCGCAGAGGGCTTAAATTATCTGGCGATGTTGATATATTATTATCACACCAAAAAAATAAAAACTATTTGAAAAAATTAGTTACAAGATTGACTGATATTGGATGTATTATTGATAATCTAACATTATTGGGAAATAAAAAATATATGGGTGTTTATATGATAGATAAAATTGCAAGAAGAATTGATATTAGATTTATTGAAAGAAAAAGTTATTATACTGCTATGTTATATTTTACTGGTTCAAAAGACTTTAATATTAAAATGAGAAATATTGCATTAAAAAAAGGATATTCTCTTAGCGAATATTATTTAAGAAATATGGAAACTGGCGAAGATATTTTTCTGGATTCAGAAAAAAAACTTTTCGATATTTTAAAGAAAAAATACGTTAAACCAACAAAAAGAATCCCATGATTATCTCCTATTATAAATTATTAAACAAATGACAAGAGCAATAATTATACCAATACAAACATTTTTATTGTTAACCTCATTATTAAATGGTTCAATAATAGGAAGACTATCAATATATCTTTTAGGATGAGCATATGTTTTATATTTCTTATCCAATGTTAATTCATAATTAGGATATGGATAAAAAGGACTATTTGTTATAATAATCTCTTTGCTTGGTGTTTCTTGAACTGGGAATTCAACTGTATAATCTAATCTTTTAATTGCCTCTGTCATTGAAAATTGATTTCCCCTAACATAATTTGCATTATTAATTTGCCCCTGAACAATACCGGCAATTCCATTTTGTGTTGGCAAAAAATATTTATTATAAATCTTATTATATGGTCTTTTACGTGTCATAAAATTTACAGGATCCGCCGCCAATTGGTTACGTGGTGGTGGTGGAAGATAATTATTTGTATCTAATTTTGTTTTATATTCAGTTGATGTCGGTGCAGATGCATAACTTAATAAATCTCCTCTCACTCCGTCTTCATATTGTAAACGTGGCTCGTTGTAACTTCTTGGAACTGGAAATGAAATATATTCTTTGAATAATTTAATTTTATTTTTTAAAATACTCATTTATAATAATTATAAATATTTTATTTGATATATTGGATAAACAAATAATTTTATTTGACACCTCCTCATTAAATAATTATTTAACACATCGATAAGATAATATAATACCAGAGTTTTTACTTGTTCTTGTGATTCTAAATATATCGCCAGATTTGGCTGCATAATATTTAACTAATGGATCTGATAACAAAATTCTTGGAAGCTTTAATTTAGATATATTATATGCTTCCAATAATTTGTTTTCTTCTTCTATGCTAATAATTTCAACTTTTGGAATTAGATAATGTTTAGTAATATTGAAGATAAGACTTTTTAATACAAACGATTCACAATGTTTCATTCGTGTAATATCTTTTGAAAGTGTTTGATTTAGTTTATCTTTGGTTACTAAAATAATATGTAAATTATCTCCATATTCTTTCTTTAATTTATTAAGAATTGATGTAAAATCTTTCTTAGCAAAATTTTTAACTAATGTATGAAAATATACATAAATTTTTTCGTTATTTGATTCTAAATAAATATATAAATTATTAGATTCATACTGGATTTCAAATTGCGAATAAGTCAATGTTAAATTCTCAGGAAGTATTTTACCTCTGTCTGTTAGCATCTCTAATACAGTTTTATATGCTTTAAAAAAGTTTTTTTTTCCTGTCATATCCATGATAATTATAAATATAATTAATATTTTAAATATAAAATAATATCAATTTTAATATAATTTATAAAAATTGATTATATATGGAAATTATCAGTCATATATTAAAATAATAATGATTAAAACACAAGAAGAATTTAAAATTAGAATGCCAAATGATATGCTTACTGCATTTAAAGAAGACATTCTAAATAATAGGATATCGTTGCCTTATTGCTACATTCAAACAGTAGATTCATCACCTTTTATTATTAGACATACGTTTGATAATAGAGATGGCGATAATGTAACTCTTACATCAGAAAAAATACTAAAAAATGAGGAATCATGTTCTAAATTCAACGAATATACTGATATTTCTGATGATTTTCAACATGAAATTGTTGAACAATTAAAAAATGGAAAATTAAAATCACCATTTACTGTGGAAACAAGAATGGATACCAATGGTGTAAGAAAAGAAATTATTTTTTCTTTAAATAATGATGGGTCTGTTCTCAAAAAGTTGCGTTCACTAAGAACATCAAAAATTTCATATAAAGTTTCGACTAAAAAAATGACAAGAATTCAAGCGAGAAGTACCATGAACAAATTCAGTAGCGCAATTCAAGCAAAAAATGGAGTCACTATGAAATCGAAAGAAGATATATATATAACAACACAAGAAGGAGTTTCAATTGGAAAACACGATATAATTATTCAAAAAAAGAAAGAACCCAGTGGGAGAGGTACATGCCTGCCATCACCCGCAGATATGTTTAAAACACCATATAAATCCAAGGTTAAAACAAAATCCACCCATACAAATAAATTTGTTTTCAAAAAGAAAGATAGAAAAAATTCAATACTTGTTCGTAATTTACCTCGGAATATTGAAGAAGACGAAGTACGAACTTTATTTAAAGAATATGGTAGAATTAGAAATATAAAAATTCTTAAATACGAATTTGAAACCAAGGCGTTTGTAAATTATTATTTGGAAAGCGAGGCAGAATCAGCAATTGAATACATGAATGGACACAGAGTAAATCATATGATTCTGATGGTTGTTTTTGGCAAATCAAAAAGATAATATTTTTATAGGCAACATCCAGATAGTTTATAATTAAAAAATGATATTTATTTATAAATAAATAACACAAATATTTTATAAATGATTAAAATTAGAAATAAACATTTTTACAATTGTGAGCGGCTTGCAATTGATCATATATTTAGTGAGTTCGACGACATCACTTTATTATGTAATTTAACAAGTAATTCAATAACTTCTTTACAATATTTATATTTTAGAAAACACTATATTATTACAAAAACATCTAAGTGTTTTAAGTCATGTGATAACGAAATTAACGGCAAAAATAATAATTTAGATTTTATATATGAGGTTACTTATGAAAAAAAAAATTTACAAGAAGCATTTGTAGATTTTATTAAATCTTTGCAACCAAATCAATATCATTATTATAATGAAATTGATGGCGAAATAAGGTCTTATGTTGATATTGATTTTTTTAGTGTAGATGATTATGGTCCAGGAGATATTATTGATGTTAAAACAAAAAACGGCATCAGAAAACTAATTATCAATATGAGGAGAGATAATTATGATGATATTACAGATTCAAATTCTATTCCATATAAATATTGCCAGATTTATGGATATCAAAGATATTTAAATACGGATCTCCGATTAGAATTAGATGAAATTGGAATCCAATTTTTATACCAAAATAGCATTATTATGTATGATAATTTGGATGAAACAAACCACGGAACACTAAAAAAGATTAAAAAATCTTATTTTATATTTAATAAACATAAAAAATGGCAAAGAATTACTATTATTCCTAATTCATATGGAAGAGAAGTCGGTTTTACATATTATGAAAATATTATTAAAGACAATAAATGGAACATTGAAATATTGGTATCCCCGCTGGAACGCATGAACCTTCAAACATTAGAAATTAGAAAAATAGGATAATCTAACATTATTGTCGCAAACATATTAGAAAAAATGATACTTATAATACCAATTATATTTGATTATTGTAAGATGGCACTATCTTCAACCAAAAAATTATGTGCTGTTTTTCCGGAAACAGAACACCTAGATACGATACCGCGATGGCCCATTACGGATAGCACACACGGCGCGTACAACAGTACTCCAAGAATATATGTAGAACCATATTCTGATATAGCCATTGTGTGCATGGAGGAGGGGCGGTGCGTTCCGCGTCAATTCACAGAATGCTTGATTACGATTCGTGACAATAACGATACAAAGTGCTAAGAATGCACAATTAGATTATAACCAGATTACTTAAATATTATGTATTATTATATTATTATATTATGAATTTTTTAATTAAACAAAAAATCACTGAAATTTTCAGTAAAACAAAAGATCCTCTATCAATTAAGAGAATTAGATATAAACTCGGAAAAACAAAAAGAAAAGTAGTTATTGCCATTTTACATGAATTGATTGATGACAAAGTAATTACTAAAGCTGGTCCGTTGGAAACAGGATCTGGAAAATATTCTTTATTACTTTATAAATGTATTTCAACTAAAAATTAACAGTAATTGCTTGTTTGTCTTTATTAATAATAAACGAAATATTATTACTCTTTTTAGTTACAGACATATGTTCATTTTCATAACTATTTTTAATGACATTCAAAATATCATCAGATGTAAGACCATGATTTCCAGTTAACATTGGTTTTAAAATTTTTACATCAATGCTATGTGTTTTATATCTGTGACATCTTACACAAAGTACATGAAAATTTGACTTATCATCTTTACCCCCATATTGGAATGGTATGATATGATCAATATCAAATGAAGGATCTAATAAAGAGTTGCATAAATTGCATTTCCATTTTTGTGCAAATGCAATTGTTCTTTTTGTGTATTCTGTTATATTTGCTCTTTTACATACAGTTTTTGGGTCAGAATCATTGCGCTTTCTTTTTTTTGATTCTCTAATATATTTATTGCGTTTATCGGAAAAATTTAATGGAAATAAAGATTTATTATCTACAAGTCTCATGTCATATGATTCTGCCGCATCCTTTGCTGTGTCATATGATTTTCTTGAAAGTTTATCATTAAATAATGACTTAAATTTACCTGTTTTTATGTATTTGATTACTCCGTTATAGATACGACATCGAACATATCCTGGTAGTGAATTATTTTTAAGTGGCATTTGTTATTAGTTGGATCTTGTTGTATTAATTAAAAAATTTTCATTTTTTTTGTTGAATTAAGACAAAGGTTCTTTATGTTGATATGGATATGTCTGATTAAATGTAAATCCATGTCTATATGGTTTTCTATATCTATCTCTTCTATAATAATGTATTGGATCTGATCCTTCTCTAACATATTTATATGGTTTTTGAATATAATCTACCCATCCTTCTTTTACATTAAATTTACCAAAATAGTAAGCAGCAAATAATACAAATAATACAAATAACACAAATAATAATATTATTTTCATTATATTATTTATTAATATAATAAATAATTTAATTTATTGCATTATAGTATAAAAATGGACGAATTATTATCAGCAATTTTATTGTCAATCTTAATTATACTCATTGTAGTAAGTGTTGTACTTATGGTCAGAAGTACCAATCCCAACCACCCCCATCACCCTCATCATCATAGAATAATAGGAGGTTGTCGTGGGACAAGATTTGGTTGTTGCCCCGATGGAGAAACTGCCAAAGAAGATCCAGAAGGCACCAACTGTTATCCAAAAAGATTAATTGGCGGTTGCGCAGGAACGCGTTATGGGTGTTGTCCAAATGGCAGAACGGCACGTGTAAACCGCAGAGGCAGTAATTGTTAATTATATATAAAATATGACACATATTTATATTATATTATGTTGTTACAATAAATATCCAATGGATAATACAGACAAAAAACGGAAATATTCTTCCTTAAATGGAAGAACAGAAATAAAAGACGGGAAACTAGATTGTGTTGGTGATAAAGAGCACAAAAGACTCGGCAAAGGTTCATATGGCGAAGTGTTCGCCTATGGTAAGATCATGGCATTGAAGAAAGTATACCTTCGTAATTCTGATGGTGATGTCGATCCTGTGATCATTGAGTCTTTTGCAAAAGAATGTGCAGTGGCACTGAAGATGATGGGTTTGCAAATTCCAGGCGTTGTGACAACACCCCGCAAACCAAAGATTGTTCTTGACGAAGACGGGGCACCGTTATATGGCCATCTCTTTATGACTAAGGAAGAACATGACGCGAACAAAGAGTTGTTCGATTATGGAGAAATTTTCTCTATCTTTAGACAAATTCTGAATGCATTGAGTTTGCTCAGCGAAAGAGGAATAGGCCATTTAGATATCAAACCAAGAAACATACTTGTTTCCGGAAGAGGAGAAAAAATCAAGGCGTATCTTTGTGACTTTGGTTTGTGTTGCTTGCCTGGACCAGGTACAAATATGTACAACCCATGGCATTATGTGGTAACAAGATGGTATCGGGCCCCAGAGGCATTCAAGATCGGTCATGCATTTGACTATCACAAAGTTGATATTTACTCATTGGGAGTAAGCATTCTTGAATTGGCATGCGGGTGTCCTTTATCTGAGACGATTTTTGAACTTTTTGGTTATGTTCTAAGAACGAAACGTTTTAGAGAATCCGAAGACAAGTACTATGAGGATATTCTTCTCACCAAATCAAACTTGGAACGAATTATTGAGGAGATGATGAGAAAATGTGTTTTTCGTTCACCAGATGAATGTGAAAAAAAACACATCGAGATGCTATTTGAACTGCTGGAAAAAATGATGTCTTTTGACCCAAATGACCGTCCGACAGCAAAAGAGGCCCTTATGCATCATATTTTCACAGTAAACGACTCCCCGAAAGGTGTAGATGAACTCTGAGATGTAGATTTATAAAAAATGATACAATATTTATCAAATATAATACATATATAGAATATATTATGCCTACACCATCAAAATATAATAACACTCGGTTCGACAAAAATGTCGATTCTTGCATCGACTCCTGTGGACGCTTCGACGATTTGAAATGCCAGGAATGGCACAAAAAAGAGTTAGCACGCCATAAGCGACGTCAAGATATCGCGCTGGTGCTTGAACGAATGCTCAAGAAGCGGTGCACTCACTGTTGACAGACGTGTGTAGATGGTAATTTTTATTACCGACTAAATTATAAATATAATATGAAATAACTCCGATAATGCTACCAACAACAACTTGTTGAATGGTGTGGCATCCTAATTTAACTCTACTATAAATCATATAAAAAGAAACAATTGTCAATATTATTTTATATTTAATATCTTTGCTATTATTTAACTCATTCGATAAAAAAAATGATATTGATTGGGCATGACCAGATGGCATCCCGTAACTTTTTGATAATGAACCATCTGAAATTATTTTACAATTTTTAGCTCCAAAGGGCCTTGTTCCCCTTCCAAATATTGGGAATGATTTATTCCCCATAAATGGTTTAAATAAATATTCTTTTAATACATGATTACTTATATTATTTAATATATATGCAATAAGCAACTTCCATTCATCATAATCAATTGCCTTATAAAAAATATATAACATTATTAAAAAAGGAAACATTCTTTCAATTTCTTTTATAAATTCCATTATATTATATAATTATAAATTTATAATTCTAATTGATCCACCGTCATTTAAAATCTCTAATATTTGAACTCTTTCTTCTGAATTAGGTCCAAATGCTTTTGACATTCCAGTATCTACTCTCCATAGTTTATTATCACATCTACAATTAATTCCTGCATCTTGGGGAGTATGCCCGATTACAATAAAATTCGATCCCAACATTGCAAGCGATTTATAAACTTTATTGCAATTTGGATTATTTTTAGCCATTTTTCTATTCCACAAAAATCCATCCTGGTGAAGAAACATTTTTTTAAATTTTGTTGTATCTTCTAATTTAATATCCCCCAATAAATATTTTTTCATTAATAAATTAATATTTTGAATGCTATATTTCTTTAGCAATTTAATACTAATTCCACCATGAACAAATATCCAGTTACCTATTTTTAATATAATAAATCTTTCTGACAATAATCTTGAAATCATTCCACCTGGTTTAAATAATTTATATCTATTTATTTTTCCACCATATTGACTTATTCCCATTGGGCTAACATAATCAAAATTTCCCATCACATTCATTAATTCATGATTCCCTATTAGCGAATAAACACCACCACCAACCTTAATTGCCTGTAAATGCAACCCCGCAAATAAATTTATTATTCTTAAATCTGAATTTTCATCTTTAATATTATATCCCCTTCCACCTCTATCTATCTGATCACCCATTTGCACAATAACTGTTTTTCCTCCTTTCCATTTTATTCTTTTAGTTATAACACCAGATCTATATAAACATTTAATAGTTGCATCATAATCTCCATGTAAATCCCCTATAACTAATATTCTTTTTTTTGAAGAGACAATACCATATATTTCATTGTTCATATTATATAATATTATATAATATAAATATAAATATAAAATATATTTAGAACATATTATTGATATATTTTATAATTGTTTGATTTTGTAAAATTTATTTATAACACGTTATATTTATTTGGTACTTTTATTATGTGTTTGTTACAACATCATCTATTACAACATCATCTGTTACAACATCATCTGTTACAACATCATCTGTTACAACATCATCTATTACAACATCATCTGTTACAACATCATCTGTTACAACATCATCCACTGCCACATCATCTGTTACAACATCATCTGTTACAACATCATCCACTGCCACATCATCTGTTACAACATCATCCACTGCCACATCATCCACTGCTACACCATCTACTGCTACACCATCGTGTTCTGTGTGTGGCTTCCTTGGAGGGCGTTTTGTTTTAAGTTTGTCTGC
>Ga0114934_10001254_pt1 | contig 16416 bp, 18 predicted proteins | sample 4SBtaG_2_FD_99695 | JGI IMG/M metagenome (GOLD analysis project Ga0114934, IMG submission 99695) | Deep subsurface microbial communities from Kolumbo volcano to uncover new lineages of life (NeLLi) - 4SBTROV10_white metaG | ecosystem: Environmental > Aquatic > Marine > Volcanic ... | reverse complement strand
GCCGACGACCCTAGATCAAGCTCAGCCCCTGCACGCCGGGCGAAGTCGTTGCGCCGGCTAGTTACCGCGGGCTTTCGCGGTGGCAACTACGTAGGCGGCAAAAACCGGGCACTCGTCGAGCAGCGACGCGAACTCGCGGCGGTTGAACGCCAACACGGTTGCATCAGCGAGGACGCTGACAGTGGCCGATCGCATCTGGTTTTCGAGCAACGCCATCTCGCCCACGATGTCGCCGGCATCCAAGCGGGCGATGGAAGCGCCATCGCGCGACACGGACAGCGAGCCGTCGACAATCACCAGAAACTCGCGACCAAACGTGTCTTCGTTGATGACGGTGCGACCGGCGGGCAACTCGACGCTTGTGCCGCGAAGCGTCAGCGTTTCGAGCTCGTCGATTGGCAGAAGTCGGGCCAACTCGGTTGCGGCGAGCGAGTCTGGGATAACGGTTTTGTGGCGAAGAAGCATGGGGGGACCTCCGTTGAACTTACACTGTATGCCTGCGGGCCCAACAAGTCACGGCCGTGCGACAACTGTCACGTTCGGCGCCCGCGCTAGACGAAGCTCACCAAGATGGCGGCGTTGGCAATGGTGACCCCATCGGACCCGCTAACGCCGGGCACGTCCAAACCACCGACTTCGGCGCGGACGGTGACCGTGCCATACGGAACCTCGGCCGCTATGGCCTCCAGGTCAACGGACGCCGGTTGAGCGCACCCCACAATGACCTCGATGTGCATGTCGTCTCGGGACCGATCGGTGGCGGTGAAGAAGTGCAGCGAACTGTGGCGTAACGCATCGCTAACCGCACGGCGACCTGCTTTGGTGTAGTCACGGCCGTGGACGTCGACGCCCATGCCCATTTCGGTGATCCAACGGGTGCTGCTCATGATTTCGCCACGCTAACAATCCTTCCAACAAACACGGGACCTTGGTCCCTGTTCGGCGCCGGAGGAGATTCCTACGGTCAAGACAAGACCGCGAAGCAATAACCGCAAGACGATAGATGACCACGAGGAGGAACCGTGACAAACGTTCGCACCGGCATAGTCGTTGGAGTTGACGGTTCTGAGGCGTCTGAAGCGGCGCTCGAGTGGGCCTCGGTCATGACCGACCGGTTTGGCCCGATCCGTCCGTTTTACGCTTGGGAATATCCGATGGCAGCCATGGCCCCGTCGCCTTTTGGGTTGGGGGCCGTGCCGGCATCCGACGAGATGCAGACCGCGGCCGAGGCCGCCGCCGCCGAGTTCATCACCGACCTCGACCAGATCGATCTCGCCAACCCCGTGGTTCGCCGCGGCGACCCAGCCCAGTTGTTGCTCGAGGAATCCCAAGATGCCGAACTTCTGGTGGTCGGCACCCGGAGCCGAGGCCCGATCCGCGCTGCGCTTCTCGGCTCGGTCGGACGCTACCTGGCCGATCACACATCGATTCCCCTAGCGATCGTCCCCCACCGCGGCGAGGCCTCCGCTCGCCCCTCTCCGAGGCATGTCGTGGTGGGGGTCGACGGCTCCGATGCTTCGATAAATGCGTTGGTTTGGGCCGCTCGCTGCTGTCCTGACGACGCCATCATCACCGCGGTCACAACCTGGCAGACCCCGGTCGATGGTCCGATGTGGTTTGCCGACTCAAGATTTGACGTAACCCAGTTTCAGACCCACGCCCGCGACACGGTCAACGAGGCCGCCGACAAGGTGTGCGCTGAAATGGGATGGGACACGGACAAGATTCAACGAGAGATCGCCGAGGGCGATCCTCGGTGGGTGATGTTGGCCCGGGAAGGCGATTGCGATCTTTTGGTGCTCGGTCAACGAGGTCGCCGCGGGCTCCAGCACCTGTTCTTGGGTTCGACGACCACCGCCTTGATTCATCGGCCCCATTGTCCAATCGTTGTAGTGCCGAGCTAGCGACGATGCCGTCCACTCTCACCTCCATGGCAACCGATGAATGCTGGTCCGCTCTACGGGGTGCTTGTGTCGGTCGACTCGCCGTAAGCAACGGACGTCAGCCCGATGTGTTCCCAGTCAACTACGTGATCGACGAAGGCACCATCGTGATCCGAACGGCCGCCGGTACCAAGCTCGCCAGCGCGATCATGGGCGGCCTCGTCGCATTCGAGATCGATGGCACTGACCGCGAACGTCATCTTGGCTGGAGTGTGGTCGTTCACGGCACGGCCCGCGAGCCACACACACTTCCCGCCGCACTGCACGACCAAGCACTCGATGTCGAACCGTGGGCGCAGGGCGAAAAAAATCGATTCATCCAGATAACCCCGAACACGGTCACCGGTCGACGCCTGGTGCCACTAAATCCCGCGAACGGAACGGTCATCGCGACCGATCTTGAACGTCGCGACGAAGCCGCCCAACGACTGTTCGGACTGGCCTTGAGACTCGAGACCCTTGACGACCTCTCCGGGTCGAGCGGCGAAACAATCAGTCAAGTTCTCAATGGGCTGTCCAGAGTCATCGAACAGTTGCGCGACGGCCGTCCCTACGAGCAAGACTGAACCATGGCAACCAATCACGAGCCCGACCCTCGACCAATTCGCGTCGCGATATTGGATGATCACGAGATCGTCCGCCATGGCGTCGCCGACTTGGTGGATGCCGAAGCCGACATGGCAGTCGTCGGTCAGGCCTCGTCTGGTGCCGAGATGCTACAAGTCGTTGATTCCTTCACTCCTGACGTCGCCGTGCTCGACGTAAGACTTCTGGACGACAGCACCGACGGCATCAGTACCTGTCGCGATATCACGTCGGCTCATCCCGATACCAAGTGCCTAATGCTGACGTCGTTCTCGGATGATCAAGCGCTGGTCAACGCCGCATTGGCAGGTGCTGCTGGCTTTGTCTTGAAACAAATCCGCGGCAACGACCTCATCGAGTCGATCCGAAAGGTCGCCTCCGGGGCGCAGCTACTGGACAACGCCGAAGTACGGATGGCGATGCAGCGGCTGCGGTCGAGCGAAGCTGGCGCCCTCGAAACTTTGACTCAGCAAGAGCGGAGAGTCTTTGATCTGATCGGGGAAGGCAAGTCCAACCGCCAGATTGGCGAAGAGTTGTTCATCGCCGAGAAGACGGTGAAGAACTACGTATCGAACGTACTAGCCAAGCTCGGCATGGTTCGCCGCACCGAAGCGGCCGCGCTTGCCGCTCGTCTCGAGGAGCGAGAGCGAACGAAATACGAGTGACTATCCTCGTGAAGGTGCCTGACTCGGTCGATCCCATGTCACAAGATTCCCTCTGGGAGCAGATGCCCGACGCGTTGCTGCTCGTTGATGAGCAGGGTTCGATCGTCGGCTGCAACTCGTTCGCAGAACAGACCTTCGGTTGCCCCGGATCACTGATAGGGCGCACCGTCGAGTCGTTGATGCCCGATCAATTCGCAACCGGTCACCCCGCTCTCAGAAACGGCTTTCATGATTCGGCCGAGCGCCGGCCCATGGGCGCCGGTGTACCATTGAGAGCGAAGCGGGCCGATGGCTCGACTTTCCCGGTCAACATCTCGCTATCTCCGTTGGACGACCAGATGGTGATCGCCGCCGTGCGAGATATTACCGAGAAGGTCGAAACCGAGGCGAGGTTGCTCGACGCGACCCGACGCCGAATTTTGGCCGAAGACCACGAACGCATCGCCCGCGAGATGCACGACACCATCATCCAGGAATTGTTTGCTCTGGGAATGAGCATGCAGTCGCTGATTCCCAGGCTCAGCGACGAAACACATGCCACGCGCATCGGCGCGGCTGTCGACACCCTCGACGACGTGATTCATTCGATCCGGGCGCTGATTTTCGACATCCGTCAAACCCGACCGGCTGACGACTCGCTGCGGTCCAAGATCGTCGACATTGCCACGAGCTTGATCCCCTCACTCGGGTTCGAGCCAACCGTAATCTTTCGCGGGCCGGTCGACGCTACACCTTTGGTGCTGCACGACGATCTCTGTGCCGCCGCCCGCGAAAGCCTTACGAATGTCGCCCGCCACGCCGCCGCCGACACGGCCGCCATCGACGCCTTTGTCGACGACTCTGCGGTGATGCTTCGAGTGACCGACGACGGCGTCGGAATGCCCGACCAAGCCACCCGCCACAGCGGCCACGCCAACTTGGCCGACCGGGCGTTGAGCGCCGGGGGCGAGTTCCGAGTTCGTCGCCACGACGAGGGCGGCACTCTTGTCGAGTGGCGCGCCCCCCTCAGCTAGGCGCCGCTTGCGCCTACTAGTGCCGCCGCAAGAAGGTACTCAGGGGGGCCAGCACAAGTTCTGGACATTCGATCAGGATCGAGTGCCGAACTTCGGGCAAGATGACCAACTCGCTGTTTGGTAGTTCCGAATGAATGAACTCGTTGAGGCGTGGGTTGCAGCCCGGATCGTTCTCCCCGGTTAGAACCAGGCAAGGAACGTCGATCTCATGAAGCCAGGGCGCCATCTCGGTTTCGGCGTAGACGTCGAACACCGACAAAAACACTTCCGAAGGGGTGTTGATGACTTGTTCGATTCGGTGATCGATCTTGGCGGGGTTAGCGCTAGCGAACTCGTCGGTGTACCAACGACCGACCAGCGTTGGCAACGTATCGGCAATGCCGTCAGCGCGCATTTTGGCGACGACCCCTTTGACTCTCGCGCTGTCATCAGGTGTGCGACCGGCGGCGGTCGAAAGCAGGCCAACCGACAGTGTGCGCTGCGGATACCTCAGCGCGTAGCGAGGCCCGATCATGCCACCAAGCGAATGCCCGATTACGTGCAATTTCTCGTGGCCGAGTTTGTGCCGTAGGGCTTCGAGATCGTCAACCAGATCGTCAAGCGTGTACGGGACCGGCGGAATCGGACTGTCGCCGTGGCCGCGTAGATCGTAGGTGACACAAGTGAAGTGCTCACTGAGTTCGGGTACCAGCGCGTCCCACGTGACTTTGCGCGAGCCGATGCCATGCACCATGTAAAGCGCCGGCCCCTCGCCGGTCACCGAGTAGCTGACGTCGATGGCCGCCATCAGCGAGTCCCGTCTTTGCCACCAACAAATTCGGGCATCACTTCGGACGAAAATCGTTCCATCATCTCGATCGTTTCCTCTCGGCCTTGCCCCAGATGCGAGGACAATATCAATTCGTCGATCTCGCGCTCCTCGTACTCGCCGAGTCGGTCGACCATCTGCTCGGCAGTGCAAATCATGATGTTGGCGTCGAGCTCTTCGATCGATTGCTGGCGTGGCAGCGCGGCAATGCACCCATCCTTCACAACGCCCGGACCAACAAACACGTTGTCGAATCGTTTGTAGTACTCGAACGCCATCTCGAGCTTTTGGCGCCGATCGGTCTCGTCGCGGGCGCAGTAGACGATTCGACTGAGCATGATCCGCAGGTCGTTGCCGGCTTCGCCCATCTCGGCCTTGGCCGTCTTGTGGGCATCGACCTGCATCTTGAACAAGTCCGGAGACCCCGACAGCGGCGTGGTCTGGATGTTGAAACCACGCAAGGTTGAGTTCCGGATGCCGTCGTGGTTCATTGTGGCGATCATCATCGGCGGCCGAGGCTGCGTCAGTGGTCGCGGCATGATCGTGAGCGGGTCGAAGTCGTAGTAATGCCCGTGATGTTCGACTTCGTACTCGGTGAGCAATCTCAACAACACGTCGAGTGACTCGTCGAACTTGGCTCTGCTCTGTTCGATCGGCGTCCCGAGGCGTTCCATCTCGTACCCGAAGGCCCCTCGGCCCACCCCGACGACCAACCGGCCGTCGGTCAAGATGTCGGCCATCGCGATCTCGCCGGCCAGAAGCCGCATGTCGTGCAACGGCAGAACCACCACCGACGTCACGATGCCGAGCCGTTCGGTTTCGCAAGCAATCTTCACCGCGAACTGCAACGGCGCCGGGTTGAGCAGCACGTTGATCACGTGATGTTCGGGAATGGAGACACTGTTGAAGCCGAGCCGCTCGGCCACCTTTGCTTCCTCGACCATGTCGGCATAAAGGCGAGCGCCGCCATAGCTCGGGTCGGGCAGATAACTCGAGAGGAAAAAGTTGAAATCCACGCGGCGAGTATGCAGATTTGACCATCGGCGCGCAAGCCCGCCGCCACCGGCAAGAATGTGACCATGCCCCCCAGCCTCCGACGCATCGCAGCGTTCACCACCGATCCGGCGGGCGGCAACCCCGCTGGCGTCTGGATCGGCGACGCACTGCCCGAACCGGCCGAGATGCAAAAAATCGCCGCCGATATCGGCTATTCCGAAACGGCGTTCGTCGCTCCGGTCAGCGGATCGGTCCGCACGATCCGCTACTTCAGTCCCCTCGCTGAAGTGCCGTTTTGTGGGCACGCCACGGTTGCCACAGGTGTTGCGCTGGGAACCGACGAAGGTTTGGGCGATTTCGTCCTGTCATCATCAGTTGGCGACATTGCGGTGCATGTTTTCGACGGGCCTCTCGGTGTCGAAGCATCGCTCACCTCCGTCGTACCGACGCACAAGCCGTTGGCACCCGAGCTGCTGGCGGCGATTCTGACGCTACTAAACTGGACCGAGGCCGAACTGGACGGGACTCTCGCTCCGGTGCTGGCCTACGCCGGTGCCTGGCACGCCATCATCGCGACCGCAACCCATAGCCGTCTCAAAGATCTCGAGTACGACTTCGATGCGCTGAAGGAACTCATGAACGATCATGGTCTCACCACTCTTCAGTTGGTGCACCGGGTCGGACCGATGTTGTTCATGAGTCGCAACCCCTTCCCGGTCGGTGGCGTGACCGAAGATCCCGCGACCGGCGCGGCCGCCGCGGCACTCGGTGGGTACCTCCGCGACGCTGAACTAACCGAAGTTCCGACCGACATCGTGATTCATCAGGGCGCCGACATGGGACGCCCCAGCGAACTCCGCGTGTCGATCCCGGTCGCCGGCGGCATAACCGTGTCGGGAAACGCCGTCACCATTCGTTAGCCGCAGGATAATAATCCGGTTAACCTCGCGTTATGGCAGAGATCACCATTGGGTCACGAATCAAGAAGTCCCCCTATTACAACTGCACGCTCGCAGCCGGGGTCACCCACTTCACCATCTACAACCGCATGTATATGCCAACGTCGTACGGCGATCCGGTGGGTGAGTACGAAAGGCTCAACACCGGCGTCTCGATATGGGATGTAGGCGCCGAACGCCAGGTCGAGATCAGCGGTCCCGACGCTCGGGCCATGGCCCAGTACGTGTCAGCTCGCAGCCTCACCGGCCTAAAGCCGGGACGGGCTCGCTATGCGCCGATGGCCAACTACGACGGCCACTTGATCAACGACCCGATCGCGCTTTGCCTCGCCGAGGGCCGTTGGTGGCTGTCGATCGCCGATTCCGACGTTGTGCTGTTTTGCCAGGGCGTCGCCGGAGCGATGGGGTTCGATGTCGAAGTGTTCGAACCCGACGTTTCGCCGTTAGCAGTACAAGGCCCTCGGGCCGAAGATCTCTGCGGTGACTTGTTCGGTGCAGAGCTCATCGAGAGCATCGGCTTCTTTCATCATCGCGAGGTCGAACTCGACGGGATTGAGATGGTGATTTGTCGATCCGGGTGGAGTCGCCAAGGTGGGTTCGAACTCTTCTTGACCGACGGCTCGCGAGGCGAAGACCTGTGGAACGCCGTTTGGGAGGCCGGCGAGAAATACGGGATCGGCCCCGGAACTCCCAACCAGATGGAACGACTCGAAAACGGCTTGCTCTCGTATCGGTCCGATACCGACGCGACCACCGACCCGATCGAGGCCGGTCTTGGGGCCTACGTCAACCTCGACGCCGATCACGACTTCGTGGGCAAGGACGCCCTAATTCGACGCCACGCCGATCCGTCGTCGCGACGGCGGCTCGTGAACGTGACGATCAACAGCGAGGTTGCGGTTATCGACCAGCCATGGCCCGCCACCATCGACGGGGAAATGGTGGGCGAGCTGCGAGCAGCTAGTTGGTCGCCAAAGCTGGGTCGCAACATCGGGCTGGCTCTGCTTGGCGTCGCCCACGCCGAACCCGGCACCAAACTTCGGGTTGATGTCGGCGAGACGCCTCTCGAGATAACCGTGTCGGACGTGGCGTTCGGCGTCAGCCTCTAATAGCTCCGGCGTTGCTCGGCCCCGTCGTACAAGATGTCGGCGTAGTTGTGGTTGATGACGTCGCGTCGCGCCACCTCGCTCGGCACGCACAGCCCGGTCGGCGGTGGCACTGACTGATACGGCGACGGCACACCCGCACCGACATCGGCGGCGTAGGCGTCGCCGCGTAACTGTCGAACGTGCGCGGCAATGTAGGACTGCAGGGCGAAGCCGATCCGCCGCTGATTGCTCGGGTTGGGTTGGGAACCATGGATAGTACGCGGATGATGAATCGACATCTGACCGGCCCGCAGCTCGAGGTTGACCGCGGCGGCCGCGTCGACCCCATCAACGTTTTGACCGCGCGTCAAAATGTTCTCTTCGTCGAAGGTGTCTCGATGATCCAGCAACGGCTGGCGCTGGCTGCCGGGGATCATGGCCATGCACCCGTTTGAAATCGTGCTGTCGGTTAGGGCTATCCACGGAGTGGCGAAATCGAGGGGATCGAGCCCCATGTATCGACCGTCTTGATGCCAACTCACATATCCCGTCGAACTCGGCTCTTTGATGAACATCACCGAACCCCACAACACGATGTCGGGTCCGATAAGAGACCGAACACAATCGAGCACGGTTGGGTGTCGAGCTACCTCGTCAAGCACCGGCACTACCAGGTGGGCGTTATTGCGATTGGTCGGATGCAGTTGATCGGGGTGGGCTTGCTCGGCGGCTTCGTACGCCGCACGAATCTCGGCAATCTCACTCGACGTATAGACGTCGATCGGCGACACGAACCCGTCACGGTGATATTGCTCGATTTGCTCGGCCGACAATCCGCTCATGTAATTATGGGAAGCTCCGGAGCGGCCCGACGACTCAAATAGTGGGCGCCGTCTTCGCGCACCACGATGTTCTCCTCGTGAACCATCATCCGTCCCGGCGCCCAGGTGAGCCCGGGCTCGAGGGTCAGGACCATGCCTGGTTCGATCACCGTATTGTCGGTCGCGGTGTTGGAAGGCCATTCGGTGACCTGCATGCCGAGGCCGTGTCCCATTCGGCCGACGCTGTTCCCGAGCGAGCCACCAGCATCGAGAACATCGGCCATGGCCTTCCAGACATCGGTGGTCGTAGCACCCGGCACTGCCGCGGCAAACCCGGCTTCGGTCGACTGCCACACCGTTTCGTAGGCCCGCTTTGCCGAGTCGTCGGCGTGGCCGAAGGCAAAGTTGCGGTCAAAGTCCGAGAAGTAGCCGTCATGCACTGAACCGGTGTCGAACAACAAAATGTCGCCCTCGCCGATTGTTCGATCGGTGGGTGTCTTGATGATGTCGTCAAACCCGCCCAGCCCGGTGGAACCCACCAGGTAGGGCACGTCGTCGGCCCCCCGTTGAAGAATGTCGATGCGAAATTTGGCAAACGCTTGGCGTTCGGTATCGCCCACCGACACCAATTGCGGCAGTCCTTCGAAGGCGTCCGATACCACCGAACAGATGTAGGCGACCTTGGCGATTTCGGCTTCGGATTTGATCATTCGAAGTTTCGAGACAATGTCGGTTGCGTCGACAAAGTCGTGGCCAGTCAGATCGCGGCGGAGCTGATCAAAATCGCCGGCCGGCATCCGCACGTGCGTTTCGGGACCCATCGGGACCCCGATCGACCCCGCCGAGCGGCCGGCGATTTCTCGTAACGTCTCGACTAGCAACGTCACCCCGTCGTCTTCGGGCGCGGGCGACGACCACGTTCGGATGTCGTCGATCCAGGTCTCGGCCATCGACGAGCGCCCGATGCTGGGGATCACCGCAACCGGCTTACCAGCTCGGGGAATGATCACGAACCACGGCCGGGTGGGGCTCAACCAAAACAGGGTGTGGAATCCGGTGAAGTAACGAACTTCGGGTTCGGTGCAAATAAGCAGTGCATCGAGGCCCCGTTGGGCCATGTGAGATTGAGCTTTAGCGGTGCGAGATTCGAACTCTTCTACCGAGAACCCCCGGGGCGGTGCCAACACGTCAGACAACTTGTCGAGTCCTCTTCTCAGACCCAGGGACAGTTGGAATTGCGGTCACCAAATGTTGTGCCTTTGGCGTAACGGTCGAAGGTGAACGGTTCGAGTTCCCACGGCTTGTTGCCGCTGACCATCAGGTCGGCGGTGAGTTTGCCCACGCCGATCATCTTGAACCCGTGATTGGAATCGGCAATAACCCAGGCGTTGTCGGCGACGTAGTCAAAGATCGGCACGTTGTCGGGCGTGAATGCCCCAACCCCGCCGTTGCGACGCTGCTTGTAGTAGGGCTCGAGATTCTCGAACCGTTCGAACAACATGCCCAACGTCGTGCAGTAGTACTCGGGGAACCAGTCGTCGGCCTGATACTCATCGTTGAGGTGGCCATAGGGCTCAGCGGTCCCGTGGGGACCCAACTTGATCGGTATCGTGCCGCCTTGCAGCCCCGGCGCCCCTACCCGTTCGGCGGCGTATCGGGTGTAGGTGTAGACGTGGTCTTGGATCATCTCGCCGTTCTTGCCATACACCGGCGTGTTCATCAGTTCCACGTGCAAAACGGGTGCATCCTTGCCGTCGGCGGTGCGGTAGTCGACCCCAGGCGGCAGGAATACTTCGCCTTCGAGCAACCGCCAGTAGTTCCACATTGCGGCATCGGTCTCGGTGTGGCCGTCGGGGTACAAAATGTCGAGAGTGTTGGGTCCGCCCAGCCATTCCCAATGTTTCGGCGTCCAAGCACCAGCACCAACGATCACTTGCTCGCATTGGATGTTGCCGGACTTGGTTTGGACAGCGTGGACCGCACCATCACGCATGTCGTAGCCGGTGACCTCGACGCCATAAACCCGTTGCACCCCCCACTGGCGGCACTTCTGATCGAGCCCCCACATAACCATGTGCGTGCCGGCATAACCCGAACGGTGTTCGTGCAAAACAACATCGCAGTTGTTGGTTTTGAAATCCGGCCAGAGGCTCTTCAGAAACTTGTGAGCTTCTGCGCCGGTGTAAAGGTCCGACGGGTATCCAGCCTCGATTTGGCTCTCGTTGAGCTTGACGTAATCCTCGGCTTGGTTATCTTCGCCGATCGACACGTAGCCAACCTGTTGGAACCCAAAGTTGACCGGGTCGCTCTCCCAAACTTCGACACTGGCCCGCAGGATCGAATGCAGCGGGCCAGTCATGTAGAGGTTGCGCACGCAGCCGCACGCCAACCCGGTCGCCCCGGCCCCTGGACCCTGTTTGTCGATCAAAACAACGTCACTGCCTTTCCCCTTGCCACTTTTCTCCAGCGCCATGGCTAGGTGATAAGCGGTGGACATCCCGTGAATCCCCGCTCCGACCACCACAAATTTGGCACTCGCGGGAAGCGGATCGATGTTGTTCATTGGGATGACCGCGGGATTGGTCATGACCCCGTCGACCTGTTCGGGAAGTGGTCGATCCATGAATGGGTACCACTGGTTGTGGCCTGCAGTGTTGGGGAATTCCATTGGCGGAAGCTACGCGTCTTCTCGCCGAGAGGCAATGACTGATCTGAGGCGGTAGACCATTGGGGTGCTGATAGTTGTTTCACCTGCCAAGTCGCTCGACTTCGAGATGCCGCTTCCGACCAAGAAGCACTCCGAGCCTCGAATGCTCGACCGTTCCCAAGAGCTCGTTTCGGTTATGGCCAAAAAGTCGCCGGCCGACATTTCCAAACTGATGAACGTCTCTGAGTCGCTCGGCGAACTCAACCACGAACGGTTCCAAGATTGGGAACGACCGTTCACTCCAGCCAATTCTCGACCCGCCATCTTGGCCTTCACCGGCGACGTTTACCTGGGTATGGATGCCCGTAACACGTTCTCCGAACGCGACTACACCCACGCTCAAAAGACATTACGGATCCTGTCGGGTCTCTATGGAGTTTTGCGGCCGCTCGACCTGATGCAGGCTTACCGCCTCGAAATGGGCACGTCGCTGGTCACCGATCGGGGCAAAGACCTCTACGCTTTTTGGGCCGACGACATCACCGCGTCGATCAACGCCGATCTGGCCGAGAGTCCCGGGGCAACCGCGCTGATCAACTTGGCCTCCAACGAATACTTCGGCTCGGTCAAAGCCCGAGACATCGACGGCCGACTAATCACACCAACGTTTCTGGATTCAAAAGACGGCGCGCCGTACAAGATCGTGAGCTTCTTCGCCAAGCGAGCCCGCGGCGCCATGGCCGGGTGGATCATTCGCGACCGAATCAAGTCCGTAGCCGCGTTGAAGAGCTTCGACGCCATGGGTTACCGCTACGACCCAGAACGTTCGTCGAGCGACCAGCCGGTGTTCGTACGCGACAACGGCGCAATGACCTGAGCGCGCTTGCCCACGACAAGGTGACGCCATGAAGACCGTTTACGACGTCGGGATGCACACCGGCGAGGACACCGACTACTACCTCAACAAGGGGTTCCGAGTAGTTGGGGTCGAGGCCAACCCCGCGCTGGCCCAGGCCTGCGCCGATCGATTTGCCGACGCTGTTGCGAGCGGCCAACTCACCATCGTCAACAAAGCCGTCGCCGAGACGAGCGGCACTATTGCGTTCTACGTGTCTGACCAGCGCTCGGTTTGGGGCACCGCCAGCCTCGATTGGAAGATCCGCAACGACGCCGTCGGCCAAACCAGCCATGCCATCGACGTGCCGGCCTCTCCTTTCGGCGAGATTCTCGATCAACACGGGACGCCCTACTACCTGAAGATCGACATCGAAGGTTTCGATCACCTGTGCATCGACGCGTTGATCGGCCGCTCCGAGTTGCCTGATTACGTATCGATCGAGTCCCACGCCACCGACCGCGAACAAACCTTTGGGCCGCTACGCACCCTCCGCGACTTGGGTTATGGCGATTTCCAGATCGTTTCCCAAGAGGGCGTACCAACCCAGTCACCACCGCAACCGAGCGAGACCAGCACCAACGTCGAAGGCAACGCCATCGACTACACGTTCGAAAAAGGGTCGAGCGGAATGTTCGGACTCGATCTGCCCGACCATTGGTTGTCCTTCGACGACGCTTGTGCCGAGTACACCCGGATCTATCGTCACACTCGCCTGGTCGGCCCCCACAACGGGCTGCTCAGACACCTCACCAAGTATCCGTGGCCGCGCCGCTTCGCTCGTCCTTTGCTTGGCCGGGGCTTCGACTGGTACGACACTCATGCCCGAAGGTGACCGCCCGGTACGGCTGATCGCCACCGACCTCGACGGCACATTCTTTGGGCCCGACCACTACCCCGAACCCCGTTCGGTGACAGCGATGAACGCGGCTTTCGATTCGGGGATTGTTTGTGTCGCCATTACTGGGCGGAGCCATTTTGGGGGTGCCGCGTTGGCAACCTCGACCGGCGCCCGTCTCCACTGGTTCATTGGTTCCAACGGCGGGCACCGACTCAACCTCGAGACCGGCTTGCTCGAAGAACGACTCGCCTTCGACGACGACGAGATCCATGCAACCCGCGGTCGGATCGCGGCGGAACTACCGGGATGCGTCTTTGGGTTCGAGATTCCCGCCGCGCTGGTGTGGGAACAGTCGTTCCTCGACCTCTATCCGTATGGCCTCGGAGGCGAGAAACGGCACTCAACTGGAATCGTGAGCGAGACACCAACCGACGTCGGCAAGGTGTTTGTTGGCCATCCCGAAATCGACACCGCGGCATTGGTCGAGGCCGTAACTCCTCACGTTGACGAGTCGCACAACGTCACCACGTCGGGTGCAACGTTTGTCGAAATCACCCCCGATGGCGCCGACAAAGGCGGAGCTTTGGCTCGCCTGTGCGCCCAACTAGGGATCTACCGCGACGAGGTGGTGGCGTTCGGGGACAACCTCAACGACATCACCCTGCTGAAATGGGCCGGCCGGGGCGTGGCCATGGGAAACGCTCGTGCCGCGGCCAAAACCAGCGCCGACGAGGTGACGGCGTCCAATGCCGACCATGGCGTAGCGCAGGTGATCGAGCAGATCGTCGCCGATCAGCTCAGCGAGTCGCGGTAGCTGAACAACGCCGGCGTGCCGCCGGTATGAATGAACACCACGTTGTCGTCGCGTTGATAGCGACCGGCGCGAATATGAGCGATCAGCCCGGCCATGGCCTTGCCCGAATACACCGGGTCGAGCAGTAGCCCTTCGGTTCGAGCACAGAGCCCGACCGCCTCGCGCATCGAATCAGTGGGCACGCCGTAGGCCTCGCCAACGTGGGAGTCGTCGACCACCACCGCTGCTTCGGGGATCGGACGGTCGATACCGATGCGCTGGATAACTTCGGCGGCAAGATTGTGGACCAGCGGCTGGAGGTAGCTGGCCGGCGCGCCGGCACTGATACCCAGCACCGGCACGGCCGAACGTTTGATGGCCAAGCCGGCAATGAGCCCAGCTTGGGTCCCGCCACTCGCTGTGGCGTGAACGATCTCTCGAATCTCGCCGCTGACTTCTTCGCCCTGTCGTAAAATCTCCACGGCGGCGGTGCGATATCCCATCGCCCCTATCACCGACGAACCACCCATCGCCACGATGTAGGGGTTGCGTTGAGCAGCGCGCAACTCGCCGGCGCGCTGCTCGAGCGCTGCGGTCATGTCGGTACCGACCTCGTACTCGGTAACCCGGGCCCCCACCAGATCATCGAGGAACCGGTTTCCGCCTTGACGATATTCGTTGGGCCAATCGGCAAAACGGTCTTCGAGCAAAAGCTCACACTCGACACCGAGGCGGGCCGCGGCCGCCGCGGTTTGGCGACAGTGATTGCTTTGCATCGCCCCGGTGGTCAACACCACATCGGCACGCTGTTCGATGGCGTCGGCCATCAGATATTCGAGCTTGCGGGCCTTGTTGCCGCCAAAAGCCAACCCCGTTGCGTCGTCGCGTTTGACCCAAATGCGCGGCCCACCCAGCGCCTTCGACAAATTGGTCAACGGCTCGAGCGGGGTCGGCAGGTGAGCGAGGGCGACATGAGGTATCGGCGCTGGTCGGCCAGTCACAGTCATGGGAGCTCCGGGTCGGTTTGCATTTCGAGATGAAGTTCGGCGCCCTGATAGGGGTGAGCGCGTGCGACCTCTTCGTTGAGGTCGGCACCCAGGCCAGGAGCGGTCGGAGGGATCACATAACCGTCACTCCACTCGATCGGGGTGGACAACAGATCGGCGTGAAAGCCGCCAAAGTCTTGTATCGCTTCCAAGATCAGGAAGTTGGGGCTGCAAGTAGCGAGCTGAATGTTGGCGAGGGCCTCGATCGGACCGCAGTACAGATGAGGGGCAATCTGGGCGTAGTAGGCCTCGGCGATCGCCGCGATCTTCTTGGTCTCGAGCAGGCCCCCGCTACGACCCAACGCCGGCTGGAGAATGGCCGCGGCCCCGGCCTCCAACACCCGGTGGAACTCGTACTTTGTCGTGAGCCGTTCGCCAGTAGCTACCGGAATCGATGTGCCCCGCGCCACTTTGGCCATCTCGGGAACGTTCTCGGGCGGGGTTGGCTCCTCAAACCACAATGGATCGAACTTTTCGATCCGAGCGGCCAGTCGAAGCGCGCCCGCGGCGGTGAACTGGCCGTGGGTTCCGAACAACAGATCGGCTTTGGTACCCACGGCTTCGCGCATCAGGCGGCAGAACTTCTCGCTGCGATCCAACGCCTCGAGCGGAGGCATGTAACCGTCGTAAACCGTGTAGGGACCGGCCGGATCGAACTTCACCGCGGTGAACCCGCGCTCGACTTCTTCGGCGGCCCGTTGCGCGCCCAACTCGGGGTCGCGATACACCCGTGCGTCGCTGAAGGCATCGGGTCCGTCGCTTGCCGCGGGGTACAGGTAGGTGTAGCTGCGGAGCTTGTCGTGAACCCGTCCGCCCAAAAGCTCATAAACCGGCTTGTCGACCGCCTTGCCAACAATGTCCCAACACGCCGTCTCGATGCCGCTCAGGACCGAGCCCAGCGAGATATCGGGGCGCAGGGTGTAACCCGATCCGTAGACCCGTCGCCAGAGCCTCTCGACGTGGAACGGATCGTGGCCCACCACCCATCGTTCACACACATCGTCGATCATTTGGGCAACCACGTCGGGACTAAACGTGGCGGTGTAGACCTCGCCGTAGCCAACCACGCCGTCGTCGCTCACCAACTTCACGAAGATGAAGTAGCGACCGCCGAAGTGCGGCGGTGGGTTACCCACCACAAAGGTTTCAAACGAAGCGATCTTCATGACGGGCTCCCAACACCCTCATCGAACACAACCACGTTGCGGCGAGCTCCGCCCGTCTTGACATCATCGACCGCTTCGTTGATCTGATCAAGGCGATAGGTGCGGCTCACCAACTCGTCGAGCTTGTAGCGACCTTGCTGGTAAAGCTCG
>Ga0114934_10001251_pt1 | contig 16432 bp, 17 predicted proteins | sample 4SBtaG_2_FD_99695 | JGI IMG/M metagenome (GOLD analysis project Ga0114934, IMG submission 99695) | Deep subsurface microbial communities from Kolumbo volcano to uncover new lineages of life (NeLLi) - 4SBTROV10_white metaG | ecosystem: Environmental > Aquatic > Marine > Volcanic ... | reverse complement strand
TTCTGTCGGTCAATGTTTTTAGTATGATGTCTGCCGGAACAATCACAAGTTCGTAAGCTGGCACTGGCATTTTGCGGCAAGTAAATGTCTTCAAGCACGACCGGTTATATTTTAATTATTTATACAAATAATGCTTTGCGGTGTTCTGTTAAAAACGCCATCAGGTATTCAAAAAGGGAAATTTTGTCAGCCATAAAAAAAGCCACAAACTAAGTTTGAGGCATTTTTCAATATTTATTCTAAAATTACAATACCGAATTTGTAATTATTTTTTTTCTGTGTAAAAACGAAGTATTGGTCTTCAATGGGGATTATCAATGAAGGAACAATCGTATTCTTTTTATCTTTTCCAGGGAATAATGGATCTTTAATAATGCTGCCATCATAGAAAACAGAGTTAACAACCCCCATACCTTTACCAACGGTATTCAGATTATTTTTAAGTGTTTTAATTTTATTTAATTTTTCTTCATTAATTTTTAAATTGGCGGACAAATCATTATAGATGATTTTTATTTTATTTCTTATTTTTACAAGTGTATATGAAGAATAATAGCCTTGGTCGTCAACACTTTCTTGTTTCTTATAAATTTTCTTTACCCATGCAATTTTTTTCATCTTATTGACGCCTGCCATTAAAATATCGCCATAGGTATAATATTTGATTACAATATCTTGTTTGGTTTTAGGGTCTTTCATAGTGCGTTCTTTCACATATTGTTGTTCAGCAATAATAATAAATGAACCGTTTTCCATTGTTTCAATAGATTTTAACTTATAGCTAAATTGTTGTTCTGCTGTTTCGCCATTTCTTTCTGAACTTAATTCTTTAAGGAAGTCTTTTGTAAATGGCATAAAGTAATATTTAGGCTCGCCGGAAGGAATAACTTTGTAGGTGTTGGGGTTAACAATTCGATAATACACGCCGGAAAAAGATCCGGGTATTTTATTTGTCTTTGGTTCATAAAAACCGCCAACAATAAGGTTTCCTTCTTTATTAAAAGTAAAAATGCCATTGATAGGTTTTCCTTTTTTGAGAGCAACATTAATGCGATGGGTTTCTTTTTTACGGGTATCATAAACGACAACAAGAATTTCATATTGATCTGCCTTTTTTCGGCTACGACTACTTTTCCTCTTACTCAAAGCAACGGCTTTGACAAGCATTATAATTTTACCTTTATCATTAATGGTTGATTGTAATATTTTAAATTTTCGTGTGTTAAAAGTTTTAGGTAGTGCAAAATTATATGAAGCGACTTCTTGTAAATTGCTGTCAAAAATTTTAAAAGTAAAAGGTTCCTGATTATATTCCTTAAATGTTTTATTGTAAGAAATGTAAATTTGATTGTTGTCGGTCAATTTCCATTTAAAATCGTCTTCCGGTGCGTTAGATGTAGAAATAGACCCTACAAGTTTTGGCTTATTCTTGATGGTACCATTTGTATTCATGTACTGTATGAAAAGTTGTTTTTGGTTGGAATTATTATCTATAGCGGTCGACAAAAGGATTAATTTCTTATTGATATAAAACATGTCGGCATAAACGGTTTGGTTACCAAGATAACTCGGCAAAACCAATTCGTTTGATTGATCAACAGTCTTGGTTAAGCGAGACACATAATCTAGCCATAATTTATTAGGGTTGTGTATGTCCTCGCGAACAAGATATATGCCGTCAGCATCGTAACCCAGTATTTTTTTGTATTGTGTGTTTTTTGGCATTTCTTGGAAAGCACCCCAGTCAGCGGTCTCAACAGGTTGAGCAATTAAGCTTCCAAAAACAAAAACCATTAGTGAAAGTAATACTGCTTTTTTCATCATTAATTGAGTTTTAAAATTTTCACGAAAATAAAAAGTTTTATATAATCAACGGCATCTTTTTAATGATTATTTTGATTTTAGATAATCAAAATCTTAAAAATCCTTAAATTTAAGAAAGGAAACCTAACTAAAGGGGTGTTTTATTCAACTTTTTGTTAAATCGGATAGGTTATATTATTTGCTGTAAAATCGCTATCACGAAGACAATACAACACTTTTAATTTATTGACATTAAAGAAATATTCCCATCTTTTTGTAACAAAATATTTTTTTTTCAGTATAAAAGAATAGAAATTAATTTTTTTAAAAATAAAATTCTTTTTAATTTTATGCCCTATATATGAAAATAGCAACACTAACTTGGAAAAAACATTAAAAAATATTACTTTTTCTTCTTCTTTAGAAAACATACCTTTAGTTGAAAAGTATGTTGATGATCTTTACGAAGAGTATAGATTTTCACAAGAAATTTATGGTAATATTCTTATTGCTACGCTCGAAGCAGTTAATAATGCTATTATTCACGGCAACAAAAAAGATCCAAAGAAAGAAGTAATCCTTGAGGTGGAATTAAAAAACGCTAATTGCCTTGTTATGCGAGTGTCTGACGATGGTCAGGGCTTTGATTTTAATAATTTGCCTAACCCTGTTGCTCCTGAAAATATTGAAAGACCTTATGGTCGAGGGATATTTCTTATTAAGCATCTTGCGGACAAATGTATTTTCCACGACAATGGTAAAATCGTAGAAATTCACTTCAACCTCGGCAAATTACGATGAAGATTCTTTTTTTCAACGAAGATGTTCCGTTACCGGAGTTCCCTAAATCAAAAACAACTAAATGGATTTCCAATTGTATTGAAGAATATGGTTTCATTGTAGGCAATATAAATTTTATTTTTGTGTCAGATGAGTATCTGCTTAAGATGAATCAAGAATATCTTAACCATGATTATTTTACAGATGTTATTACTTTTGATTATTGCGAAGGAAAAACGATAAAAGGCGATGTTTTTATAAGTGTCCCCCGGATTAATGAAAATGCCCAAACATTTAATCAAAAATTTACTGACGAGTTATTTCGAGTAATGATTCATGGCATCCTTCATTTGATAGGTTATCACGACAAAACCAACGAAGAAAAAAAACAAATGCGTAGCAAGGAAAATGCTGCTTTGGAAAAGTTAAAAAAACTATAGGGGACTTCTATAGAATAAATGAGTCCGGTCTATAAAAAAACAAAATCAAAAGTCACCTGTTCTTAAATTAAACTCATAAATTATTTTGGTGCCTGACGATAAAGAAGAATAGCAATAATAGCAAAAACTATATTTGGTAACCAAACACCCAACATAAGATTCATTCCCGTGCCAAGTGCAATGTTTGTTGACAACTGCATAAAAAGAATATAAGCAAAACTAATCCCTAATCCGACACCTATATGAAGACCAATGCCTCCTCTAACTTTTCTACTGGAAAGTGATACGCCAATAAGTGTTAAAATAAAGGTCGAAAAAGGGAATGCCCATCGTCCATATTTATATGCTTTTACCTTATCTATATTTGGGTCGCCTTGAAGTTCCAATTCAGAAATATAAGCATTTAGTCGTGGTAACGACATTGTTTCGACAATATTGTCCCGTTTTTCAAATTCCTTGGGCGTAAAACTTAAAACAGTATCAAGAGATGATCCGGATTTTATTGTTTCCTTGAGCTTATTGTATTTTCGGATATAATAATTTACAATTCGCCATTTATTAGCAATAGTATCCCATTGAATAAATTCTGAAATCAATTTATAGGTCAAAAGACCTTTGTGAAAATGCTCCATGGAAAATTTATATCCGGTTTGATTGGCAACAGAAAAGCTTTCCATATAGATATAATTACCGGGTGAAATTTGCTTATGAATGTTTCGATTCAAGTTTACAAAAGTGTGACGAATATACCGTTCTTCAAATGCTAAGCGTTTTTTATTGGCAGGTGGTAAAATATAATTGGTGAGAGAGAAAGAAAAGATAGCTAAAAAAAGAGCAGCAATAAAGTAAGGATACATCAGGCGACGGAAACTAACGCCTGAGCCCAAGATTGCAATAATTTCATTATTGTATGCCATCCGCGAGGTAAAAAACACAACAGCAATAAAGACAAAAAGCGCACTAAATAGGTTTGCAAAATAGGGAATGAAATACAGATAATATCCGAAAATGATTTCCATTAACGGTGCTTGCTTTTCTATAAAATCTTCAATTTTTTCGGATACATCAAAAATAACAGCAATAGACATAATTAACAATAGCGCAAAAAAGAATGTTGCTAAAAATTTCTTAATGATATACCAGTCTATTTTCTTCAAAACTTATAGTCGTTTTGATAAATTAGGAACTTGTTTGTCTTTCCATTGTTTAAAATCTCCTAAGGCAATATGTTGACGAGCACTTTGCATTAAATTTAAGTAAAATGCCAAATTATGTTGGCTAGCAATTTGAGCGCCAAGCATTTCTCCCGAAGTAATTAAGTGTCGCAGATAGGCTTTTGAATAAGTCGAATCTACAAAAGAAACACCATCGGAATCTAACGGAGAGAAGTCCCTTTTCCATTTTTTATTTTTTATGTTAAGTGTACCATTTTGGGTAAAAATCATGCCATTTCTACCATTACGAGTGGGCATTACACAGTCAAACATATCAACGCCGCGTGTGATGCCTTCAAGTAAATTTTCCGGCGTCCCTACCCCCATCAGATAACGAGGTTTATCTTGTGGCAATAGGGCATTAACGACTTCAATTATTCGATACATTTTTTCATGGGGTTCTCCTACCGACAGACCACCAATGGCATAGCCATCTGCCGGAAACTGACGAATAAATTCGGCAGATCTTATGCGTAAATCTTCATAAGTGCCTCCTTGTACAATGGGAAAATAGCTTTGGTAGTGACCGTAAAGCGGTTGTGTTTTTATATAATGTTCCCAGCCGCGTTTTAGCCAACTATGTGTCAGTTCTAATGATTTTTCCGCATATTTCCTGTCGCAGGGATAAGGTGTGCATTCGTCTAATGCCATCATAATATCTGACCCTAAAATGCGTTGTGTGTCAACAACGCTTTCAGGTGTAAATAGATGCTTTGAACCATCAATATGAGAACGGAAAAGCGCCCCGTCGTCGGTAAGTTTCCTTTGTTCAGACAACGAAAACACCTGATAACCACCACTATCAGTTAGAATAGGTAGTGGTACATTTGCAAAACGATGCAGTCCACCGGCTGCCTTAATAATTTCAATTCCGGGCCTCAAATATAAATGATAGGTATTGGATAAAATAATTTGAGCATGGATATCTTCTGTTAATTCTTTTTGATGAATTCCTTTAACGGTACCTGCTGTACCAACAGGCATGAAGATGGGTGTTTGAATTTCGCCATGTGCCGTTTCTAATATACCTAGTCGGGCATTAGAAGATTCATCTGTTTTTTGTAATGTAAATTTATTCATCTAATAGTGTAAAATCAACAAAAGTAATCGGTTTTCCTTCTTTGAGAAACATTTTCTCGTAAAATGTCTTAATTCCAAGAACGGAATCATCTGGGAAATCATTGTATAAATCGATTGAATTTCTGTGAATTATGGCTTTTGTATTAGCTAAAGTAACAAGCGTAAAATCGTGTAGTTCACGACTATCTGTCTTTAAGTATAGGTGATGATTGGCTTGTAATACCTTTTTATATAAGCTTAAAAATCGATAACTTGTTAAGCGTTTTTTTGCTCTGCGATCAGGTAGTTGTGGGTCAGGAAAAGTAATCCAAATTGCCGATATTTCATTTTCAGCAAAACAAGAAGTAATAAATTCAATCCGGGTACGGATGAATGCGATATTAACTAGTTGTTTTTCTTTAACTGTTTTTGCTCCCCGCCAGATACGAGCACCTTTAATGTCAATACCAATATAATTATTTTGAGGATATTGCTCTGCAAGTGCTACAGAATATTCGCCTTTGCCACAACCAAGCTCTAAAATAATGGGATTTTTGTTCCCAAAATAGTCGTGCCATTTGCCTTTTAGTTCAAAATCTTTTTGAAAGACCTCATCGAACTTTGGCTGAAACACACATGGAAATGTTGCTATTTCCTTAAATTTTGCAAGTTTTCCTTTTCCCAATTTTTTGTGGTAAAGATAGTAAAATAAATAGAATTATTGAATTAGGCACATAGTAAATAATGTTAAACCCGTGTATTTGAGGGAACAAAATTACTTTTTTTACAACCCCCTCAATCCCCCTTTGTTAAGGGGGAAGATTATTTCCCCTCTATTAAGAGGGGATTAAGGGGTGTGTTTATTTTTTTAATTAACTTCATCGTATCATATTTTATATCGGAAATTCACCAAATTTTCACTTCCGCAATAGATTATTGCAGAAAGAAAGTAATGGTTAATATTGAACTTATGCATAAAAAAATGTTCCTATAAATCTGTCCTCATTACAAACAAGGACAAGACAGGGTGTACTAAATGTAATATTGCTTAAATGCCTAATTCAATAGGATTATTTTAGATTATAGTTTTATATTGCAAGATTACACAAAAATAACATCTTGATATAGAGATGATAAAATATTTTTCAAAAAAAATAATTAAAAAAAAGATAAAAATATCTTTTTATATTAAATTTTACATTATCTTTGCTCCTAAAATAAAAATCAAACATTATGAGTGAACAAGAATTTTCCACAAAATTAATAAGTATCGAACAAGATTTGCGTAATTTTGCTTCAACATACACTTCTGTTTCACATGAAATTGATGATTTAGTACAGGAGACATTTTATAAAGCTCTGACTAATAAAGAAAAATTCGCAGATAATACAAATTTTAAAGCGTGGCTATTTACGATATTAAAAAACACTTTTATCAATAATTACAGGAAACAATCAAGATACAATACCGGAAGTTATGAGGTAAAGTTCTCATCATCTAATTTGTTAAAATACAATTATGTTACTGAAATATCAGAAACGGATTTTCGTTTAAAAGAAGTAAAGGAAAAAGTAAATAACTTAGATAAAAAAGTTAAGATTCCTTTTAAGATGCACATTGGCGGATATAAGTATAAAGAAATTGCCCATTATTTGGAAATCCCTATTGGAACAGTAAAAAGTCGAATATTTTCAGCAAGACAAATATTAGAACAAGAAATAACACATATTTAATAGAGACATTAATAATATTCCTAAGGTATTGTTAAGGAATATAGTTTACAGAACAGACGAAGTTATTTTTTTTACAAGGCATAGAAACTGCAAATAGTCACAGTTTACCCTGTGAAATATATGTGATTCAATTTCACAGGGCGAATTTAAAGTTTTTATAACCAAGTAAAAAGCAAAAAAAAACGAGCCTAAATGTCAAGGTTATTTTTTAACAATGCCTAAATAACTTGTTCAGAAATTACTTCAATTTTTTTCAAAAATGATTTCTTTGTTCAAGAACATAGTAAAATTATAGAAATAAAGTTAATAATCATTTCTTTTTAAAAGAAACCCGTCTATTTTTGCGACAAACTAAATTTAAAAATATGGCACTTTTAACAAAAAAAGACGTATTGGATTATCATTCCTCTGCAACCGGTAGAGCCGGAAAAATTGAGGTAGTTCCAACAAAACCTTATAGTACACAACGCGATTTGTCGCTGGCTTATACGCCAGGAGTTGCAATACCTTGTCTTGATATAGAAAAAAATCCTGAAGATGCATACAAATATACAGCTAAAGGAAATTTGGTAGCAGTAATGTCTAATGGTACAGCGGTTCTTGGTTTAGGGAACCTTGGAGCACTTGGTGGAAAACCGGTTATGGAAGGTAAAGGATTGCTATTTAAAATTTTTGGGGATGTAGATGTTTTTGATATTGAATTGGACACAGAAAATGTTGAAGATTTTATTAAAACAGCAAAAATATTAGAGCCAACTTTTGGAGGCATCAACCTCGAAGATATTAAAGCGCCCGAATGTTTTGAAATAGAGGACCGCTTAAAAAAAGAATTAAATATTCCTGTTATGCATGATGACCAACATGGTACTGCCATTGTTACATCTGCAGCTCTTCTCAATGCTCTCGAGCTAACAGGAAAAGATGTGTCAAAAATAAAAATGGTTGTTAGTGGTGCCGGTGCGGCAGCTATTGCTTGCTCCAATTTTTATATTTCCATGGGGATTAAGCGAGAAAACATCGTTATGTGTGACTCTAAAGGTGCTATTACAAAAGATAGAAAAGATTTAAATAAATACAAAATGGCTTTTGCAACTTCTAAAAAAGTTAAAACGCTAGAAGATGCAATAAAAGGATCCGATTTATTTTTAGGATTATCTGCTAAGGGTGTTTTGTCAAAAGAAATGTTAAAGTCTATGTCACCCAATCCTATCGTTTTTGCTATGGCAAATCCGGATCCAGAGATTTCATTCGAAGATGCATATAGTACACGAAAGGATTTAATCTTTGCGACCGGTCGTTCTGATTATCCAAATCAAATTAATAATCTCCTGGGATTTCCATTTATTTTTCGTGGAGCTTTAGATGTTCATGCAACAGCCATTAACGAAGAGATGAAAATTGCTGCTGCCAAAGCATTGGCAAATTTGGCAAAAGAACCAGTTCCGGAGATTGTCAACAAAGCCTATAATACCAATAATTTAAAATTTGGTATCGATTACATTATTCCTAAAGCTCTTGACCCTCGGTTAATTTATAATGTAGCACCCGCAGTTGCTAAAGCAGCAATGGAAACAGGTGTGGCCAAAAATCCGATTACAGACTGGGATGCCTATAAAGAAGAATTAAAAAAGCGTATGGGGTTGGATAATAAAATGATGGATGCTATTACAGCAAAAGCTCAGAAAAATCCAAAACGCGTTGTATTTGCCGAAGCAGAAAATGAAAACATCCTAAAAGCAGTTCAGATTGTGGTTGAAGATAAAATAGCTAAACCTATTTTATTGGGCGATCCAAAGAAAATTAAAAAGACTGCTGATAAAATGGAAATTAATCTAAACGGTCTTAACATTATAAATCCAAAAGCCTCTGATCAAGCAAAATTAAGAAAAGAATTCTCAGAGATTTTTTACGAAAAAAGAAGCCGAAAAGGGATTTCTCAATCAGCTGCTTATGATTTAATGATGGACAATAATTATTTTGGTGTGATGATGGTTAAAACAGGAAAGGCTGATGCATTTATTTCCGGCACTTCCAGCAAATATGCCAAAACCATTCGTCCGGCACTACAAATTATTGGAACCAGTCCGGATGTAAACACTATTGGCGGCGTGTATTTAATGAATACTAAAAAAGGACCTTTCTTCTTTTCAGATACAACGATTAATATTGAAATGACCGCAGAACGACTTGCAGATATTACATTGCTGACAGCCAAAGAAGTCAGGAAATTTAATGTTGAACCGATTATTGCCCTGTTGTCATTTTCTAATTTTGGTTCAAATCGTCATCCTCAATCACAAATGGTAGCAGAAGCCGTAAAAATTTTACATAAAAAAGACCCTACTTTGATTGTTGATGGAGAAATGCAAGCAAATTTTGCATTAAATAAAACGCTTCGTCAAAAACGGTATCCGTTCAACAAAATAGGAAATCGTGAAGTTAATACTTTGATTTTCCCAGATTTGAATGCAGGAAATATTGCTTACAAGATGATGCAGGAAATTGGTAGCTCAGAAGCAGTTGGTCCTATCTTAATGGGTATTAATAAATCAATTCACATTTTACAGCTGGAAAGTTCTGTTCGTGAAATAGTGGACATGATTACTATTGCAGTTGTAGATGCACAAAATAAATAACTTATAGAATAATTCCAAAAAAGCCGTTAGTAATTAATTACTAACGGCTTTTTTTATTTTCTTTGAGTAAAATCAGGTGCTCACAGAATATTTTTACCGCAACAATGTTCCCGCTATTGAGAGGAGGGAATATGAGTAAGTGCATGATTTTGAAGTGATTTTGTCTCACAATAGATCAACTCGTGAATAATGCAGGTTAAAAGTCTTTACTAATTTTATCAGCAATTGCTTGAAATTCTTCAGCAGTAAATTTTACACGAGGTTTTGAAAAATCAATGTCATAAACTTTATTGATAGGAACCAAATGAATGTGTGCATGAGGCACTTCTAATCCAACAACAGCAATGCCAATACGCTCACATTCAATATTTTTCTTAATCGCTTTCGAAACTTTTTTTGCAAAAACATTCATCTCTGCAATTAAGTCATCAGGCAAATCAAAATAATAATCAATTTCTTTTTTAGAAACAACCAAAGTATGTCCTTCATGCAGTGGGTTAATATCTAAAAAAGCAAAAAAATTCTCATCTTCTGCCACCTTGTAACAAGGAATTTCACCTTTAATAATTTTTGTAAAAATTGTTGCCATAACTTATAGTGTTATTTCTATTATTTCAAATGTAATTTCTCCCGAAGGAATTTTTATACTTGCTTTGTCTCCCACTTTCTTTCCTAATAATCCTTTTGCAATGGGTGTTTTTATGGATATTTTTCCTTCCTTCAGGTTGGCTTCCGACTCGGAAACAATTGTAAACTTCTGTTTTTGTCCTGTTTTTAGGTTTTTCAAATGAACCGTATTTAATAACTGTACTTTAGAAGTATCCAATTTTGATTCGTCAATAATGCGGGAATTACTCAAAACAGTTTTTAGTTTGGAAATACGCATTTCTAACAACCCTTGTGCTTCCTTGGCGGCATCGTATTCTGCATTTTCTGATAAATCGCCTTTGTCTCTGGCATCAGCAATTTGCTGTGAAATACTAGACCTATCAACATTAATCATTTGATCTAGTTCCATTTGCAACTTATCATATCCTTCTTGTGTCAAGTATGACTTATTTTCCATAATATTTCCTCCTTAAAAAAAAGACTAAAAAAAGAATCTTGCGGAAAGATTTTCTGCAAGATTCTCTGATTGAAAAATTTATACAAATATAAAACGGTTTTTTAATTTGACCAAATTTTTTTCAGAAACGATCTAAAAACAACGATGGATTAATATCGATAATGGTCTGGTTTGAACGGACCATTAAGCGGAACACCAATATAGTCTGCCTGTTCTTGAGTCATATTAGTTAAATGAACACCCAATTTTTCTAAATGCAGGCGAGCAACCTCTTCGTCTAAATGTTTTGGCAAACGGTAAACATCAACCGCCATTTTATTTTGCCATAGTTCTAATTGTGCCAATGTTTGATTGGTAAATGAATTACTCATTACAAATGAAGGATGTCCTGTCGCATTTCCTAAATTAACTAATCGTCCTTCGGAGAGTAAAATAATAGAATGTCCGTCAGGAAAAATAAACTGATCAACTTGTGGCTTTATAGTAACTCGTTTTATACCCGGATAATTTATCAATTTTTCAACCTGGATTTCATTGTCGAAATGTCCGATATTACAAACAATGGCACTGTCTTTCATCTTTTCCATGTGTTCTATACGGATTATATCACGATTGCCGGTAGTGGTAACAAATATATCAGTGTTTTCCAGAACATCTTCAACCGTCTTAACAGCAAGGCCTTCCATGGTCGCTTGCAGTGCACAAATAGGATCAATTTCCGTTACGGTAACTCTGGCACCAAAACGACCTAACGACATAGCAGAACCTTTTCCGACATCACCATAGCCACATATCAAAACACGCTTGCCTGCCAACATGATATCTGTTGCCCGTTTAATGCCGTCTGCCAATGATTCACGACAGCCATATAAATTATCAAATTTCGATTTGGTAACAGAATCATTGACATTAATGGCCGGAAATAATAATTCACCCGATTCTTTCATTTGATACAAGCGGTGAACGCCTGTCGTTGTTTCTTCTGATGCGCCCTTGATGTTTGACGCCATCTTGTGCCATTTATTTGGTGTTTCTTCATAAATAGTTTTAAATCGTTTCCACAATTCTATTTCTTCTTCCGAAGATTTCTTCTCGTTCAAAAGTGAAGGATTATTCTCTATTTCTACCCCTTTATGAACCATTAATGTCGCATCACCACCATCGTCCACTATCATATTGGGACCACTACCATCCGGCCATGTTAACGCTTGATTTGTACACCACCAATAATCTGCAAGGGTTTCCCCTTTCCATGCAAAAACAGGCACACCGTCAGCAGCAATAGCGGCGGCGGCATGGTCTTGTGTAGAATAAATATTACAACTTGCCCAACGGACATCAGCTCCCAAGTCAACCAGCGTTTCAATTAATACGGCAGTTTGTATTGTCATATGCAATGAGCCGGCAATTTTGGCACCCTGTAATGGTTTTTCTTTGCCATATTTTTCACGCAATGCCATTAATCCGGGCATTTCTTTTTCGGCAAGTTCTATCTCTTTTCGTCCAAAATCCTTTAAAGTGATATCTTTTACTTTATAAGGAATTACTTCATTGTTTGTTTTAATCATAATTGCATGTTTTAAATAAAAAACGGAGTGCAAAAATACATAAATTTTTAGAAATGGTCTCTATAATTTTAGGCATAAAAAAAATCCTGCCATTGAATTGACAGGATTTTATGGCTAAAGAGTGGAAAATGCTAATGATTCATTTTTCTCATTTTACCCATCTTTTTGCGATTCATCATGTGTGAATCAAAATACACTTTTTGTTCGTCTGTCAATTGATTACGAATTTCTAAATGCATAGCCATTCCATTTTTCATCAATTTGTTTTGAAGTCCTGTAATCTCATCAATTGTATTATTAATATCTTTTTGGTTTGGATTGTCTGTTGACTTTAAAGTTTGTATGTGTGCTCTTTTTTCGCGCAACTGATTACGCAAATCATTAATTACTTTCATGTGTGTAGTCCGGATTTCAGATATTTTATCTAACTGTGTTTTAGTGATGTTTGGAATTTGACTCATTCGCCCTTTTCCGGTACATCCGGAATCTTTTCTTGTTGTTTGTCCATTTACTGAAAATACGATAGTACTTAATAGGATAACTGCTGAAATTAAAATTTTTTGTCTCATAATTAAATGTTTTTGTTTGATAGTTTGACTTCAATTAAGAGAAAAGGTTTAACCCGAATTATTTTCAAGTTTTCAAAAGCCTCGAACTCGAACATTATAGTTCAGACTCTCGACTTTATAGACAGACACTAATTTATTTTTCTAAAACCTAAATTGAGCGATTTTTTCTCAAAATTACTTGGACGACTAATAAGAAATTGTAAGCAATTCGCAATATTTTCTAATGTTGGAAATAACTCCAACATTGGCAGTAAAGTGTTTTATCACTTCGCTCAAATCAATCAACTTAAGTAAAAATAATTTTGCAAAGATTTTTTAAAATTTTACAGATTTCTGCTGATTTCAAGCACCTATTATTACCTTTGTAGAAAATTTATCAATGCCGCGTCCACGACAACACAGAAAATTAAACAACCAACCGAAATTTAAGGGTTTTAAGCCCATTGGCATCCCGGCAGGAAAAACAAATAACATTGAACTCCTTTTTGATGAATACGAAGTCATACGACTTTTGGATTACGAAAACCTTTCACAAACGCAAGCGGCAAAAGAGATAGGTGTTTCCCGCCCTACACTGACCCGTATCTATCAATCTGCTCGCCGGAAAATTGCTACAGCCTTAACAGAAGGATTGTTCATCTATTTTGTGGCATCACCTCATGCTTATTTTGTTAAAAAATATTTCTGTCACGATTGTCAATCTTTTTTTGAGTCGGAATATGAGAATACACCTAAAGAATGTTCTTTTTGTCATTCAAAAAATATTTTTGAAGTCAAACCGGAAATTCATCATCAGAATAGAGGACACCACGGACAACAAGGTAATCGAAGCCTTTATTTCGGCGCAAGAAATAGAATGGGGAATGTTGGCAATTGTATTTGTAGCCAATGTGGCGAAAGCTATCAACATATTCCCGGTGTCCCATGTATGGAAATGAAATGTCAAAAGTGCGGGGGTGTACTAGTTCGCGAAGGTTCTTCCCACCACAAACAGATAATTGAAAAGAAAAATAACAATGACAAAGAGCATTTGTAATAACAGTAATAAATTTTAACTTTGCAAAAAATATATCACCATGATAAAAAAAATTGCTATCCCAGCTATTGATGGTCAATTGAGTTCACATTTCGGACATTGTCAATACTTTGCTGTTTATGAAGTAGAAAACAATAAAATAATTAATACTTTTTCGTCGCCGGCACCACCACATGAAACAGGCAGTCTGCCTAATTGGCTTGTTAAAATGGAGGCCTCTGATGTAATTGCCGGAGGGATGGGGCCCAAAGCGGTTGAAATATTTAATGCCAACGGAATCAATGTTTACCTCGGGGCACAACCCATTAAGACCGATGACATTGTTCAACAATTTTTAGATGGTACTCACCAATTCTCGGCTAATTTGTGTGATCACGAAAATGGTGATCAGGGACACGAACATCACCATCAATAAAAACAATTTATTCCTTTTTTAAGAAACTTTATTTTTTCTTTTTCGTTTATAGAACAATAAATCTTTTGTTCTAATAATGCAGAAATTTTTAATATTTTGTGTTTTATTGATACAGTCATGGTTTTTGATTGCTCAAGATGAAACATTGCTGCCGGGAGATACCTCTTCCGTAAAAGTTTTTTTGGTTGCCGGCGTTGATTACGGAACCGTATATGACCATAATGCTTTTACTTTAGATATTAGCGGCGGATTTGAGTCTCACAATATTTATTTCGGTGGTTTCGGGTGTAGTATTATTAATAATATTGAGGTCAATCAGGACACCTTGTATCAAAATATGCAAATGGATTTGGGATATGGTGGTGTAATTTTGGGTTATGACTTCTTTTCAGAGAAAAGAATTCATTTTTTTGTTGGGTCTCAATTTGGTTGGGGTGTCATTTCACTTTCGAAAAAAAAGATTGCCAATAAAGTTGAATATATGGAACGCACTTATTATGAAAATGTATTTTTACTCAAACCAATCGCAATGATAGAATTTGCTATTACGCCTCATTTTACCATCAATGCAGGAGGAAATTATTCTTTTATGAACAGATTATCCTCACTAAAAGGTTTTTCCAATAACGACTTTAAAGGCATTAATTATGTCCTGTCGTTAAAATATTATTTATAAAAAATTTTGCTAGGAAATCAAAGCTTTATATTGATTTGCATCTAATAATTCGTCAAGTTCCGATGGATTAGTCATTTTGATTTTAATCATCCATCCGTCTGTATAAGGGTCTGTATTAACAATTTCCGGTTTATCTTCTAAAGCATCATTTTTTTCTAATATTTCACCCCTTACAGGCATAAAAATATCAGATACGGTTTTGACGGCTTCTACAGAACCAAAACTTTCTTGTTTATCAATAGTGTCTCCGACTGTTTCAATTTCAAGATATACAATATCGCCCAATTCACCTTGTGCAAAATCTGTAATGCCAATATAAGCTTCATTGCCTTCGACACGAATCCATTCGTGGTTTTCAGTAAATTTTAAGTTATCTGGAATATTCATCATGTTTAGTTTAAATTTTCCCAAAAATAATAGATTATACAGAACACAATAATTTTTTTTAACATAAAAATAGAATTTCGTACAATAAATAATCTGTTTTGATACATTTGTTGAAAATTCTTGTCCAATGAATAATCTGAAAATATTAATGGTTCAAGCCGATATTGCCCGTGAAAATAAAGCGAAAAATATGGCCCGTTTTTTTAATTTGTCCGACAGAAAAGCAAAAGACGCCGACCTTATTGTTTTTCCTGAGATGTTTTCTACAGGATTTACTATGAATACCCGATTAGCTGAGACCATGGACGGTGAAACAGTTAAGCAATTGCAAGCATTTGCTAATGAAAAAAATACACTTGTAATGACATCGCTCATTATTAAAGAAAACCAACAATTTTATAATAGGTTACTTGCAGTTTTTCCCGACGGGAGAATACAATATTATAATAAACGCCATTTGTTCAGTTTTGCCAATGAGGATAAATATTATTTGGCTGGGAAAAATCAGTTAATTGTATCGTGGCAAGGATGGAAAATTATGCCGTTGGTGTGCTACGACCTGCGTTTCCCAGTATGGAGCCGGAATACAATGGATTATGATTTATTGGTTTATGTCGCTAATTGGCCGGAACGGCGCCGTTTTGCATGGCAATCGCTTTTGGTGGCTCGTGCCATAGAAAATCAATGTTTTACGGTAGGGGTTAATCGTATCGGTAAAGACCACAACGATGTGGAACATGCCGGTGATTCGGTTGTTCTCAATCCTTTTGGTGAGAAGATTTCAAATATAAATCCCCATGAAGAAAAAGTTGAATTAATTATGATAGAACATAAAACAATTGAATCTTATCGAAAGAAATTTAATTTTCTTGCTGATAGCGATAAATTCACGATTCTCCAAAGGGATGCCTTCGGCAAAAATTAATTAATACTAAACCGCCATCAAGCTACTGAAAATAAAACATTTCTTTTCGCCCTATTTTTCTTCAAAAAATTATTCCATAGCTATGGCTATGCAAGAATTTTGTGAAAAAAAAGAAAACAAAAAT
>Ga0114934_10001250_pt1 | contig 16434 bp, 14 predicted proteins | sample 4SBtaG_2_FD_99695 | JGI IMG/M metagenome (GOLD analysis project Ga0114934, IMG submission 99695) | Deep subsurface microbial communities from Kolumbo volcano to uncover new lineages of life (NeLLi) - 4SBTROV10_white metaG | ecosystem: Environmental > Aquatic > Marine > Volcanic ... | reverse complement strand
GATGTACGTTGGAATATAGATGTATCATTTGAATTATTTACAGACCATGCGCCGTATCCTCTATTAACTACTACAGTATTATCAATTACATCATTATCCATTTAATAGTTATTACCATTGAAGTGTATGTTATAATAATTTTGACCATTTATTGATGTATTTGTTATTTTATATGAATCTTTATTTAGTATATTAAAATCTTTATATATTACTCCTTTTTTAGAAATATTATTTAAGTTAATTATTGAAGTATCTTTAGTGGATTCTTCATAATTTGATGGAATAATATTAGACCAATCCCCATTGCCTTTTTTAATATAATATTCTATTTTAGAATTATTAGGAACTATGTCTTCAACATCTAATGATATTTTTTCATAGTTTCCATTTATATCAAATGGTTTAGAATAAAATGTTCCAGATTTATATGACATTCCACTAAATATTCCTAAGAATTTTAATCCAAATACATATTGGTATCTAGTTTCACTACCATCTTTTATATATGCATCGGGCTTGTCCTTCTGGATTTTAATATAGATATTATTTATATCTAAATTAGCTATTCTTAACTTATGGATATTATTTAATTGAAATTTATAATCACCATTTATTGGTTGCCTGTTACTACTTTGAAGTGTATCATAATATACTGATACCAAAGATGATCCCTGCATATTACTTATTAATTTAAGCATAGATATGTTTGTTTTATTTACTGTTAATTTAAAAGATAATTCAACAGATGTAGCATCATTAACTGTAACTTGATACATCCATCCAGATGATTCGTAATCAAATATATTTTTAAATGATGTGCCATACACATTTCTTCCTAGATACGTTTGGTTATCTGCAGTAACATTAATATTTTGCGGTAAATCATAATTAAATGACAATGGTATTATTTTAAATGATTTATTAACTGGTCCGAGGGATACTGAGTTTACTGATAAATCTAGTATATTTGGTGTTGAGTTTTTTAAATCAACTTTAGATGAATCAATAAATGTATCATATACTGAGTTAATATAGCCTTCTGAATTTTCTGATAATAGAAATAATTCATTTATTTCATCATATAATTTATCAAGTTCATACTTATATTTTTCTCGTATGATTTTATTTTTTTGATAATTATATTTAATATCACTTATTATAGATTTTGTAGCATATTCTAATATGGTAAAATTTTTAATTAAGTTTTTAGTATTTGTATTATGTGTATCAATATTATAAGGTTTTTTATATTTTTGAGTAGTAGCATTAAATAAAGGCTTACCTATTTGATTATCTATAGCTTTATCAATCAATTTAGTTGATATACTTTCAAATGAAGGAGATGAACCTGTATCTATTTCATCATTAATTATATCATTAATTAATATATTTCGTTGTATATTTATTATACTCATACTTATTTCCTATATTTTGAATTATTAACTGTATGTAATTGTACTGAATATGAATGAAGAACGGGAGTAATATTAGCATTGTTTGTTTCAAATACTGCTTTAAATCTAAAAGAGTATGCTGCATTTTTTAAATCAACATAACCAAACTTTCCAGATTTATTATTCTTTATTTGTTCCAATGAAGGTGAATAATTTACATGCAATATCTCTGGCACTACATGATCATCTTCTGTAATTTCATCAAACTCTAAAGGAGAAAGTCTTGTCCATATTTTATCATCAAATGTAACATAATATTTAATAAAATCATTTCTATTTTTATCTGTGTTCTGATACAATGATTTAGAAATTTCATCAGTTACAGATAAACTAATTCTATCAATAGGTTTATTAGATACATATGCTTTTGATATTAATTCACTTTTATTTTCATAATTAAATGAAAATACTGATATATCTCTAATTCCCATTATAGCTTTCCATTCATCTTCATCTAAATATAGACTATCAATAGTATATGTTACTTTTATTTTAGATGTTATAACTGGATCAAATATTTTAATAGTTGTATTAAAAGATGGATCAGTAAATAAATAACTACTTGTTTGACTTATACTAGTAACAAAATTATCACTTAATATATTAGTAACAGTTTTACCATCATTAGCTTTATTGGATACTGTATTATCCAATCTTAAATCTATGTTCTCCCATTTTCCTTCGCTAGAAAATGTTTGGATATTGGATATGTACGGAATGTAATTTTTATTTGGAATAAATGGTGTAAGCATTAATGTATTAATATTTTTCTCATTAGTAAAATCAATAGTTATATCCATATTTAAAGATATTATATCATTTTTATTTGAGAATACATGTTCAAATACATAGAATGATTCGATATTACTTTTATCAGTAGAATCAACTTTATCTATAATCATATTAGGATCATTATAAGGGGATTCATTGGATAATTCTGTTTTGTTTAATCCCTTTGGGTTATTTATACTTATAATTGTATCATCATTTATTATATTTTCTATATGAGTATATGATAGTGTAGCTATATTAGCAAATATATTAATATTACTTTTTGGAAAAGCATATAAATCAGTAGCAGTTTCTATTTTATTTGTTGTTATAAATTCATCTTTAAACCATTTCTCATCTTTTTCATAGAATGAAGAATACATTGAATAATCATTTAGTTTTTCTACCAATAAATTAATTGAATCGTTTATATCATCTCTTTCATTTTGAGAAAGATTAAAAATCTCTATGGCTTTTGACTCTATGTTATTTATTTCAGAAAATATATTATATAAATCTGTATCTATTATTTCAAAATATTCATTAAATACATTGTAGCTATTATTAGTATATTCATTCATGAAATATTGTTTATCTAGAAAGGGTTTATCTTTATATTTAAAAAAGTCTTTTAAAATAGTATAATAAATTTCAACATTGTTTTTGTGATATTCCATTCCTTTTGATATATCTAGGTTAGCATTTACTATTTCTTTTAATTTTAATCTATCTATTATTGATAGATCTTTAATTTGATCTTGTATCATTTTTTAATACCTTAAATTTTAATGTATAGTCAAATACCTTTGGAGTATATGATTTAATTGATGGATAATTATTACTTAACTCTATTATAGTTTGAATATATGAATATAAATAATTATATGATATTTCTATTACTTTTGTATTATCTATTTTGGTATTGAAATATATATATTGTCCATCTAAATAAAAAGAATATTCATCATTATAGTTAGAAAAAATTGGTGGTATATTGGTTTCAGTATCTGTTAAATTTCTAGCAACTATACCATTTGAATTGTCTTTATCTTTAATTATTATAGAAATGAATCCACCTTTGCTTGCATCAATATTAGTTAGTGTTGTTCCACCGTCTTTATTAATTTGATAATCTACTTGAGTAGATATAAATTGAGAATTATTAACATTAGATACATTATTAAAAAAAGAATCATATGATATATTTTCATCATCTTCTTTAACTATTATATTATCTTTTATTACTTTGCTTACATCTCTTGTATAAGGGAAACGAGACAATTTGATTCTATTATTACCATCATTGCCATTTTCAAATAATTCAGTAGTTCTTGGAACCCCTCCTAATTTATTTAAAATAAGAGATTCAACGTCAACTGTATATGGATTATAGTTGTTATATGTTTCTGGTACATATTCAATAACATATATATTATTTTCATTATCTTTATTAGCCTCCATTACAGCTATTTTATAGTCTAAATTTGAATTATATGTATAAATGATTTTATTATTTCTATATATTTTATTAATATCACCGTAATAGTCTGATGATCTATTAAGATTATTTAAATTATTATTTAATCTATTAAATCTAGATATGATTGTTCCATCTGATTTTATATTAACTTTTTCAATTACTTCATTTGTTTCTGAAGGTAATATAGGAAGTAGTTCTCCAAGTTCAGGAATGTATAAATTATATCTAACATCAGATAAAGGAGTGCCTTCTTTTAAAGATGTCTTCCAGCTTTTATATTGCCCCTTCTTACTATAAGGGATAATATATTTACTATCTAAACTTAATTCAAGTATACAACCTGTAGTTGAGTCTATCTTAGCAGATTTATATGAACCATAATTTGAAAATTTAATATTACCAATTATTAATTTTTGTAAACCATACTTATAAAAATAGAATGATTTATATAATGGTCGTACTTTATCTCCTGATTCATCTACATCGTATTTTTTAATTATATCATTAGTCACATCTATATCTAATCCTGTTCCATTTAGTTCACTATTAACTATTGTACTTAAAAGATTGTCATTCAATGTTGGTTGTTGTTTAATTTTATTATTAATATTTGTAATTATTTTGTTATAATTTGCTATTTGTTCTGTGGGTATTTCATTACCAAATAATAGAGTGTTATTAACTTTAGATGAATTTAATGTATCAGCTTTAACAACAGAGTCTAATGTCTTACTGTCAAAAAGTTGAACTCTATTTATTAAGAAATCAGATTTTTCATAATCTGTTTGTAAAATTGTAAAAGAAAGACTACTAGATCTAGTCTCAGGTATATTATATATTTCAATAGTATCATTTCCCTTTACATCATAATCAATATAAGAATATAAATCTTTATATTGTACTTCATTCAAGTCACTATATGATAACTGGTTATTAAATGCAACAATTTCAGGGAATTCCATGTCATACTTTGAAACAATTTCCATTTTAATATAATTTATCCCTGCATTTTTATCAACAAGATCTGCTGTAATATTAGCAGTTACACCATCATATGAATCCAGCATTGATACATTCATCAAATCTGGAATTGACTTATCAGTTATAGGTGAATCTACAACTGTAGAAACAATCCACGGATTTTTATTATCTGGATTTATTAAATCATTAATATTATCTTTTTCAACTAAACCATCATAATATCCATTTAATCTTCTATTTTCATCATAATCATCTATCTGATTATATACAGCAGATACATTACCAATTAAATAGTTATTGATATTAGATTTTAATGTAAGTACTCCTTTACGTTTATTATTATTTATTGTGTAATTTTCATTGTATTTAGTTTCTACATTATTAAGTGTATCACCATTTCTGGCTTTATCAAACGACCAATGAAATACAGATTCTATTCCATTTTTATTTGCCATTAATTTTAATGTTGATATGTATGTTTTAAGATCACTTATTTTTTGTTCTGTTATATTATTAAATGATAAATTAATTTGCTCATGCTTATTTACTCTATCTTCAAGATCAATTATAGCAGTATATGCTGAAGTAACATCTATTAATATATCTACCATTTCTTCATTAATTAATGATGAGGATATTTTATCACCAGGATATATAGTCTTATGATTATATATTGGTAAATTTGTTGTATTTATTTTAGTATTTACTTTATTTAAATTTTCTAATTGTTTATTGACTGTTAAATTTTTAGTAGAAGTTAACTCATAAAATTTATTAAGAAGTACACTTTGTGTATCATTTATAACATTATTATTATAATTTATATATTCTGCCATTAGTTTACCCATACCTCAAAATCTAAATTAACTGACCAAATACTTATACCAGTTTTACTATTATATATTTCATCTGACAATATACAATCATCATCGGTATAATTAATTATATTATTTCTATATATTCCACCCCATTTAGTTTTATATCCATTTACTATTATATGAGAGCCAACAACTGTATGCTTATTTATTTTCATGTCAACAACATTTTCAATTTCATCATGAAGATATTGTTTAGAGAAAGTTATATCTTTATTTATTAATTCTTGTTTAACCTTTTTAGCTATATTATTTCTAGCTTTAACTGGTATATCTATAGTCAATGTATAATTACCCTGGAAAGGTTTACCATTCCATCTGGCAATTCCCCATTTAAATGGTTCAGATGCATTTAACTTATAGTATTCTTCTTCAGTCATTGTGTTTATTTTTCTTAAATCAAATATATTTATGTCTTTCATTTTAAGATAATCATTGAAAACTATTGAACATAAATATTGTTCATTTTGCTTTTCACCTTCATAAACATATGTACTATTTATAGTATCATATATGTCATGAGTTATATAAGAATTAGAATTACCTATCTGGTTTAAATAAAAATCAATTCTAGAATCAATTAATACTCTATTATATTCTTCTACATCATATGATACATTTGATTGAAAGTTATGAGGATTAAAATCTATTCCAGTATAAATATGTGAACTAATATTTTTCTTGTATGTTATTTCAATTTTATCTTGGAATAGATTGACTGTATTATTGTAATATTTTCCTGTTCTTGTTAAATTAGGATAGATTGTACCATCTGATATATTAATAAAACCATATGATGGGTTAAATGTATATTCTTTATTATCAGATATTACAGAATATATATTATCATCAGGTAATATTCCAGCATATTGAGTCTCACCAATAACTGTATTTGTTATTTCTTCTGATATAGATTGTTGCGTATCATTTAATATGTATACTAAACCGGAAGGGTTAGTGTATTTACCAGATGAAAATGACATAAACCAATGGTCTACATCATTTATTGTTATTTCTGTAGGAGATAATGAGATTATTTCATTTGATTCTAATAAAGAATTTCGGATTACTGAATTATCTCTTATAATTCTAACATCATCAACAGAATAATAATCAGATGTATTGGATACATTACTTAATATATCATTAATATCTATAGTAGAATCTATATATTTATTTAAATTCACCAATTCCCCCTATATAGATGATATATTTAATATCATATCTACACTAATAGTATTATTATATCTAAAAATAAGGTAATCGTCAATGTTTTCATTTTCAAAATATATAATGAATTTGAAATCTGATCCAGTGTTTGTTGCGGTAACTAAATAATTGACAGTAGTTGGTTGTAGATTTTTATCCAGTATTTGAACATACTTTATAACATCTTCATTTGTCATTGATGTTAAATCAGTTGTTATATTTATTTCTTGGGATTTAAAAAATAATTTAGTATTATTTACTACAGGAATATTAGTTATTTTTTTAAACAATATATCACCCAATACTACTCTATTTAAAACTGTTAACGACTCATCTATTGTTATGGGATAATGATATAAGTTGTATAAATATCCATTTTCATTAGGAGTATTAACTGATATATCATATTTATCTGTTATATATTTTAATTTAAATTCTAATTTACCATTTGTGTCAGACAACATAATGTATCCTGAGTTAAATGTATCGTTAGTTATATCTATTTTTAATGGATTAATATTCAAATTAACATCATAATACTCATTTATTGAATTTTCTTCTTCAAATTTAATATATAAATTTAATGAATTTGTTGTAGTATCTGGTATTATTATATAAGTATCTTCATCAATAGATGTTAATATGTACTCACCATCAACTGGATTAGCAGAATCAATTACTCTTTCTAATTCTATATACCCAAATGGAGTTTGATATATTTTATCATCATAGTAATATACTGATATAGGAGTATCCAATTTAATATTGTCTGTTATTTTGAAATAATATTTCCCATCAGAATGATATGAGTATATATCATTTAATTTATATTCTTTATAATTATTAGAATATAAATAAGTTAGTTTATCTTTGTATTTAAAAAGACCTGTATTTAATTGTAGATTATAATTTGTCATATAAGCGTCCATTTAGCTTCATTTAAAAGACTTTTATTAATATACACATAAGAAGTCCCCTTAATATATATAAGGTCTAATTTCTTCTCTATCGCATTATTTATAGAAACATATACATATTCAGAGTTATCATCTAATTTAAATATATTTTCTGTAGGAGTAAATGCTGGAGTAGTGTCTGTTCTAATTTTATAATTAACTAAATCATTAGTTCTCATATTAAAAATTATCATTTATATCTCTTGTTTCTTAAAATTTACTTTAAGAATAGCAGGATTATTAATTTTATTTATATATCCTTGCACTTTTGCTGCATTTATTCTTATTGGTATATATATTACTTCATTTGATGCTAAAGTCAAACCTTTATTATCTATTAATCTCTCCTCAGTATATAACGGAAGATTAGGATTTGATGTCATGAATGTTGAATTCTTCCAGAATTGAGCATCTTCACTTACTTCAACACAATCATCTGGATCATTATTAACTGTTATTTCAACATTTTCTATGTCACTATATTGACCTATAGATTTATTCTTTAAGGCTATAATACCATATATATCTGATTTAACATCAGATATTGATGTAAATTTAGATGATAGATTTATTATATTATCTATTAATCCATATCTGTCACCAACTTCATTATCTATATCTACTATTTCTGTATTTAAATTATTGATTGATCCGTCTGTATCATATTTATCTATCATTGAAAATGTTTCATTTCCATCATATAGGTCTTTAATTGTATTTCTTATATCAAATAAATTAGATTCTTTAAAGTATAGTTTAATATTATTACTGAATCCTTCAGGTACTTTTGCCATTTTTATTACTATATCTTTATAAAATTCTTCCCATGATATACCTCCAGATGTATAATATAAATATTTTCCAGTTGAATCAGTTTCTTTTAAATTTATACACTCATTAGTTTCACTATTATCTTTATACATTACATATGTATCTGACTTAGCGTATATATTATTTGGTATGGGTAGTGTTGCTGAGTATTCGTCTGTTATTCCCCATAATTTTTTATTATTTAAAGATAAGGCAAACTTATTATATCTATCAATATTAATTAAACCATCAAAACCTGACTCACCTATTAGACCTAAATCTTTATCTATTATTAATTGTGATTGAAATGCATCACCAATTAAAGAAGAATTAGATATATATAAATCTATACCTGATAATTTATTTCCAGTTTCAATACCAGTTATAGGATCTACTTCTACTATCTCACCAGATATATATGATCTTCTATTAAAATTAGATATAGTAGTATTATCTGTTGATATTATTTCCTCATCAAATATTTGCATTATATTCCCTCCACTTTTGATAAATCAAATTTAATAGAAACAGGAATACTATTAATACCTGGTTTAACTTTAACATTTCTACTCAATACATGTATACTATGAGATACATTTTGATAATCATTTATAAGTTGTGTTCTATTTTGAAATGATATAGATTTAATAGGAGCATGTGGTGAATCTATAAACCATTCAATGTCTATAAACCCAATCCCATCGTCATTAATTGTATTCATATCCTCATTATATATATCAAAAGATAATTGTGGATCTGTAGATGTAAAATATCCCCATCTATCTTCCATTACTCCAGATGCATCTGTTTGGTATTTTAATGTTCTTATGTAAGGATTATCGCCCAACTTCATTCTATCGTAAATATAAGCATCACTAGTATTATCAAGAACAAATAATGTCTCAGAAGGGTTATTTGTTATATCTACTTCAGTATATCTATCAACAGTATCAATATATGTATATTCTTTATTAAGATATACGTCACCAATGTTAGTTGTTGAATTGGAAGTAACAAATGTTGTAACATAATATGGCTTATGTCCTTTATATTCTATATAAAAATTAGAGTTAGCTCCGACATTAAATGAGTTAGTATCTACTATTCTAAAATACCAATATCCATCGGCATTATTATAAGTATAATCTTGTATGTTATCATTATTTATTATAAAAGTAGGTTCATTTAGTTCACCTAATAATAAATTAGTTGAATCAGTCGGATCATATCCATATAGTCTACATTTTATTATAGGACCAGGTGCATTATTTACTATTGACCATCCCATTTTAACAAAAGGATTTATCCAGCCATCAGCATCGTATTCTCGACCATAATATCTTTCACTGATTGGTTTATTAAATTCATCGTAAAAATTAAATTTAATAGGATTAATAGTATATATTCTATCAAATAAATTCTTAGATGGAATTATAATTTGATTATCTTGATTTGAACCGTCTTGTTTAAATGTGAATACAGTATCATTAACATTATCTAAAGATATAGTTGGTATTTCAAATCTACCTTGTTCATCTATTTTATATGATTTATTCATATCATTATCAACAATTATATAACAATTACTAGAAGCATTTATACTAGTCCAGTCAGCTGTATTTGATGTAAAGTTGTTTGTATCCTCGTATTCGGGGAAAACCAGTCTTCCAGCTACTCTTGGATTATGATACACAGGTATACCGTCATTACCATACATTGTAAAAGATGTTATATCAATTATTTCACTATATCCAACTTTTCCTGTATCGTCTTTTGTTGGTAAAGGTTGAAAATATATTGAGTCATGAAACTCTTCAATATAATTTGAAGGATTATCTAAAGCATACTGCCAGTTCTTATTATCATATAATGGAATAGGATCAATATTGGTCATATTAGGATTATTAAATAATATTTGACTTACATTTCTATAACCAATGTATATTTGTTTTCCAGCTGGAATAGGTAACATATCAGCATATTGCTTTAAGCCGCCAATATTTTTATATATTTTATCTTCTTCTTTGTCCCAAAACATATTTGTTGAAACTATAGATGATTGTGTCGGTACTTTTTTATCACTATATATTATTTCAAGATCAGGAGATGCATTTCTTCTATAGTTTATATTAACATTATACCAAGGATATAAATCATTATGTTGAAATTGAGCTACTGAAAATTTTAAATTAGTTAAGTATGCGGTTCTAGTAGTAATATATCTAAAATAATCAGATGATCTATTTTCTGTATCTAATGATTTAGTTAAATATCCACCACTCATTCCAGAAAAATCATAATAAAAATAATTATTATCTGATATTTCTGATTGTATAGGATATTCTACATATTGGTTGTTATCAACTTTTTCATATAATGTAGTATAATCATTTGATGTTATTTCTACCTCAACATTAGCAGGATTATTATTTATTTCAGATATTATTAATGCTGTAGCTTTATATGCATCTATATATAATAATTTAAACTTATCATTATCATAAGTAAGAAGATCGCCTACGGGTAATTGATTTATTAAATCGTCTTTATACGTGGCATCAACATTACCAATATACATTAATTTACCTAATGTATCAGAAGTTAGTATAAATTTTTCATTTACTTCTCCTGTTCTATTTATAGCAATAGATGCATTTGCTATTGTCACTTCGCTATCTTTATTTATATACTCTGTTATTTTATCGAATAACCTGCATAACAATACTGATCGTCTTCCAATATTATTATTAAATTCATCCATATTATATGAGTATGTTGGCGTGTCTACTAACTCACCATTTAATCTTAATTCTATATCATTTGTTATATTTCTAGTAAAATTAATTTTATTAATATTAGTTTGTTTATCAAAAAAAATCCCATACTTATCTACTAAAATTAATTCAAAATCATATCCCTCATATAATATATCTGGACCAAAAGTATTAGTATTTATTCTAAATGTTCCTATATATTGATTACCTATATGTTCTATTTCTTGATATTTTAGTGTTATATTATTTCCATTTATATCTTTAAGTAATTCAAATTTAGTAGGATATCTAGGACTTCTCCATAGTATATTAAATTCATTAGTTTCATTAAGTACAACTAAATCATTATCTGGGGCATCCAATATAAATGTAATTAATTGTCCACTTAAAGGATGAATAGTTAATGTTTTTACTACTTCAATAGAAGTTGATGATAGCGGATATTCTATGAAAGTATTACTATCAACATATGATACTGTTATTTCTAGAGGAAATGATTGGTCTTCATCATCAATTTTATAGGGCCATTCTTGACCATCACTTACTTCTAATCTTATTTGTTGTAATCCAAATTTAGATCCATACTGAACAATATCAGATGTATCTCTTAATTCATTTTTAAATATTTCAACAGGAGGCTGAGTATTTTTAACCCAATGTCTACCATATATAATTGTTTCATCATATTCATCTACATCCAAATGCCATTCACCAGGATAAAATAAACCATTTATAGTTATTATACCTGGATTATTTGTTGTAAAATTTATTGGAGTTATATTTATAGGATATAGTTTACTTCCATAATAATTATCTTGAGTTGATCCATTTACAATCCATTTTTCTTCAGATTCTTCATCAAATATATCAGTATCTATAGTATTAAATGGTAAAGCAGGTGTCGTTTCAATAATCATATTATCTTTATATATTAATTTTGTAGTAGTATTAGGTATAGCTTCATTATCATCTATAAATACTTCTATTTTATATCCTGTACCATCAAAATCAGTTGAATTTATTTCAACATCTTTACTATAAACCCATGTACTTTGATCAGTTTTATTTATAAAAGGATATCTTGAATCATATGTAAAATTTGGATCCGACCCTATTAGGTCATTTCCATTAACTTCCCATCTGTTTACTGTAGTATTATCAAATATAGGAGGTTCAATAAATTCAGTTGATGGTGCAATTTGTTTCCATATTTTTATAGTTATATATTTTATTTCATAATTTATACCATTTTTCCATATGATATTTTCACCGTCTTCACTTAACATTAACTCAAATTTAAATTTTCTTGTCATTATATTTCCTTATAAAATTTCTATAGAATCAATAGTTACTATAAAACTCCCATTATAAATTGCAGAAGGAAATGGATTTATTGGGTAGGAAGTTTTTATAATTCCTATTTTGGGAATATTTATTTCTAAACTTGTATCTCTATTATATAAATCCATATATAGTTGAAATTGAGTATATTCTGCGACAGTAGTCCAGCCTAATTCTTTACTTGTATCAGTTTGGTCATATGTGAATTCACCATTGTATATTGTAATTATTGTTAAATTATCAGCCAATATTAATTTTACAGTATAATTTAATTTAAAATTTTTATTATACACTATGGGAAAATTATATATAACTGTATGATTAATATTAGTATATTCTAGAATATTTCGTGAGTTAGTTTTAGTATCCCATGATGTTATTTCTAGTGTCTTATCTACTATATGTAGTCCAGTGCCCCATTCAAAATTATTTAATTTACAATTATACCACGTGTCAGATACATTTTTATAAACTAGACCATAACTTTCATTAAGTAATTTTGTATTTGGAGTACCATTACTTGTAATTATATAGTTATAGTATGTTGGATTTATTATTGGAGGTGTTATACTAACTTGATCAGCTAATAATAACTGAAAAGGGGTTTTATTTTTAAACTTTTCATTTAAATATGACCATGAATAGTTTTTCCATTCTCCCCATGTGCTACTGTTATCATTATATACCGATGCCAATAATTCATTATCTGATCTTGCCACTAAATTACCTCTGGATTTTCCCTAATATAGATATGTAATTTAACAAAATTAGGATCATCAGATGATATATTTACTAATGTATTCCCTATTACTTGATCATAAAAACTAAAATTATTATTTAATAATTCAGCACTAGCTAAAGTATGAGGTTGTATTTGATTATATTTTAATTCTGCCATTACATTGTCTCCGGAATTTGATTAATTTGTATATTCATTGTATATTTACTTTGATCTTTGATTACATGAACAGCTAATGGTATATCATTACTTACATTGTCTATTGCTTCAAAATTTTCTTCAAAGTCAGAAGCAAAACCAATTTTATGATCTTCAAATATATGAGGTATTGTCATTATTTTTACTCTTAATTAAATATTTCTTTTGAAATTATATTATACATATCCATATTAAAATCAATATTAGAACTTACTTTAGCATAATTATCGGAATCTCCAGTGGGAACAGCCACCTGACGGGTAGTCATTATGATTTTTTTATTAACAGTATCATTTTGTATAGATATAAATAATTGGCCATATCCTTTGTCAGTACCACTTCTAAAAACTTCACGTTCAATTCCATCAATAGGCCAATTAGATAGTAAACTTATATTAATATCAGTATAATATGGATTATCCCATCCATGCGTGGAATGTCCCGATTGATGTAATATACTGCATGTTAATGTTCCTGAATTTGAGAATGTAATATTTTTAAAATCCAAACCAACATATCCTCCATATGATGAACCATTTCCATTATTGTGTGCTCCTCCACACATAAAACAATTGGTATAGGTTGAATTACCAGCATAATCATAATAATCCCCTGTATTTATTGGAGGCATTTCTAATTCTGAAGTTACAATATTTAAAGTATTATTATAATCAAATATTGTAAGGTCCCTAATATCTGTAGTTGGAGTTGATCCATTTGGATTTGATATATAATTAAATTTTTGATTATAATTACCAGAATAGTAAATTATATGTGAATCATTATAAGATTGTGTTTGATTACTTATATTATCTATTGCATCAGCTACTGTATTAAAATTAGAGTTAACTTCATCAGCTTTAGCTGTAGTATATTGATTAAATTCTATTAATTCCATAAAAATCCATCCCAGAGAACCTCGTCCCAATTTGATTTAGGAGGAAATAATGATTCGTTCCATTTACTTTCTCCAATTATTAAATACCCAAATATTATTTTATTTCTATCTTTGTATTTGTCAAAAGATTTAGCTAAAGGGGCGCTTCCTTTATATTTAAAATTAGAGTTACCTACTCCATTCCCTTCAATATATTTATTATTTTCATTTATTACTGGTTTAATTTTTTCAGCCATTATGACATCACCACATTTGATACTTGATTATTATGAATTTTTATAGAGATTGTATTTATAACTGGAGATGACGAATCAGAAAATATAATATTTCCAGAAGATTGATTACTGTCATATATAAATTCATTATTTGTTGAAAAATTAATTATAACTTCATAGTTTTGTTTATATAAAGGTACATATAAATCAACTTGATTACAGTATGTTTGTTTTTTAATTTTAATATATTTTAACAAAAAATCAGAATATAGTGGTTTCCATATATTAAAGTCGGTTGTTCTTCTCCATCTATGCCATGCATTATGTGATTCTCTAAACGATGGAAAATAATCTTGTTTTAATTCTATATTTGAACCATTTAGTTGGAGATGCATATTCCATTCTATATTATATGCAGCCCAATATAATATTGTATTAAAGAAATCTGGACCAATTGAACCTTTAGTTTCTTGTGTATCATATAAATATCTAAAATTGTCACTACCCTCATGTTCAGGTCTATTATTTTTAATAACAAGTGTATATGGTTCATTTATATTGTTAAACTCAGTTTCATATATATAGCCTAGATTAGGCTCTACTTTTCCATTATTTATTAATAATGACCTACCGGATACAACACCAGATTTTTTAGAAATATGCCAATCTATATATTTTTGGTTGGGGTACACTAGTCCTTTATTAGGGCCTATGCCATATTTTGTCATCGATGATTTCTCAGTCAATTGGTAACCTAGTATAAAATTTTTATTAATTGAAAAGTCATTATTTATTTGAAATGGGAGTGGCTCCCATTGGGATAGATGATAGTCTTCACCTTCACTAGCAGTGTATGAATAACCTGAAGTATATGATTCAAGTATTTCATTCCTATTTATAAGACCTTTATAGTAGTATCCATCCCACCCGACTTTTTCAAAAACACCACTAAACTGATACCTTAATTGTTTATTGTCTCCTTCGTTGTCGTATATGGTTTTGACTGAACCTGAAACAATATCATTAATCTCAGTAGTATTATCTATTATCCATGAATTACCATTTATATTATCATTTATTTCTATACTTTCTATTTGTGTTTCTAAATTAAAATATGAATATTGTATAGAAATTTTATTATAATTAGATACTTTATCTTTCAGTACAACAATATTTAAAGCTTTTTCACTATCATTAATATATTCACCAGCTGAAGGAGGATTAATAGTAGTATAGCTCATTATCTAGGATCCCATTTATTTGGAATGAATTCATTTTCTTTTAATTCTCCTAGTGTATCTCCTATGTAATCTTCATCCATTATTAAATTTGATATAAATGATTTATCTATTGAATTTATTTCATCAATTCTTTTATTAATTATTGAAGTTGATTCATATATACTTGAATCAGATATAGAATTATTAGCTTTATTTATTTCATTTTGTATATATTCTTTATCAGCGTATGTATGTAGTGTAATATTATTTTCATTAGGTTCTACTGGTTTTAATATTACCTGTTTTTGTTCTGAATATTTTACTTTATTTGTTTCAAATACTATTTGTATCCACGACCTATTATATATTGTGGATAAAAATGATTGAGTAAGTTCAATTATATTGGTATTAGTTTCTATTATATTCCCATCTATATCAAATTCTTTTTGAGTATATAAATTAAAGTCATCAGTGGTTAATATTTTTTCTTCAATACTACCATCAACTGTAAAG
>Ga0114934_10001249_pt1 | contig 16439 bp, 19 predicted proteins | sample 4SBtaG_2_FD_99695 | JGI IMG/M metagenome (GOLD analysis project Ga0114934, IMG submission 99695) | Deep subsurface microbial communities from Kolumbo volcano to uncover new lineages of life (NeLLi) - 4SBTROV10_white metaG | ecosystem: Environmental > Aquatic > Marine > Volcanic ... | reverse complement strand
GATCACGCCTATGCGCCCGGCCAGTCGGGCGACGGTTCGCAGTTCCGTTCCCTGGTGGATGGTGCTCGGGACGAGGGCCGCGCCCTCGCCATCGCCGAGTGCTCCGAGCGCCATGCCCGCATCCTCACGGCTGAGACCGACGACACGACCGTGAAGCGGGGCCAGTGCGAGCGCGCCCTCCGCGACATGATCAACGCCGCCGTTCTCGACGGTGTGATCAAGGACCCCTCCGACCAGCCCGCCTGGGGCTGATCGCCCTCTCCCACCCTCGGCTCGACACTTCCCGACGAGCCACACTCTCCCAACCAGAACGGACTCGGAGATCACGATGACCGCACCCAACTGGCTCGGCAAGTTCGACCCGGCGCGGAAGCAGTACCTGGAGCGGGCCATGTCCGTTTCCTCGGTGGGCTCCGTCCTCCTGCAGACCAACATCCGCCGCGTGGTGGAGATGCTGACGCTCCGCGAGCTTGGCGCGCAGGCGGTCCTCCCCCGTCGCCCCGGTTCTGGGGACGCCGAGTACGTCAACCGTCGCGCTGCTGGAACCACGGGTGCTGAGTGGGTGGCTGACACCGACTCTGCGACCGAGGAGACCGGCACCTACACGCAGGTCAGTTTCGGGTTCAAGACCCTGCTGACCCGCGCCCAGGTCACCCGGAAGGCCGTCGCTCAGGGCCGCTCCTACGGCGACCTGCTCGGAACCGAGTTGGTGGGCAAGGCCGAGGACTTCGCGGCCGCCCTGGACTCCGCGACGTTCATCGGTGATACCGCGTCCAACGCGAACCAGATCGACGGGCTCCTGACCCTGATCGGGAACGTATCCTCGCAGACCATCGCCAATACCACGGCGGCCGGGGGCGACGACCTTGCGCTGGCCAAGCTGGACGAGGCGATCGATGTGGTCAAGGGCTCGGGCAACCGCTCGGACCTGGTGATCTTCGGTACGCACGCTGGGATGCGCAAGCTGAACAGCGCGCTGCAGGCCCAGCAGCAGTTCATCGGGGACGCCGAGATTGGCGCGGGCTTCCGCGTCCGGACCTACGACACCATCCCGATGGTCACCTGCACCGAGCTTCCCGACGCCCTCGTCTGGAACGGCACCGACACCCGCGTGACCGCTTTCTCGGGCGGCACGACCACGGCGCTCGTCGTCGTCAACACCCGCTACTGCTACTACTCGGAGCTGACCCCCCTCACCGTGATGCCGCTGGCCCGCTCGACGAGCCAGAACGAGCAGATCGATATGTTCGCGGATTTGGCTCTGGTGTTTGGAAACACTCTCGGAGGCTCTATCCTCGGAGGAATCTCCACGTCGTAAACATCGACGGCTGGCAGGTTAAGGGCGCTTCGGCGCCCTTTTCTTTTACTATCCCCCCGCAGCCCGTTAGATAATGGGCGGGTATCGGAGGGAAAATGCCAGTACATCGACCGATGGAAGATCGATTCTGGTCGAAGGTAGACAAGAACGGCCCGACCCCTGAGGGTCGGCACTACGAAGGCCTGGGCCCATGCTGGGTGTTTCGGGGCAGTCACTCGATCGCCTACCCGTTTGCGCACAAGCGAACAGGCCCGAAGAAAATCTATGCGTATCGGTACTCCTGGGAGTTGAGAAACGGACCAATCCCGGACGGGCTGATCTGTCGTCACCGATGTGACAACGGGACGACAAAGCCTCGCGGCTACATGTGTGTCAATCCGGACCATCTCGAACTCGGTACGCCAGCCGACAACGTGAACGATCACTACGAGCGTCGGACGCTTCCTGAGAAACCGGTCACCCGCGACATGGCAGTAGCGGTCATCCAGGCACGTAGGGACTTCGGCGTGCCGATGGATCTGATCGCTCAGATAGCGGGCGTGGACCCTCTTGCTATCTATCAGGTGCTGAAAACCGTGGACCCCGACAAGGTGGCCCGGATCAAGAAGCCCGGCCTCTCGGCGGAAGAGATCACGGAGGCCCATCGGCTGATCACGGTAGAGGGTTTGACCCTCGGTGGTGCAGCAACCCGAATGAAGCGGAGTTGGGGCACGGTGGCGCGCGGGCTTCGTTCGATCGACTTCGACTACGAGGAACATCGGGTGGCGAAGCAACAGCGACTCGCGGGGCAGGCCCGGCAGTTGATGGCGGAAGGAGTGTCGCAGTTGGAAATCGCGCGTCGGTTGGGCGTGAGCACTCAGTTCATCCAGACCCATGCGAAAAGGGCGAGCTGATACTGGTTTATGCCAACACTCTCGGTGGCGCTATCTTGGGTGGAATCTCGACCTCCTGATCGAGTCGGCTGACTGACAGAGGCGGGGCCTCGGGGAGCAATCCTCGGGGCCCTCGCTCTTTGCTGGCCTGACGGGCGCGTGGTATCGTCCCTCCAGAACTGGGGCTATTTCTCCGGGGGGGATGATGCCGAACGCGAAGCGCCTACCTGATCCGCACGGGTGGCGGTTCGCCATGATCCACCCCACGATCCGACACAAGCAGTCCATCGTGGTGCAGAACTACCGGACGGCGACCCGCACCTTCCCGATGAAGCACAAGGGCGAGGTGAAGCCCACCTTCGTGACGATGGATCGGTTCCTCCGCGATCGCTACTGGCGGCTCGGCTGGGTGGACATCACGGAGGAGGTGACGCCGCACCTTGAACTCTGGAGCGAGGAGGAGGAGCGGTGGGTGGTGCCCGAAGGGGTCGATCTTCCCTGGGAGCGTCCGCCGCGCCAGCATCGCCAGCCCCAACCGCTGCCGGTCGAGGCCTCTACGGATTCCACCACAGACGTGGTGGTAGACCCGCCGGCACCTGCTCCGCGCTCCGAGAAGCCCGCCGGCAAGAAGTCGCGCGGGCCGAGCCGCCGGAAGATCGCGGCGAGCCGCAAGCCCAAGGGGTAGCCCATGTCCATCGTTCCAGACGCGATCACCACAGCGCGCGCGAAGGCGTACCTGGGCATCCCATCCGGGACGACGGAGCACGACACCTTCCTGGGCTACCTGATCTCCTCGGCGACGAGACACGTCGCAGAGCGGCTGAACCTGACGTGTGGCCTGACCGAGAACACCTACTCGGACGTGATGGACGTGGAGAACTTCGGGCAGGATCGCGTGCGCCTCCCGCGGTTCCCGGTGGTCAGCGTGGCGGCGCTCACCGACGATACAACCGCCGTGATCGCCGCAGATCGCTATCTGAAGGCAGATCGCTGGGTCGTGTTGAAGGGCGACTCCGCGCGGTTCACTCAGGGGAAGCAGAAGGTCAGCGCCACCTATGTGGCGGGCTGGAACACCATCCCCGGCGATGTCCTCCACGCGATCTCGTCCACGGTGGCCTACCACTTCAACGCGGTGCCGAAGGGCGGGATCTCGTCCGAGCGGATTGGGGCCTACGCGGTGGCGCTCGCCCGCGGCGATGTGGGCCCACTGTCCAGCGATGCCGACGCCATACTCGGCTCGTACATCTCGCCCGTGACCCCGAGGTAGCGATGGCCGTACCCGAACAGGCCCCGAGCTCGCCGTGGACCCGGAAGACCTGGGACGAATTCGTCGGGGAGAGGATGCTCTGGTGGGCGAACCAGGTCCTGCGGCCGTTCGGCTGGGCGCTGGTGTGGAACCGGGGTCCCGACGGTTCGATCTCCGAGGTCTACCCGGCGACGCTTGACACCGGCCCCGATCCGGATCTTCCCGACATGGGAATCGGGCTTGGCGTAAGCGCCGACGATCCCCGCGTTCTGTCGCTGGTCAAGAAGGGCGGCGGGCTGTCCGGATGAAGCCCTCCGAGCAAGATGTCCTCGATGTGCTGGCGCAGATGGAGAACGTGTCGTTGTCGAGGGTCCAGGCGCTGGGCATCGTTCAAGAGGTCAATCGACTACTGCTGCACCCGCGCGGAATGATGATGGTGCCTGTCCCACAGGAGAACGGGGACGCGGTGTTCGTACTCGCGGTGACCTCGGACCCCGAGGGGATGTGCTTCGATGGCGTCGGAATCGACCCCGACCCGTTGCTGGTGATGAAGGCCCGCGCGTTCCACGGGCTCCTCCTGCCGGCACGGAAGGCGCGGTTCGGGTCGCTGATCCAACCGCTGCCGGGATTCGACGGGTGAGCGGGGCGCTGCGTGCGGTTTATGGCTGCATGTGCGCTGGGAAGTCCGAAGAGATCGGCCGGCTGATACGCCGGCGCGACGTGTCCTCTCGTCCCTGGCTGGCTTTCAAACCGGAGAAAGATGTACGGCCGCCACGCCATTCGTGGGAGGCGTCAGCGCGGGTAGTACGAACACCAGAGTCGTTGATGATCGCCGCCTACGAGGTGCCGGCGGCTTTGGTGATCGTGGACGAAGGGCAGTTGTTCGATCCGTGGATCGTCGCCGTCGTGGAGCGGCTGGTAAACGGCGGGCACGATCTGGTCGTCGCCGGCCTGGATCTCGACTACCGGGGCGAACCCTTCGGGCCGATGCCGGCGCTGATCGCCCGTGCCGACCGGCACACCCACCTCTACGCTGTTTGTTCGTTCTGCGGTTCCGACTTCGCGACTCGCACGCTTCGCTATGGAGGAGGAGATGGTCAGGTAGTTATCGGCGGCGCTGAGATGTATGCGCCAGCCTGCCGCCCATGCTGGGTGGATCGCAGTCGCGCGATGCACGCACAGCTCGCTCGCGGCGCGCGGTATCTCTGGAGCGACGATGTCCCCCCAACCAGCCCTGCCTGAAGTAGATTCCTGGCCTCAACCGTCGGAGCGCCTGGTGATCGTGATTGGCCGCGGACACTCCGCGACGCGCGCGATCTCGCGGCAGATCCACCAGGCCGGTGCGTGGATGGGCCAGAATCGGAACGCCTCCGAGGACTGCCCGCAACCCTTCGCGCCGATGTACTCCGCGGCCCGCTCTGCAGGCAGACTCTCCCGCCACCTCGGCGATGCGCGGTGGGACTTCTCCTCGTTGGTCGATGGGCCGATCCCGATGGAGGCCCGCGGAGCTCTCTGGTCCTTCCTTCGCCCGCTCTGGAACGCCCCCGCGGACGCGCCGGCCTGCGCCTGGAAGCTCCCGGAGACCTGTTTCGTGTACCCGTGGCTCGTTCGCCTGTTCCCCGAGGCCCGGTTCCTCTGGTGGGTGCGCGATCCGCGAGACGTAATCATGAAGGACCACGGAACAGACCGACTGGACGAGTGGGGCGTGAAGACCGGGCTACCGCGCGAGAACAACTACACCCATGTCCAACGAGCCTACTCCTGGCTGTATCAGGAGCAGGTGGTGAGCCAGACACCCTCGCCTCGACACCTACTCCGCGTCCGAATGGAGGACTGGTGCCGAGATCAGGCCGCGGTAAATCGCGAGGTGACTGACTTCATCGGGCTGCCGGTACGAACCCTCGTGGTTCGGTCGGGTCGAATCGGTCGATGGCGCGGGCTCACCCGCCAGATCAACCGGTGGTCGGAGTGCATCGAACTACTAACCCCTGCGATGCGGCGGCACGGCTACATAGAGGGGTGATCAGCGCGGAGGATCAACGACGATGATCCGTCCCCGCTCGACCCGCAGTACCGCTACGCCACCCGCAATCTGCTCGGCGCTCCAGTACCAACGCCCATCTCCAACGGGCCCTTCAACTACTCCGCGGATTCCACCCACCGATAGGCGTAGCCCGCGCCGTAGCCTCGATTCAGAGGCAAAAACCATTGCTTGTTGACTATCATTCAAGATGAACATGGCCGAGGCGGCCCGTCCCAGGTGCAGAGCGTCGCCATGTACCAACGCACAGGCTTTCGCCCCCGCCATTCAGCGATGACCAGAACGGCGCGCCGCCGCCGACTCGGCCAGCGATCCGGAAAGACGAATACACCGCCGGCATCTATGCCAGGGAACCATCCTGCTGCGTTCGCGAGCAGATCAGCGCCACCGTAAGGGAGAGGGCACCGGTCGCCGGGGATGGAACGTATCGTGGTGCTGCTTGCGAGATTTCGCAGAACACCTGTTTCCGGCGGTGCCCTGAAGTGAGGGATCGGCATGGACGACATGCTCCCGTGCATACGGTTCCAGGAAGGCGGATAGCCGAATCGCCGACTGAGTACTCGGCGAGATCGCACGAGTTGTGCAGGTGCGCTCAGATTTAGATGCAGTTCGGCGAGCCGCCCGTGATCCATGATCGGGGCCGAAGACCCTGCCTCCGGATCGCCTCTACGGCGAGTTGGACATCTGCTGGTGAGCCGACGATCTCCAGATAGACGGATTTCCCACCGTAGAGGACCACATCCTCGCCATCATCGATCCGAGCGAACGGTGGGAGCGGCGGGTGCTTCCCGGTGAGATCGCTCACCGTGAGAGCGATGACCCGCTCACCGACTCGCTCGCCGTTCATCTCGCGGGCTACTCGGCCAGCCTTCATACAATCAGCGATCGGGTCCCATGCCATCGGATCAACCTCGTATCTCGGGGTTACGATCTACCCCTGGGAGCGCGGAAAGCGCGAGGAGGGAGAGTATGAGAATCACCGTCACTGGCGGCGCCGGTTTTATTGGGAGCCACGTCGTTCGTCAGCTCGTAGAGGCAGGACATCGCGTTCGCGTGCTGGACTCGCTCGACCCCCAGGTCCATGGGCCGGACGGCGCCTGGCCGGCTGATCTGGACGATCTCGTTGACGAGGTGGGGACAGATCGGCTCTGGCTGGTGCGCGGAGATGTTCGACGAGAGGAGGACCTGGAGATCGCTCTAAGGTGGGATTTCGGAAGGGGGAAGCGGGCGGAAGCGGTGATCCATCTCGCGGCGGTCGTCGGCGTCGGTCAGGCCCAGTACGAGATCGAGCGGTACTACTCCACGAACATCGGTGGGACGGCGAGCCTCCTGCAGACGATTCTCGGATCGTACCGTCGAGATGACATCGCGCTGCCGGCGTTGTTCGTCGCCGGGTCGATGTCGGCCTACGGCGAGGGCCCGTACCTACCTCGCGGCGCGGACCCGATGTTCTCGGTTGTTCGCCCGACACTGGCACGGAGACAGAAGGATCTGGATGCCGGCGAGTGGGACGAGTTCAATGACCTCCCGAGCTACCGAGTACCGCTCGACCCCATCGGCGCGGACGAGGAAACCGCTTTCCAAGGGCGCGGATTCTACGCGCTGACGAAGGCCGAACAGGAGCGAATGGCGATCGCCTTCATGCACGCCTATGGCGCTCGCGTCGTGGTCGGCCGCCTGTTCAACTGCTATGGGCCGGGCCAAGCGCTCGGGAACCCCTACACCGGAGTGGCCGCCATCTTCGCGAATCGGCTTCGGGCCGGGCTGCGGCCGGTCATCTACGAGGACGGCGATCAGACCCGAGACTTCGTGTTCGTGGAGGACGTCGCCCGCGCGATCGTGATGCTGATCACGGGCGAGGGGTTGATGGAGCCCGCGAAGACAGAGCGAGTCCGTGGAGTGGTGAACGTCGGCACGGGTCGGGCGACGCCGATCAACCAGATCGCGCGCGACCTCGCGACGATCCTGGGGCGGCCCGATCTGGAGCCCGACTACCCCGGCACGGCGCGAAGCGGCGACATCCGGCACTGCTTCGCCGACGCGCGACGGCTGATCGGCCTGGGCTGGGAGCCGCGGGTGTCGGTGTTCGATGGGCTGGAGCGGACGGTCGAGTGGATGCTGGAGCAGGAACAGGCGGATCCGGAGGGGCAGGACGCGGCTCACGCGGAGCTCGTCGCGCGCGGCCTCGCCTGATCGAAGCAGCCAGGGGTAGATCGTTCGCGAATCCGGAGAGAAGATGATCCCTGAACGACTGAATCAATTCACCACCTGGCACGATATTCCCGGCCAGGGGCGCATCCAACTTGTGGACGTGTTCGGCGACGAGCGCATGATTGACCGCGCTGCGCGCACCACCGCGGGCGCCGAGACCGACGAGGAGCGTACAGACGAGAAGCGGCGCGGTCTGATGCGCTACCTCATGCGCCACCGGCACACGACCCCGTTGGAGTTCTGCGAGGTCGTGTTCCTGCTGGAGATTCCGATGGACACCTGGCGCCAGATGGTGCGCCATCGCACGGCCAGCATCAACGAATACTCCACCCGCTACTCCCCGGCGCTGGACGAGATGGCGACGGTTCCGCCGGGACAGTGGAGGGCACAGGCCGCGAGCAACCGGCAAGGGTCAGCGGGGCTGTTGACTGGCACCACCGAGCACGGCGGCACCGTTGAGGATGTCCAGGACGTTCTATGCCAACAGGAGCAGTGGCTCCACGACTCGGCTCGTGTGGTGTATCGCTCCCGGCTGGAGCGCGGCGTCGCCCGTGAGCAGGCCCGCAAAGACCTCCCCCTCTCCACGATGACCCGGGCCTACTGGAAGATCGACCTCCACAACCTGCTGCACTTCCTGGGACTGCGGCTGGACAGCCACGCCCAACTGGAGATTCGGCAGTACGCGCAGTTCATGGCCGAGGTGGTCGAAGCGTGGGTGCCGAATGTCTGGAAGGCGTTCGTGGACTACCGGCTGGAGGCGCACACGTTCAGCCGGCAGGAGATGGTGGCGCTTCGGGTGATGGTTGATCGCTGGGCGCAGGAGCAAGTCCCCGACGAGTCGTATGTCGTCCCGCACGCCCTGCAGGAGTTAGAGGAGGCTGGTTCTATCTCCAAACGAGAGGGCGTGGCTTTCCTGCGGGCGGTGGGGTTACTTCCTGATCCGTCGTAGAGCAACCAGAGCGAGTCGTGATCGTCGTGCTACGATCCGCCTTGGAGGTCGACCATGCCGAGGCCGAGCACCGTTGATCTGATCGCCGCGCTGCGGGCTGAAGGCCTGAGCGTCCACGACCTCCGCGGCCAGATGCCCGAGCACCCCGAGAAGCGGTTCAAGGGTCGTGACCCCGGCGCGCTGCTCGGGATGACCGTCCACCACTCGGCGACGGCTGCTGGGTCCGTGGCGGCCTTCAGCGCGATCGCGAAGTACCACATCGGCCCGAACCATGTCTCCGAGACAGGCGCGCCCGGCATCCTGTACACCCTCGGGATCGCCTGGGACGGCGCGGTCGCGGTGTTCCATGATCTCGATGTTCGTCCCTGGAGCCAGGGCTACCGCGGCCGTCGTGGGGACGAGAACGCAGAATTCCTCTCCGTACTCGCGATCGGCAACTTCCAGAGCGCCGACAACCCGATCGGAGGCGAGCCGTCGGGCGAGCAGATCTCCGCTGTCTGCCGAGTCGCGGCGGTGTGTCGCCGCCTGTGGGGGGCGGCCTTCCGAGTGACCGGCCACTACCAATTCGGCAAGCCGGCCTGTCCGGGGGCAACCCTCGAGACCGTGGTCCGCGCCTTGGAATCGCACACTCAGCGACCGGGAGAGACAGCGGAAGCCGTCCTCCTGATCGAACGAGGGATCGATCTCTCCACCACGCTGGGGCTCCAACGCGCGCTGGAGCTCGCGGGGTATTCTCCCGGCGAAGCAGATGGAGTCCCCGGCCCACGAACGCGCGCGGCTCTCGTCGCGTTCCAGCGGGAGGCTGATCTGGACGCTGATGGAGTGCTCGGGCCGGCGACTCGCGGCGCGCTCGTCCAGGCCCTGACCGATCACGACTGAGGTGACCCGTGCCCGTTCTCCGACCGAACATCCCTGTCTCCTTCCGGCCTCGCCGGATCTCCGTGCTTCACGACCTGAACGCCGAGTCCGGACTATCCCACATGGGCTCGGACATCATCGTGGGGGGAGCCCGATCTGGATGGGCCGTCCGTCGGTGGTTCGGCACGCAGACCCAGTGCATCTACGAGAAGCGGGACGGTGCGGTGCTCGCCCGCCTGCTCGGCGTTGCCGTGGTTACCGGGCGGCATGAGCCCTCTCTACTCCATGCGCTCGGGGACTGCCCCGACCGGTTGATCATCCTCGCTCTCGGGTCGGTGGAGATCCCTCGTTCTCTGCACCCCATACTCAAGGTGAAGCGCGCCGCCGGCACCGAGATTATCTCGCTCGCCCTGAATCGAGGATTCGTCGCCCAGGTGGATACGCGATTGGTGCCCGAGGGCGAACGTTTGACCATCATCCACCCTGGAGTAGTGCCAGAACCGCATCTCTCTCCAGCGCCCACACCTGATCGGCTGACTCCGACTGACGAGCCCGTCGAAGTTCCTCCGAGAGTTAGCGAGGGCGGCTGATCCATGTCCATCACTTGCCTCGCTGGCTCGCTCTACACGCTCCAGCGCCTCTCACCGTTCGTGCTCGACTCAGTGAGTGCGGACGCGGGGGGACATGCTGTGGATCGACAGCCCCCCACGCCCTCGGCGGTGCAGGTGAAGGCGACAGCCGCTGGGACGGTGACCGTGGCGGGAACCGTTGGCGGCGGGTCGGACACCGAGGCATTGACCTTCACGGGCGCGGGCTTCAAGACGACCACCAAGCAGTTCTCCGCGCTGACCACCCTCACGCCCGCCGGCGCGCTGCTCGGCACCGCGATCGAGGCGAAGGCGCTGGGAGCCGATGGCACCCCGCACCCGAAGTTGAAGGCGAACGTGCGGACAGGGCTCCGAGGAGCATTCACGCCGGGTCGCCCGAAATGGGCTCCGCAGCGACCGGGCCGAGTCGAGCAGCGGGGGGCGATGATCGCCTTCGACTGGTCCGAGCAGTGGGAGATCCGCCGCGGCGACTTCCTGTTGGACGAGGGGACCGGCGATCGGTGGCGCGTAGAGGGGACGAACCTGCTCCGTGGACGGTGGAAGCCGCATCACGTTGAGGTGTGGGTGTCCTCCTATGACGGTGAAGCGCCAGGATAAAACCTGCCCTTCAAGGGTAGATCCTGAATGATTGCAGGAGCAGAATGGGTCAACCTATCCATGTAGTTGCGTTTTCTGGGGGGAAGGACTCAACAGCGATGGTTCTTCGTATGAGGGAGGTGTGGCCGAGACTTCAATTCCGAGTCATCTGCACACCTACTGGTGATGAACTTCCAGAGTTAAACGATCATTGGAAGAGCGTCGAAGAAATGATCGGGGTACCGATAGAACGGATAACAAACCGGACCCTTGATGAATGGATACAGGATTTCGGGGCGCTACCAAACTGGAGACAACGGTGGTGTACCCGGCTCCTAAAGATAGAGCCTTGTTTGGGGTTTTTATCGAGACTGAGAAGATCCAGCGGGCATGATCCTGTTCTATATGTTGGATTAAGGGCTGATGAAGAGGCTCGGAAAGGGATCTACTCTGAGCAGGTACAAACAAGGTTTCCGCTTCGAGAGTGGGGCTGGGGCCTTAAAGAAGTGCAGGGATATCTGGCCCGTCGTGGGGTTTCTATTCCGGGGCGAACGGATTGTGCTCGCTGCTATGGGCAACGGCTAATAGAGTGGTTTCACCTTTGGAGGGATTATCCAGAGAGGTTTAATCTTGCTCTTCGGCAGGAAAAGGAAACCGGTCACACCTTCCGATCCCCTCAAAGGGATCAGTGGCCCACGGCGCTGGCTGATCTTGCGGTAGCGTTCAAGTCCGGGAAAAAGCCTCCTGGATACAAGGCTCAAGTGAGCCTTCCCTTTGGAGCAGCTAACGCTTGCCGGGTTTGTTCGTTGTGATCCCTTGGATGGATCGCTACGGCCTGCGTTCTCGGGTCGTTTCGGGGCTTCGCCGGGCCCGCACCGTAGCGATACGGCCGTTCCAGGGTCACCGCCTCCCGATATGGGCGGTGGCCCGCCCCGTGATACGCTGGTCCCGTGTTAGCCTGCCGCCATGTGGCAACTCAGGCTCTCCCGCGGGCAAGGGTCGATGCAGAAGGGTCGCCGATCACCTGGACTCGGCGGCCTTTCCTCGTGCTACGCTGGCGGCAACCGTCGTTCACCGCCCCGCGGGACGCTGGGCTCCTCGGGACAGAGAGACCACGGTGAGAGGGAACGCCTCACCCAGCATGGGGCGGCCCTCGCTCACTTGGAGCGAATGATGCCTGAGATTCCGAGAATGACCGTCGCCGAGTTCCGTCGGCTTGGGCTCCTGCAGGAGTTGAACCGACTGTTCCTGCACCCGAGGGGCCTCGCGCTGGAGGTCGTACTGGAAGATGACGGGACCGAACGATTCGGCGGTGTTTGGGACTACCGCGACGATCCGGAGGGGATGGCATTCGCGCCGGGCGTCATCGACCCCGAGAAGTCTCACCGTGTCCGGGCGATGCTGGATGAACGGTCAGCGGCGCGTCAAGAGGCGCTTGGATTCGTGGTCCAGTCTGAGGATCATCCAGGGGTGGGTGGAGTCATCGCCGGATGATCATCGGTCCCGGCGTCACCATCTACCTCCCGCCGAAGACCGGTACGACCGCCCTCCGTGCGGCGGCGCAGGCGATCGGGTGGCGGTCGCCGCGGCACCACATGAACCGCTGGGAACACCCCGCGCCGGCGGGCCATCGGATCGTCTGCGCGCGGCGGAACCCGTGGTCCTGGTACGCGTCGCTCTACGACTGGATCTCGTCGCAGGGCACCGGCTGCTGGCGAGGATTCGGGGTGTCCGGGTTCCGCTCCTGGATGCGGATGCTGTTCCAGGACCACCCGGCGGCGATCGGCTTCCCCGAGGCGCAGCGCGTGGTCGGACGGATGCGGGCGACGGGGATCGGGCTGGCGACGTATCGCGTGGTGCAGCTCTGCGGTCACGGTGACCCGCAGAAGATGGAGCCGAGGATCCCGGAGGACGTACTCTGGTTGCGGACGGAACACCTCGCGGAAGACTGGGAGGCCCTGCTTTGTCTGGTCGGTGTGCGGGGGGTGCCACCGTTGCCGCGGTTGAAGACCTCCACCCGAGAGCGCGACTGGAGGGACTACTACGATGCCGACCTGCGCGATCGAGTCGCGATCAAGGATCAGATGCTGATCGAGCGGTTCGGGTACACCTTCGACGGCTGACGGTTATCTCAGGAGCAGAGGGACAAGATCCCCGAGCCCGAGGAACCCATGACCGTGACCGACGATCGCGCTGCTGAGCGCGCCCACCTCCCCAGCGACTACCGCTGGGGCATCGTGATCCCCACCATCGGCACCCCTGAAGTGCTGATTCCAACGCTGCGCCGATTGGTCGCGCGCTTGCCTGATTCTGAATCAGAGGGGCGCGTGGTGATCTCGATCTGCGTGAACCCGACTGAGGCGAACGTCGCACGCTGGGAGGAGTTGGAGGCCGAACTGAAGCAGATTGCTCTCCGTGTCTACAACGCGAACCATGCGATCGATTGGGAGAACACCGGCCGCCCGATCGGGTTCGGACACGCGAACAACCGCGGCCTCCAAGCGATGCTGGAGTTCTGCGGTCTCCCCGACCTCACCGTGTTCTTCAACGACGATCTGCGAGTCACCCCCGGCTGGCTCCAGGGCATGTCGCGCGCGCTGCAGGCTGAGCATGTCCGGTTGGTCGGCGAGCCGCCCTCACAGCCGACGGAGCACGACAAGTTCCAGCTGACCCGCGGCGGGCAGGTGATCAAGGTCGGTCAGCGCCCCGATCGTCGGCGCTCTGAGTACGGTAGGATCGGAATCATCGGCCCCTGCTCGGTGAACGTCGCCGGCGTCCAGTGCGTCAAACTCGCCGACAAGAAAGCCGAGATCACCGAGGCCAACGCCGACTCCTTCGCCGAGATGTTCCGCCGGGACAACGCCGGGGAGTATGTCACGGCATCCTTCCTCTCAGGCTTCTGCATGGGGATCACCGCGGAGTGCCTGCTGGATCTGGCGTACCGCGACAGCGACGGCGACATCATCGGCGTCTTCAACGGCGACCAGTACCCGATCGCCGGGTACGAGGACAACGATCTCTGCGTCCGCGCGGACCTCGCTGGCTGGCGCCTGCTGGTGGACGGCGAGACCTTCATCTACCACCTCGGGCACGCCAGCTTCGATGCGTTCTTCCCCGAGATGCAGCGCGGGATGCGGAACCGCCTCAACTACTACGAGGAGTGGCGAGGCTACACCCAACGCCTCAACCAGCGGGTGATCGCGATCTACCGATGCCGCATCGAAACCGGCAACGACATCGGCCTCCTGCGGGCGAGCATCGTCGGGATGGCCCGATTGGTGGACGGCTTCGCGGTCCTGCTCACGGACAACCCGATGGAGGCGTGCCGCTCTCAGGACTGGCAGCAGACCGTGCCCACGCTCTCGCAGGCAGATCGCGAGTGGTTGAACGGCTGCATCGATCCGCAGACGAAGGGCCCGGCCTCTCCGAAGAAGATCGCGCGCTCCACCCGCCTCTGGATCGAGGGCCTGGTGAGCATGGCTCGCGAGAAGCACCGGGGCCGGCCGTGCGCGGTGAAGGTGCGCTGCTGGGAGAGTGAGTTCAACGAGCGCGACGAGCGCAACTACTCGATCGAGATGGCTGAGTCGATGGGCGCGGACTGGCTCTGGTCGGTGGATCACGACGAGCTCCCCGAGGACCGGGTGCTCCGTGAGCACGTCGATCGCTGGTTGACTCACCCCGATCCGATGGTCCATTCCTGGGACGTGGCCTGGTTGAACCATTGGGACAGCCCGCGCATGTGCCGCGCCGACCGACCCTGGGGGGACGGGATGGCGTACACCGGCGGGATGCACGGCGCGCGCCTCTGGCGGGCGAACCGCGCCGCGCCGCGCCGCATCCAGGCGGGCACCGAGATCGGCCTGCATTGCGGGAACTGCCCCGACGTGGGGGTGGAGGCGAAGCGCGTCGCCGCGTTCCGATTCCGCCACATGGGCTACCTGCGAGCCTTCGATCGGCGACGGAAGCTCAAGCGATACCAGGACTCCGACCCCAACCCCGATCCGTGGCTGGTCGGCAACCAGGGCTACGGGCATCTGGTCGAGGAGGAGGGGGCACGGTTCTACCCCTACGTGGCGGTGAACGGTGTTGGCCTGCATGTCCTCGTCTACGAGAACGAGGATCCCGACGATGTGGGCCGGCTGCTCGATCAACTCTACGGCGTGGTGGACAGCGTGGTGCTGGTCTGGACCGGCGAATGGGAGGAGGGCGCCCGCCTCGCGGTTGAGGCGAGCCCGCAGGACGTGTGGGACGACGGCATTGTTTGGCCCGAGAGCGGGCCGAGCCGCGAGCTGATGAAGTACGCGGACCTGTTCGACGCCGACGTGATCCACCACCCGCTCGCCGACAACATCGCCGAGGCGAGGAACGCTGGGCTCGCCCACCTTCGCCGCGAGGTCCCTGCGGTCGGCCTGGGATGGGGCCTGTTCCTCGACCCGGACGAGCACCTCCAGTCCCCGATGACTGACTGCTACTCGATCCGCCGGATGGCCGAGGTCAGCAACGGCTGGGGCTGGATGTTCCGCTTCTACAACATCCTGCGCGGCCGCGAAGCGCCCTCGCTGTCCGAGTCGATCCGCATGTCCCGCCTCGATTCCGGCGGCGTAATGATGATGAACGGCCGGGTGCACGAGGGCTTCGATCACGCGATGGAGAGCATCCGGTCCGCGGGCGACCACCCCACCCTGCGCTACGCGCCCTTCAAGATGCTGAACGCCGGCCAGTCACTGACCGACGAGCAGATGGAGGCGAAGCTCCAGCGATACGCTGAGATGCTGGTCCTCGAGTTGGAAGAAAGCCCGCTGAGCGCGAAGGCGTGGACCTCGCTCGGCATCCACGCGGAGAACCAGGGTGACCTCGACACGGCGGTGGAGTGCTGGCGGCGCGGGATGCTCTGCCCGGGGAACTCGTACCTGCCGTGGAAGGAGATGGCGCTCTACCACCTACGGATGGCGAAGATGCTCACCTCGGAGGTGCTGGAGCGCACGTCCCAGGCGCACGGGTACTACCAGGTCGCGGGCGAACACCTGATGTGGCTGCGAGAGCACGCCCCCGAGCGCCCCCTCCTTGGATCGGCGCGAAAGGACCCGGCGAACCGGCGCGGACTCGGGTTCGACTTGCCCCCGTTCGGACAGGTGCTGGACGTGTCAACTGACCCCTCGGCGGGGGTGGTAGACTCAGATCATGATCAAGATCCACCCGGGCAGCGTGAAGGCGACGATCCAGGGGTTGAGCCGGCTCGCGAAGGCTGAGCGAGAGTCCGCGATCATCACAGCGCGGGCGGCTGGCGCCGTCTTCCTCCACAACGCGAGGATGACGGGAGCCGTCCGCGATGGCCATGACGACGCTTGGATGGCGAAGGTCGATCACCCCTACGCGGTTCGCCACGGGTCGATCCAGACCAGTGTGCTCGGCCATCCCGGCTGGTGGGCCCATTTCCAGACGGGTCGCCTGCAGGCCGCCATCAAGGGGCGCTCTACGAAGGGTGGCCTGGGCTATCAGATCTACGTGGACGAGGGTGCTGCCCCTCACGCGAAGTTCGTGATCAAGGGAACGCGGGTGATGTTCGGTCGCGACTTCATCCGGATGTCGGTGAATGATCCGAAGGTTCGGAAGCAGGCAATGCGTACCGTGGTCAGCGTCCTAGGCCGGGGAATGAGATCCAAAGCCGGGATACGCTTTGGAGGGGGCGCGCCCCCAGCACTCCCGGCGAGGTGATCGATGGCGTCCAGCACACCCAGCCAGGACTTCGTCGCGCTGATT
>Ga0114934_10001248_pt1 | contig 16444 bp, 13 predicted proteins | sample 4SBtaG_2_FD_99695 | JGI IMG/M metagenome (GOLD analysis project Ga0114934, IMG submission 99695) | Deep subsurface microbial communities from Kolumbo volcano to uncover new lineages of life (NeLLi) - 4SBTROV10_white metaG | ecosystem: Environmental > Aquatic > Marine > Volcanic ... | reverse complement strand
ATTTTGGTTTTTATAAATTTAACTCAATTACTTGCTCGTAAAAATAAAAAGTCGAATTATTTTTCAAATTTTGAATTTGTACGAGTTTGAAAAATGGGGGTTTTTATACCAAACTCATAAATAAATTTGATGAAGGATATGAAAGATTCTGAAAACCCTATGGGAACAAAGATAATAAACAATCTGACTGTCCCGAAATTAATTCGGGACAAGCTGTTAAAATTTTTCTAAATAGCGACAGCTATTAATAAAAATTTGTGCCTTGCATCTTATTCATTATCTTTGTTTCTTGAAAGAAAGTAATTATTAGAAATCCCCTTTATTAAAAGATTCCTTAAAAACAAGTATTACTTTTGTTTTAAATATGGAGGCCATACAAGGTAAATATTCATCATTACACCAGTTAATTTATGTTCATGCATTGTTGCTAATTGCTGTCGGATTGCCTTTTTCTGAAATTTTGTTGAGCTTTGGACAGTTTGTTCTAGTAATAAATTGGATTTGGGAAGGTGGATATCAAAAAAAATGGCAACACATTATTACCAACAAACCACTGTTGATTTTTTTGCTTTTGTATGGTGTTCATATAGTGTGGTTATTTAATACTCAAAATTTTACTTTCGCTTTTCATGACCTAAAAATGAAATTGCCATTGCTGGTGTTGCCTGTAATTGTTTCAACATCAAGATATTTAAAGAAGAGAGAAATTGAAAATATTTTATCTTATTTTATCATTTTTGTTGCCATTGCTTCTTTGATTGTGTTTATGATTTCATTAGGATTTCTTGATTTAAGAACAACGGATAACCGGAGTATTTCTATTTTTATTTCACACATTCGGTTTTCTCTAATGATTAATATTTCTATCTTTATTTTATCGTTATTTTTAATTCAGAAATGGAACTTCTTTAAAATTTATAAAAGAATAATAATAATTCTCTTAATCATTTGGTTCGTATTCTTCTTGTTTGTTCTTCAGTCTGTTACGGGGATAATGATTTTTATGATTTTCACACCTTTTTTTCTGCTTCGATTCTTTATGAAAATAAAGCGTTTTATGCTTCGGTATTTTATGATTATTCTATTGATTACGAGTGTTTTATTGGTGTCATCATATATTTCTCATACTGTAGGAAGATTTTATCATGTGGAAAAAATAGATTTCTCAAAATTGCCGGAGATGACAAAAAATGGAAACCATTATGATCAATATAATGGACAGAAATTGATTGAGAATGGACATTATATAGGCATAAATATTTGTAGGCATGAATTAAAAAATTGGTGGGATGCACATAGTAAAATTCCATTTGATAGCTTAGATGTCAGAAATCAATATATTAGGAATACACTGATAAGATATATGACTTCCAAAGGGTTAAAGAAAGACAAAGAAGGATGTCAGAACTTGTCAGATGTTGATGTTAGAAATGTCGAACAAGGTATGACTAATTACCTGATGAGTAAAAGATTTTCTATTTATAATATCATATATAAAATTTTATGGCAAATTGATGTTTATAGGAAAACAGGAGCCTGTAATAATCATTCTGTTGTGCAGCGTTTAGAATATTGGAAGACAGGGAGCAAGATTTTTTCTCGTAAATTTCTATTTGGTGTAGGTACGGGCGATATTCAAGATGAATTTAATCTCGAATATCAACTAAACGAATCAAGACTGTCAGAAAAAAACAGACACCGGACTCATAATCAATTTTTTACTTTTGCTATTGAATTTGGGATAATTGGGTTATTAATTATATTATTTGCTATATTCTATCCTGCTTTTAAATTATGGAATAAGGATTTTGCATTTATGATAATTTTCATTATTTTGTTATTATCTTTTTTGAATGAGGATTCTTTAGAAACACAAACAGGCGTGACTCTATTCAGCTTTTTTTATACGATATTTATATTTGGAAAAAATAAAATAATAGATGGAAAATCACAATAAATTTATGCGGCGTGCTATTGAATTATCAAAGCAGAGTGTTAAAAATGGTGGTGGCCCTTTTGGTGCTGTGATTGTAAAAGATGGTGAAATTATTGCAGAAGCATCAAATTCTGTTACACGAACCAACGACCCTACGGCTCATGCAGAGATTAATACCATTCGGAAAGCTTCCGAAAAATTAAAATCTTTTGATTTATCCGGTACAACGATTTATTCTTCGTGTGAACCGTGCCCGATGTGTTTGAGTGCTATTTATTGGGCACGCATCGACAATTTGTTTTTTGCAAATACCCGTAATGATGCGGCAAAAATAGGTTTTGATGATGAGTTTCTATACAATGAAATTAATTTGTCTATCGATAAACGGTCAATTCCAACTAAACAAATGCTTAGAGAAGAAGCGCTATTTGCTTTTAAATTATGGGCGGAACAAGAAGATAAAATTGAGTATTAATGAGTCCAGTCTAAAAACAAACAAAATCATCCCGCCTGAGGCGGGACTATTTTGGCGATATTTATACTTTATTCAATTAACTGATACCCATGCATCACTGAATCTCAAAAAATATAAATCTCATCCAAAATAACTCTTTTTATGAAAGTCGCCTGTTCTTAGAATGAACTCATTAATCGTTGTGTTTCTCTTTTGGAAACAAATTTAGATAATGTCCCATTTTAACTTCTTTAGTTTCTAGATAATGTTGATTGTACTTATTAGGAGGAATAATAATGGGGACATTTTCAACGACTTGTAATCCATAAGATTGTAATCCAACGCGTTTTATAGGATTGTTGGTCATTAAGCGTATTTTCCCAACACCGAGACTCCTAAGTATTTGTGCACCAATACCATAATCCCGTTCGTCAGCTTTAAAACCAAGTTCTACATTGGCTTCTACCGTATCTTTGCCTTCTTCTTGTAGTTTATAGGCCTCTATTTTATGCATTAAGCCTATACCTCTACCTTCTTGATTCATATATACCAAAACACCTTTACCTTCTTTTTCTATCATTTGCAGGGCTTTGTGTAATTGTTCTCCGCAATCACATCGCATAGAACCAAAGATATCTCCTGTTACGCATGAAGAATGAACTCTTGTTAAAATTGGTTCATCCTTTTCCCATTTTCCTTTAAATAGTGCGATATGTTCTAATCCGTTAGACAACTGTTTGAAGGGAATTAGATGAAAATCACCGTACTTAGTCGGGAGATGAACCTCAACCCCTCTTTCAATCAGACTTTCTTGTTCTATTCTGTAGGCAATTAAGTCTTTTATGCTAATAATTTTTAAATTAAATTTTTGAGCTATTTTAAGTAATTGTGGCAAACGAGCCATCGTGCCATCATCATTCATTATTTCAACTAATGCACCGCCGGGAGCCAAGCCTGCTAAGTGCGTTAAATCAACAACGGCTTCCGTATGGCCTGCTCGTCGTAATACCCCTTTGTTTTTTGATTTTAACGGAAAGATATGACCCGGTCTTCCTAAATTGTCGGGTTTGGTTTTAGGATCAACCAATGACTTAATCGTTTTTGCTCTATCAGAAGCAGATATTCCGGTTGTACAACCCTGGCCAATTAAATCAACTGAGACAGTAAATGGTGTTTCATGGAGTGCCGTATTTTTACCAACCATTAGATCTAAATGCAGTTCTTCGCATCTTTTTTCAGGTAGCGGAGCACAAATTAATCCTCTACCATTTTTAGCCATAAAATTTACAATTTCTGTAGTAATCTTTTCAGCCGCAACGACAAAATCACCTTCATTCTCTCGATCTTCATCATCTACGACAATAATTATTTCTCCATTTTTTATAGCCTCAATTGCTTCTGGTATGGTATTTAATTGACTCATTGTTTTTAGGTATAAAGTGGTTTTTCAAAATAGAATGGTCAAAAGTACTAATTATAGAATAAAAAAAAGGGCTGATGCCCTTTTTTAATAACATATTATACATAAAAAAAATCAATCTACACTATACCGATATCAAGTTTATGAAAATATTTTGATAGCATGGTTTAATATATCCGAAAGTATTCGGAAGTAAACAATGCCGACAGACTATCAATCTTAAAATACAAACGAAGTGAAGTATTTTAAGCAACTTGATAGCAAGTCGGTATTAGTATTCCCACAAATCGTGTTCCCAATTTCTTATCCAATTCTGAATTTTATTGGACTCTAAAATTGAATCAAGTCCTTTAGTATAAGTTTGAATCAATCTGTTGTCGTAAACATTTGTTTCTTCGAAGATATAACTATTGAAACGGCGCATGGAAAAAACGTCTTCAAAAGTTCTTCTTTCCGCATCATTCTTAGTGTTAAAAACAACATGCGTGGCAAATATATTTCGAAAAGCGGGATAATAAACCCAAAGTACTTTTTTCGCTGTCAAATCTTTCGTCCCACTAGTATCATCTGCCATTCCCATATCGCCACCTCCTGTTACCTCTTTTTCAAACATTCTGATAGGACATAGCCCCAAAATGCGTACTTGAAGCATGGAGCGTTGTTTGTCAAAATACCATATTTCTTTCATTAAGTATCGCTTGACTTCATCAGTATGCCTTAAGTATGTGATGATTTTTGGTTTTTGTTCTCCAGTTTCTAGGTCATCAACATATGTTGTATCTGTTCTAACACCAAAATTTTCGTTAATACCATCAAGTGTTATTTGTGTCGTGAATTGATCGTCTGCATCGGGATCATATACCGTCATAGATTCATTTTCTATGCCATAGAGAATCAAATCTATTAAACTATACCGATTACCTATTGGATCCGTAGGATAATATAATGGTAAATTGATTTTTTGTCGTAAGTCTATCATTCGCCACAGTTTCTTTTTCCACATTACATCGGATTCCCTTAAATAATTATAAGGTACCGGTTTTCTGACGGGTTCATTTTCCGGCTGATAGATATCATCTAACACATTTTGAGCCGTTAATTTGTTTCCACTAAAAACTATTGAAATGAGAATTAGCAGAAAAACTGATTTTGGGAAAAATGACTTAATTGTTTTCATAATGATAAATTATTGTAATCTAAATGCAATAGCGCCAATCGGTCTTACTTTTCCGTCAGGCCCTCTAGCTTTAACATTTTCAATATAGACCTTACTGCCCGGTCTAACTTTATTAATAAGATGAATTTGTTCTGGCGTAAAGCGAGCTCCTCTGGCTTTTTTACTTGTTTCGAATCCTCCAATAGTGGCAGAAACTGTAAAACTAACCACCCTAAATTTTAAATCAAAATCGAAATTTTGAAGTTTTGCTATAACACCTGTTTGAGCTCTTAAGATGGCTTTTCTTATTCTTCCACCTCTTTTACCTGCAACCATAGGAACCGGATCCGGTACGCGTTTTACACGAAATTCCTGTTTCCCCATACTTCTTGAGTTACCTTGATCATCTGTAACAGAAACACTGATGTATGATTTTCCTGATTTTCTAACCCGTGCTATGTATTTACTGCCTCCTTTTTTACGAAGACTACCCTGTGAAATGTGTGGATGGATCTGATCGGCAGAAAATCCGGAGACAGAAACTTCTATGGGATTATCTACGCCAATATATAATACATTCATTTTTGTCGGTGAAACAACAGCAGTTGGCTTGGCTACCAAATAATCTGCTCCATATTTACCATTTGATGTTACAAGTGGGTATTCTTTGGTATATTTTCCGGTAACAGGATCTTTAACTTTAATAATGGCGGCATAATGTTTAGGTCCAAGAGAAGTTGCCGGTACAATATAACGACCAACGCCTTTTTTTACAGGAACCGTGTCAATTTTACCTGTTAATTTGCCTGTGGTTGTGTCGTATCCTTCACCAACAAGAATTACAGGATCGGAAGTGGTACTGAAAGCGGCTACAAACAAATCAGCTTCATACTTGTCGCCAGATATAACATAATTAGATTTTGGAATTACTTTTGCTGCCAAAGTGTCAAATTTGAAATCACTAGCACCAATGTTCTGTAGTAATAGGTTTATAATTATACCTTCGGCATTTTCCACTTCATTATCTAATTGTGTGTACATAGTAAAAGTAGCAGCTGCTACCATGTGGTAAAATCTTGCCATTTCCCATGTTCTTCGTTCGGGGTCTTCTATATTTCCTGTCGGGTCATTTGTATTAATACCTAAATCCTTTAAATCTTTAATTCTTTTTGTTTTATTTGGAATTTTTATTTTAGGATCTTGCAATAGTTTAATAATTTTTTGCTTAAATTCAATCAGTTTATTTTTAAGTTCTTCAGCTTTTTTACCTTTACCGCCTGTATCCCCGGAGCCTACCATGTAAAATGTGGGTTTATCATAGTTATCCAGCATTCCCATTGCTTCTAATTTATCAACGGTCATCGTTGGTAAACTATCGGCAGGAACACCAAGAATGGTATATAATTCATTTCCCATATCATGAATGTAATTTTTCATTTCGGTAGCTAATTTTTTTGTCTCCATAGCAGCTTTAAAATAAGGTGCTACTTTAAGTTCGTCATTAGCTTTGGCATTTTCTAAAGCAGAATACATAAATTCATTCTTGGCTGTGAAATTCATATTTGTGGCAACAAGTCCTGTATTTACGACTACAAAGGCATGGAGAATACTTTTTGACACATTCAATGCTAACATAGCTGTGTAAAAGAGGTACATCATACCTATCATCCTCTGTCGCGGGGTTTCCTTACAATTCGCAACTGACATAGTTCAATATTTTTAAATTATATAATAATAAATTTCCTTAGTTTTATTGTTGTTTTAAGGTCATAGCACCAAGCATATTACCATAAACAGTATTCAATGAAGCTAGGTTATCTGAAAGTTTGGATATTTCTTCTTTGTATTTTTGTGTACCTTGTACTGACTCTTGTAAGCCATTGATAACATTTTCAAGGTCACCATAAACCTTCTCAGTGTTTTCAACAAATTCATTAGAGTTTGATAGTTGCATTTCATAAACAGCGTTCAAGGCAGAAAGATTCTTATTCAGATTTTGCAATTCTTCTGCATATTGTTTGCCTGCTGCATCTTGGTCGGACATACCTTCATTTAAAGAAGAAACTAATGTTTGATAAGTTTCTGCCAGTTTACCTCCTGAAGAATTAACGCTATCAGATGTTTTTAAATAGGTTTCTGAAAGATTGTCAGCTGCAGAATTTAACTTTGTGGCTGAGTCAGCATAATTTGAAGCGAATTCGTTTACTTTCTCGGATGCTTTTTCAAAATTAGCTACATAATTATTTGTTGCAGTCGTGGCATCAGAAACATCCATTAATTTTTGTGTTGTATTATTTAAAGTCCTTAAACCATCACCTAATTTATTAAATAAATCAGGTGCTATTTCAGCATTTGCTAACATTTCGTCAAAGCGTTCCAATGCTGATTTTCTTAAGTCCATAGGTTTTTCCTCACCTTCTTCTTCTTCAGTAGCAAGTTCGTCTTCTTCCATGCCTGCTAATTCGGGATAAACAACACTCCAGTCCCATTTCTTATGTGGTGGTTCAAAAGCAGAAGTAAAGAAAATAAATGCTTCGGTTAATAATCCGACAATTAACATTATAGTAGCTCCCGGCCAGTGATTGATTTTAAATAAAGCACCAACAAGTACAACAGATGCACCCCAACCATACACAAATCCCATTATGGTTTGATACCTTTTTGATTCTGAGAATTCTTTAAAGCCCATAGTTTCAGTTTTTAAGTTAAAAATTTTTATTAATAAATTTGAGATCCACTACCGGCATCATTAAAGTCGTGTCCGAGGTAGGAACGAACATCTCTGAAGCCGATATAAGATTTTGCACTATCCTGATATTCATAGGTTCTAACACCACATTGCATATAAAAAGCAACATCTTTCCATGAACCGCCACGAATAACTTTTCTTTTTTTCTCCGGCGGATCATTAGGTAATGCGTCATATTGATAATCAGGATTAAGATCGTCTGTGTAGTTGTAGGCAGATTCGTCAAAGGCATTGCTTGTCCATTCAGCAACATTACCTGCCATATCATATAATCCCCATTCATTAGGATCATTATGAGCTACTATAATAGGATAGATGGAACCGTCCGCTGTATAATTACCACGCATTGGTTTAAAGTTTGCAATATAACAACCATGATAGTTCGTGGCATAATAGCCACCCCACGGATACATAGAACCTTTTAATCCACCTCTGGCTGCATATTCCCATTCGCTCTCGGTAGGTAAGCGATAATCTTGCACAAAGGTATTGCCCATAGAACGCAAATAGCCATTCATGAGTTGTGTACGCCAAATGCTGAATGCTCTAGCTTGTAACCAACTTACACCAACTACAGGATAAGCATCGAATGCAGGATGCCAAAAATACATTTTTGCATAGGGCTCATTATAAGAATAGGTGAAGTCGCTCATCCAAACCAAAGTATCAGGATATACATTAATAATGTCGTGCATAATAAAAGAAGAACGATCTTTTACGGGTTCTCTTTGTCCTCGTTTTTCTTTGGAAAAATTAATTACATCTCCTTCATATTTTCCTGTTTCAAAATTATAAGTACGATGAATTTCATTGCCTCCATTGAATTCATGTTTGGCACCTGCTTGATGGAGGTCAATCCAATAGTATTCAAAATTTAATTTACGCGTATCAATTTCCCTGCGACGATAATACCTTTCTTGTTCAGGCAGATACATCTCTTCCAGTGTTTCCATTTGGTCTGGATCCCACCATTTGATTTTCTCATACCAATTAATAAAAGGTGGATCTATATCATTGCCATTATCGTCTTCAGAATGTAGATATTCGTCGAAGTCGTCACCTAAAAGTTTATAAGCAATAGAGTCTCTAACCCAATGAACGAATTGACGATATTCGTTATTGGTAATTTCTGTTTCATCCATCCAAAATGGTGCAATAGAAACAGTTTTTTGGAATGAGGTCATGGCATTGGGAACATCTTGATCGTTGAGACCCATATTATAACTACCCTGACGGATAAATACCATTCCATAGGGTTGTGGTTCATACCAAACTTCTCTATTAGGTACGCCTGTTAGTTCTCCGGTTTCCATATTACATCCGGCTAAGAGAAGCAATAACAATGGTGTGAAAAGAAGTAGCTTTTTCATATGCTTATTTTTTATTCATAGTCAATTTTATAGGAAGCGAACACTTTTGTAACTTCCTTTAGATTTTTTCATGCTCATATTAAAACAATAATTTACAAAGACTTCCACAGACCCACTTGTGTAAGATCCGATGTCAGACATTGTATAATCATATGCTATACCAAATTTAAGATTATTGGGTAAAATCATACCAACTTGAAAAACCAAATCACCACTAAATCTGTATGACATACCACCCCAAAATCTTTTATTATATAACATTAGTAAGTTCAAATTATATTGATTGGTTACCCCATCACTTTTAATGAAAATTGATGGCTTTAGCATAAATAACGGATTTGGCAGTTGATAATTATATCCGGCAGTTAAATAATAGTGCCTTGCCATAAAAGGTGGCTTTTCTGTTTCAAAGTTGTATTTTGATGTAATAACATGATTTATTCCCAAACCACCATATAAATTTTCAGCTGAATAGAAAGCGCCAAGCCCCATATCAAAAGCACCATGTTTTTCACTATGTGGAATTGATGGGTCAATGTAAACATTGGAATTTGAATTTTCTAGCGAAGCAGGAGAAGACCAGTCTCCATCAAGAGATTTTGAATTATATCCTAATGCTATTCCTATTCCTAAAGTACCGCTACCAACTTCCATTTGATAGGCATAATTTCCTTTTAAATCAATGTTCTTTTCAAATCCAATATTATCAGACAAAATGGTTAATCCTACACCACTAGAAATACTTTCTAAATAATCATCTAAGGCAAAGGCGGTTGTCACCGGATGACCTTCAAACCCCATCCATTGTGTACGGTGAATTCCTGTAACACAAATTGATTGATTCATTCCTGAAAACCCAGGGTTTGTTACCAACTGATTAAACATGTTGTAACTAAACTGCGGATCCTGCTGGGCATTAGAAATTAGTGTTGAAACTAACAACAAACCCAATAATGATAACCTTTTCCTCATGTTTTTGAACATTCTTTTATTCATTTCAAGCGTGTAAAATAAGGTAAAACATTTCGGTTAACCAAACTTTATCAACATTTTTTTGTTAATAATATGACTATTTGAATTATAAATCACTAAAATATATAACTTTATAGAAAAAGAAATATTGCAAAATTAATTAATTATTTTTAATAAAAATTAACGAAAAGTTTGCAATATCCTTAAAATTAACTCAAAATTTACTTAATTTGCTTAAAAAAAAATAGGGAAATGGATAAAAATAATATTATCAGAGTATCAAAAGAGTTTAGGTGGGAGATGGCACATGCCTTATGGCACTATGACGGATTATGTAAAAATTTACATGGTCATTCCTATATATTAAGGGTAACTGTAAAAGGACCTATTAACAAAAATACTTCCGATGCAAAGTTGGGAATGGTTATAGATTTTGGTGATTTAAAACAGCTTGTAAATCAAAATGTTGTAAAACTGTTTGATCATAGTGTTGTGCTTAACAAAGATATGAATGTTCCTGAATTAAATAATATTGACGAATTATTTGATAGAATTCATTACTTGCCTTTTCAACCTACTGCAGAGAATCTTGTTTGTTATTTCGCGAAAATTATAAAGGATAAATTACCTAAAGAAATAGAATTAATTAGCGTTCGCTTAAATGAAACGGCTAATTCTTTTGCAGAATGGCTTGCTGAATGAAGATAATTAATACCAAACTGCTATCAAGTTGCGTTCATAGAGAAAATATCTAGAAATGAATGCTTACTTGGCATTATGCCGATGCAATTCAAAAATAATTTCAAAAAAATATGCATCGAAATTATATTTTTGAATGCAAATCGGTATTGGCGATTTAGTGTAATTTCTGTAACTATTATGGATAGTTCAATATAAAAAAAACTGCCTTGAAGAAGGCAGTTTTTTTATGCGAAGTAATTATTAAAAGTCTTTTTATTATTGTAGAATTAATTTTTCAGTTTTAATGATACCATCATTATTTTGCAATTGGATAAAATAAATTCCTTTATCAAATTCACTTAAATTAATTTGTTCTTTATGATGATTAATAGTGTTTGAGAGAATAACTTTTCCCGTAAAGTCTAAGATGTTGTAATTTAATCCGGAAGCTGAGGTTTCAATAAATACATTGCCCTGTGAGGGATTAGGATAAATTTTTAATTGAGTATTTATGTTGTTGCTTTCAAATCCAACGCCATCTGCAATATTTACGGTGGTGGTATCTGAAGAAAAACAACCATTAGAAGCAGTGGCATTAACCCAGTAGGTGTAAGTTCCTGTACCAAGGATGGCACCATCAATGATAATTGTTTCATCTGTAGCTCCGGTATTCCAATTGTAGGAAGTATAGCCACCAGTAACACCGAGCACCAATATGTTATCTTCAGTAATATTATATTCATCTTCAAGATTCAAATCAGGCGATTGGTGAACTTCAACAGTGACAGAAGCAGAATTTGTGCATCCCAAAGTAGTTCCATAGACATTAAAGATTGTTGTTGTCATAGGTGTTAATAGAGCAATATGGGATGAAGATGAATCGTAAACTGCATTATTATTCCAAGTATAAGAATCGGCTCCACTTGCAGTGGCAGTAACGGTGGTTCCTGAACAGATTGTAGTATCAGACCAATCAGTTGTTATTACAGGAATAGAATGTACATCTACTAAAACGCTATCAGTAAAAGTACAACCATATCCATCAGTAATAGTTACATAGTATTCAGCCGATGTCGTAGGTAGAATGTCTGCTGATTCAGTTGAGTCGCCAGAACTCCATAAATAGGAGTCGCCATTATCAGCATAAAGTGTAATACTGTCACCATCACATACGAATGTGTCGGTAATTAATGTGTATGTGGGAGCTACTAAATTAACTAAGATACTGTCGGAAGCAGAACAACCGTTAAGTGTAACATCAACGGAAAAAAATGTCGTATCTGTTGGTGAGACGGAGATAGAGGCAGTTGTTTCGTTAGTGTTCCAAAGATAAGTATCTCCACCTGAAGCGGTGATTTCAAGCGGTGTTCCTTGGCAAGCAATAGTTGTATCCGGTACATTAAATGAAATAACCGGCAATGGGTTAACCGTAATAGAAATGGTGTCTCTTACTGAGCAATTATTAGAATCAGTAGTTGTTACAATATAATTAAGAGATGAGGTTGGTGACACGGAAATAGAGGCAGTGGTATCACTTGTATTCCAAAGAAATGATCCATTTCCTGAAACCGTTAATGTTACAGGGGTACCTTCACAAATAGTTGTGTCGGAGGATACTGTAGTTGTTGGGAATCCATAAGTGTTAATAGTAAAATGAAGTGTGTCATTTGAAGCGATTGTATCCCTATTGTATTTACAAATAACTTCAAAGTTATAGATTCCAACTGAACTCAAATTAACTAAAGTATCGAATGAGGCAGTTACTGTACTGCCGGAGTCTAAATCGGTACTTAAAAAGAGTGAGTCAGAATAAATGGTTCCGCCATTAACTGAATAAGACATTAAAATCGTATCGCCACTAAAAATTGTATCGGGCCCCATATTTTGAACTAAGATACCAACAGTGTCTGTTCCATTGGAACAAGCATCTGATAAATTAAGATATCCTATAGGGGAGATATCTACTTGTGCAGTAAGTAAATTTGTAGAAAAAATAGAAAAAAGGATAACAATAAAAGATAATATTTTTTTCATGATTTTAAAATTTTTATGGAACAAAATTAATAAAATGATAATAATAGGGAACAAAAACTTTAAAAAATATTATCTATTTATTTTTTATCTTTAATGCGAACTTTATAATTAAAATTATTCTCTATTAATCGTCCTTTTTCGTCCCATTCCCTTTTTTTCTTAAAAACACCACTTACAAAAAGAGCTTCCTTCGCTTCTTGTCCATTTTCATACCACCAATAATTTATGCCGTCCAGGTTTCCATTGACATAGTGTGTTTTTGATTTCATTTGTCCGTTGGGATACCAAAAAAGCCAATCGCCCGCTTTTATGCCATTTCTATATTGAATGCTTAATTTTTGTTGACCGTCAGAATACCAATAGTTCCATTGCCCATTTCGTTTTCCATCAACTAATTGTCCTTTTAATCCTTTTTGACCGCTTTTAAAATATTGGAAGCATTTTCCTGTGTATGGTGTTTCACCTTTAATAAGGTAATAAATACCTTTCCTTTTTTCTAATTGGCTGAAATTAATGCCTTGAGCAAAGGTTTTATCTAAAAGGCTTTGGAAGTAAGCAGTTAAAACCTTACGGTATTTTTCATTTGCCAATAAATTTTTCGTTTTTTTTCCTTCAAATGCCAAGGTGACATTAATGTCATTTTCTAAAGGACAGTATTCACAATGTGAGATGATTGCTGTGACAGATGCTTTTTCGTTAATATTAGGGAGTTTTATTTTTTTCCAAAAAAATACATTGTTTTTTTGTTTATTTTTTCTGAACAGCTCTTTGAAAATTTTAATAAAATTAGTTGCATTGTTTTTATCTCGTGTAGCAAAAGTCAATAAATATTGGGTTGTGTGTTTCTTTTTATTTTCCCATTTCAATGGTTTTACAAAATCGTAAGCAAGTGCTTTAACCTCATCAATTAAAAATAGGGAGTCTTGGAGGTTAATCGTAATGGGAGTTTTTAACTTTGAAAGTTTCTGCTTAAATAGTTTGTATCCAATTGCAGAAATTAAAAGCGTGTGTGAGGAGAGACTATCGGGATAATTAATTTCGAATTTTCCATTGTCGTCAGAAATCCCGCCAACAGTAGTTTTTAGAATGATAATATTGGCATACGAAACAGGATTTCCTGTTTCAATTTCAACAATTTTACCCTTTATTTGAGCGGTTTGAGAAAAAGTGAAATGGGTAATAAAAAGTAAAAAATAAATAAATAATATCCTGACAGGTAGGTTGCTATGCATTCTTTAATAATAAAAATTTAATTGTAATTATTAGAACTCACTTTAAGCAAAATAACGGGAAATCTCTTTATGATAGGATTCTTTTAATTCCGGAAGCCTGGATATTTCACAATTGGCCGAAAAAATTCGCACATAATCAATAAGAGCACATTTTTGAAGAATAGCAGCTTGAGCAGCATCAAAAAGCATTGTACCACAGCTGTTTTTTACAATAGTAGTAATTTTTGAAAAATCATTCCATTCTAACTGGTGAGGAATTTCAACAAAATATTCATTTGGACTTTCCACATTTTGATGAATACCTTCAAAAAGTTGTTTGAGTTCAACCCATTTTTTGATACGAATAAAACCGAAATAAGGTTTGACTTTTTTATGTTGATGAAATTTAACCCCTTCTTGTCTAAGTGAATCAATAACCTGCTTGAGTAAATCAAAATCAACATCAGTAATTCGAACACAAGAACTCATCTTATTAAAAACTTTTATTTCACCGGGGCAGGCTTTTAGCTCAACACCTAATTGTTTTTTTACATTTTGAAGTTTACGAATCATTTTGTCCTGAAAACAATGAGTATGTCCTTTAATAATCAAATAAAGAAATTTTTCAGAAATAGATTTATTGGTTCCCGGAAAATTTTGAGAAGAATAATATCCCGGAAAAATATTTGATTCCAAGATTAATGCTTTGAAATCGTTTCCAATGGGAAGACTTGTAATTTCTTCTTCTTTAGTAATACATAAATAGCCGTCAAAATAATTTTCTGTTGACATAAATGGTTAGTTTTGTTTTTCAAAAGTAGAAAAATATTTTTATAAGCCATTGTTGATGAGATATTTTTTTTTAATTTTTTTATATTTTAATATTGCATTTAGTGTGTATGCTCAAAAAATGCAACAAGAATTTTTATTTACACCATCAGAAATTTTTGCGGGAGAAGTCGTTATTTACGGCGGAACTATGATGGGTTTAAATGCCTTGTGGTATAAGCATTATAGCCATTCTTCGTTTCATTGGTTCGACGACCATATGGAATGGTTGCAAATGGATAAGTTCGGACATGGTTTTTCCGCCTATTATTTAAGCAGTATTTCGACATCGTTGTTCCACCAAACTAAATGGGCTGATTCCCACAAGCAGGTGATTTACGGCTCTTTAACCGCATGGACTTATATTTCTACGGTTGAGGTTTTTGATGGGTTTTCTTCAAAATGGGGTGCTTCATATTCTGACCTTATTGCTAATTCTTTAGGTGTAGGTTTTTTTGTTTTTCAGCAATTAAAGTTTGGTAAGCAAATAATTGTTCCGAAGTTTAGTTTTCATCAAACGCAATTTTCGAAATATCGGACAGATGAACTGGGAAAAAATTGCTTGCAAAACTTACTCAAAGATTACAATGGACAAACTTATTGGTTGTCGGTAAATATGGATGATTTGTTGCCGAACACAATACTACCAAAATGGTTAAATTTTGATATCGGATATGCTGCAATGGGGATGCTTGGTGGGAAAGAAAATCCGGCTGATTTGCCATATTTCAAGAGATCCCGCCAATACTTATTTAGTATGGATGTAGATTTTAGAAAGATTCCTGTTCGTTCACAATGGTTGAAACAAGCTTTTAGGATTATTAATATCGTAAAAATTCCATTTCCAACCTTAATTTTAGCTAACAGACAAATAAAATTTTCAACTTTTTATTATTGATAAAGACTTGATATTTAATGGGTTGTATTTTTTTGAGGGTATTTGTAGGTATAAATTATTCACTGGTTATATATTATTTTTTTATTTTTGTTAAACTATTTTGTAAAAATTTAGTCTAATTTTATTTAAAAGCTTATAATATACATAAAAATAATCATTATGAAACATTTTTTATTTTTCGTGGTTTCTTATTTAATGATAGGAAGCCAGTTGTTGCAAGCACAACAACAAAATTCGTCTAATTTTGTACATCCGACAGTTATTAGGCATGGAACTTTTTTAGGGATAACACCCCCTTTAAGAGATTTAGCAAATGCACGCAAAAACTATGTGGAAATACAGGCAAAAAATGAAAAAGCGGAACCCGAATTTAATGAAGAGTTGGCGGTAAGAAACTATCCCTTTTATACGCCAAGTGGACCGGATCCCGTTTGGCAAAAATTTATGCCTTCGCAAACAAAGGCAACCACTAATTTGATTTTGAATATTGCAGGACAATCATCACCTTATATGCCCTCAGACTGTAATGGTGCGGTAGGTGCAAATTATTTTATGCAAGGTGTAAATTCATCTTATGCAATCTATGATAAAAGTACAGGAAATCAAGTGGTCTCTTCTACAGCATTTAATACACTTTTTAGTGGTGTAACAGGATCCAATAATAACGATGGTGATATTATCGTATTATATGATGATAATGCGCAACGATGGTTTGCTTCGGAATTTGATATTACT
>Ga0114934_10001247_pt1 | contig 16453 bp, 7 predicted proteins | sample 4SBtaG_2_FD_99695 | JGI IMG/M metagenome (GOLD analysis project Ga0114934, IMG submission 99695) | Deep subsurface microbial communities from Kolumbo volcano to uncover new lineages of life (NeLLi) - 4SBTROV10_white metaG | ecosystem: Environmental > Aquatic > Marine > Volcanic ... | reverse complement strand
TATTGCCGCTTATTTTTGTGTTCAGCGTCTGTTGTTGTACCTGAATATTGTGTTGAATCCCATAATCAATACACTGTTGGAGTGTCCACTTTTCTTGGGATATTCCTTGTAAATAAAGAAATGATAATGTGAAAAATATTAAAATAGATTTTTTACCCACAAAATAAATTTAATTGGTAAAGTAAATAAATATAAACGAATGAGCGGGTGATTTGTTACAAAATATTAATAAGTTTAGTCTAAAAAGTTATCCCGCCGCTGCCGCACGATTGCATCGTGTGGTATTTCCCGCTCCCGCACGAATCTTTTCGTGTGCTAGCGGGGAGATAAACTTTTTCCACAGGAATGCCTTTGGCAATACTTTTTATACTGGACTCATTAATAAACTAAACATTTACAGTTTCCTGTGCATACTTAATATTGGCTATTGCAGCAGAGACCCTTGCAATCGGTACACGGAAAGGTGAACAACTTACATAGTTCATTCCAACTTTGTGACAAAACTCAATGGATGATGGTTCCCCACCATGTTCACCACAAATACCGACTTTAAGATTGGGTTTTGTTTGACGACCTTTTCGTGTCCCCATTTCCACTAATTGTCCAACACCGACTTGGTCAAGTACTTCAAACGGATCATTTTTCAAGATACCTTTTTTAAGATAAACGGGTAAGAATTTACCTGCATCATCACGAGAATATCCGAAAGTCATTTGTGTTAAATCATTGGTGCCAAAAGAAAAGAATTCTGCATGCTTGGCAATTTCGTCGGCAGTCAGTGCGGCTCTTGGAATTTCAATCATTGTTCCTACCAAATAATCTATTGTGTCACCATATTCCTCAAAAACTTTTTGAGCCGTATCTCTAACTATTTTTTCTTGCAGTTTCATCTCTTCTTTAGTGCCTGTTAAAGGAACCATAATTTCAGGTTTTGCATTAATACCTTTTTTCTTTAGATTTAATGCTGCTTCAATAATAGCCCGACTTTGCATCTCTGTAATTTCAGGATAGGTATTACCCAAACGGCATCCACGATGTCCTAACATTGGGTTTAATTCTGATAGTGCTTCTACTTTTTCTTTTACTTTTTCTAAAGAGATTCCCATTTCATCGGCCATTTCCTTTTGGTTCTCATCTTCGTGAGGCAAAAACTCATGCAATGGTGGATCCAATAACCTGACAGTTACCGGCAAATCATGCATGGCTTCGAAAATACCCTCAAAATCACCTCTTTGCATAGGTAGAAGTTTATCTAAAGCCGCTCTCCGTCCTGCTTCGTCGTCAGATAGAATCATTTCCCTGACCGCAATAATTCGTTCTTCGTCAAAAAACATGTGCTCGGTCCGGCATAGTCCAATTCCCTTTGCGCCAAAATCTCTTGCTACCTGAGCATCTTTAGGCGTATCGGCATTTGTCCTTACATCTAATTTAGCAAATGTATCGGATAATTCCATTATTCTTTCAAAATATCCGCTTAATTCAGGATTAATTGTTTTGGTTTTTCCTTCATAAACCTCTCCTGTAGAACCATTAATAGAAATCCAATCCCCTTCTTTTATGGTTTTTCCGGCCACTTCAATTTGTCGTGTTTTATAATTAATAGTCATGCCTCCTGCACCGGTAATACAGCATTTACCCATACCACGGGCAACAACTGCTGCATGTGAAGTCATGCCACCACGAGCCGTTAAAATTCCTTTGGCACTATCCATTCCGGCTAAATCTTCGGGTGATGTTTCAATACGAACTAAGATAACATTTTTACCTTGCTGTGCCCATTCTACGGCATCGTCTGCAAAAAATACGATTTGACCGGTAGCAGCACCCGGCGATGCCGGTAAACCTTTTACTAGCGTTTGAGCAGATTTAATGGCTTCTTTGTCAAAAACAGGATGCAATAATTCATCCAATTTATTGGGTTCTATCCTCATCAATGCTTCTTTTTTATCAATTTTTCCTTCGTCAAGAATATCCATGGCAATTTTTACCATGGCAGCGCCTGTCCGTTTTCCTGTACGGGTTTGCAATAACCATAATTTACCTTCCTGAATGGTAAATTCAAGATCCTGCATATCTCTAAAATGGTTTTCTAGTTTTTCTTGAACATCAAAAAGATCTTTATAAACCTCAGGCATATATTCTTCTAAGGAAGGATATTTTTTTTGTCTTTCTTCTTCAGAAATGTTATGTAACTTAGCCCAGTCAATAGAGCCTGCTTTAGTAATTTCCTGTGGTGTACGAATGCCGGCAACTACATCTTCGCCTTGTGCATTAATCAAATATTCACCATTAAAAACATTCTCACCTGTTGCAGCATTGCGTGTAAATGCAACACCTGTTCCCGATGTGTCGCCCATATTACCAAACACCATTGCCATCACACTTACAGCAGTACCCCATTCATCAGGAATCTTATTCATGCGCCTGTAATAAACAGCTCTTTCGTTATTCCAGCTGTCAAAGACTGCCATTATAGCGCCCCATAATTGATCCCATGGGTCTTGAGGAAATTCTTTATTTAATTTGTCTTTTACAACTTTTTTGAATCGGACAACTAATTCTTTTAAGTCGTCAACAGATAAATTAATATCTTCATCAATATTTTTTTCTTTTTTGATCCCATTAATAATTTCTTCAAATGGGTCAATATCATCTTTATTCTCCGGTTTCATTCCTAAAACAACATCAGCATACATTTGGATAAATCGACGATACGAATCCCATGCAAATCGCTCGTTTCCTGTCTTCTTAACTAATCCTAACACCGCAACATCATTTAATCCAAGATTTAGTACCGTATCCATCATTCCCGGCATTGAAACCCTGGCACCTGAACGAACCGAAACTAAACAAGGATTCTCATCGCTGCCAAATTTTGTATTCATTACATTCTCAATACGATGAATGCCATTAACGACATCTTTATTAATTAATTCAACGACTTGCTCTTGTCCCATTGTATAGTATTCTGAGCACACATCAGCAGTAATTGTAAATCCCGGAGGTACAGGAATTCCAACTAGATTCATTTCAGCCAAACCGGCTCCTTTTCCGCCTAATAAATTTTTCATCTTACCATTTCCATCGGCTTGCTTATTGCCAAAGTAATAAACGCGTTTTGTGTCCATAATTTCTGTATTTATTTTATTATTAATAAGTTAATTTGCAAAATATAATAAATTTTCCCATTTTAAAAGTACTATAAAAAATAATACTGAATACTGATTTTGTAAGTTTTTTTATTAAAAAAATCCTACCAATAAATTTCTTCTTAACTTGCGATGTTTTTTTTCAAAATTTAGAGCTATGGTATTTTTAGAATTTGAGGAACCTTTAAAAGACCTTTACAACCAATTAGAAAAACTTCAAGAAATTGAAAACGAGGGGAAAGTAGATGTTAGTTCATCTATTGCAGATTTAAAAAAACAAATCAATGAGGAACGAAAAAAAATCGTTAAGAAGTTAACGCCATGGCAAAAAGTTCAATTATCCAGACATCCGGAAAGACCCTATACTTTAGGTTATATTGATTATATTACGAAAGGAAATTTCATTGAACTTCATGGGGACAGAAATATAAAAGATGATAAAGCTATTGTAGGTGGATTTGGTGATTTCGAAGGTAAAACAGTAATGTTTATTGGACACCAAAAAGGCATTAATACAAAATTGAGACAATATCGGAATTTTGGGATGGCAAATCCTGAAGGCTATCGCAAAGCACTTCGTTTAATGAAGCTAGCCGATAAATTCAACAAACCGATTATTTTTCTTGTAGATACGCCGGGTGCTTATCCGGGTATTGAGGGTGAAGAACGCGGTCAGGCAGAGGCTATTGCACGAAATCTTTTTGAGATGTTCAGAATAAAAGTGCCCATGATAGTCTGTATTATTGGTGAAGGTGCTTCAGGGGGAGCGCTTGGAATCGGTGTCGGTGACCGGGTATTAATGATGGAATATACATGGTATTCTGTCATTTCACCTGAATCTTGTTCTTCTATATTGTGGCGGAGCTGGGATTACAAAAAACAAGCTGCCGAAGCACTTAAATTAACAGCAAAAGATTTATTAGAATTAGGTATTATTGATGACATAATAAAAGAGCCAATAGGGGGTGCACACCTAAACCCTGAAAAAGCTTTTTCAAATGTTAAAAAAGAATTAAAACGACATTTAAATGAACTTATGGTAAAAGATCCAAATGAAAGAATAAATCAACGAATAGAAAAATTTTCTGCACTTGGGAAATTTGATATTATTAGCAATACAGAAACAAAGAAAGAGCGTGTAGAACAATAATTGTTTATTTAATTCCTTTTCCTATTAAATTTATTAGTTATTTTGACCCACTCCAAAAAAATGAATTATGTTGAAAGGACATCCTAGAGGACTATTAGTTGCTTTTTTTGCTAACATGGGAGAACGATTCGGATATTACACTATGTTAGCAATTTTTGTTTTATATCTGCAAGCAAAATTCGGATATTCTACTGCTGAAGCTGGTCAGATTTATGGTGGATTTTTATTTGGAATATATTTCTTACCCTTGCTTGGAGGTATCATTGCAGATAATTGGCTTGGCTACGGAAAAACAATTATTCTCGGTACTATTGTAATGTTTATTGGTTATGCTATGCTTGCAGTTCCTGATATGGGAATTGGTATGGTTATAGGATCTTTGTCTGTAATCTCTCTTGGTACCGGATTTTTTAAAGGCAATCTTCAAGTTTTAGTAGGTAATATGTATGATGATCCTAAATACGATGCCAATAGAGACAATGCTTTCAATATCTTTTATATGGGCATAAATATTGGGGCATTTTTTGCCCCATCAGCTGCTGAAGGAATAAGCAACTATATTCTCGGAAAACATCATTTAGTATATGATGCCAGAGTGCCGCATTGGGCTCACGAATTCTTAGACGGAAAGCTTAATGACACTTCAGAATATCTTGCTGTTGCTATGAAGCAGTTAGGTGATAAATTTACTAATTTAACTGATTTTTCTAACCATTATATTCAGGTTTTATCACAGTCATATAATGCAGGATTTGCTATTGCTGCTATCAGTATGGTCATTTCTCTTTTGATTTTTGTTGGTTTTAGAAAGTATTATAAAAATGCCGACTTAACTGAGAAACAAAAATCATTAAGTGAAGCGCATAAAGATCAAGTAATTGAATTATCAAAAGAACAAATAAAACAAAGGCTAATTGCTTTATTCCTGGTGTTTTCCGTTGTTATCTTCTTTTGGATGGCATTCCACCAAAATGGTTTTACAATGACTATTTTTGCTCGTGATTATACTCAACATATAGTTGGAAGATATACCTTTATTCTTTTTGACTTAAAAGCACTATTGCCTATTCTTGCAGCTATTATTGGGGTTGTTCTCATAATCAATAAAAAAATTAAGTCAACAGGGAAAATTATTGGAGCAATTTTAGTTGTTGCCGGTATTGGTGTTGCTTATTGGGCAATTGGGACTTTTAATGATGAGATGCCTATTACACCTGCTAAATTCCAACATTTTAATCCAATTTTTATTGTATTTCTTACCCCTGTAGTTGTTGGTTTTTTTACTTGGCTAAGAAGAAAATCTAAAGAACCATCTTCTCCTAAAAAGATAGGTTTTGGGATGATTATTACTGCTATATCGTATGCCCTCATGATGTACATTGCTTATAGTTTTTCACATGGCTATAGTCCTAAAGACTTATCAGCTTCAGGCGGTGTTGTTCCAACGAATATGTTGGCTTCACCTTATTGGTTAATCGGGACTTATTTTTCATTAACAATAGCTGAATTATTTTTATCTCCAATGGGGATTTCTTTTGTTTCAAAAGTATCTCCTCCAAAAATGAAAGGACTGATGCAAGGTGGATGGCTGGGAGCTACTGCTTTGGGTAATCTTGGTGCCGGCTTGGTTGGTTATTTTTGGGATAAATTAGAAATTTGGCAATTTTTTGGAATTTTAGTTGGTTTAACTTTATTATCAGCTTTGTTTATTTTTTCTGTAATGAAGCTTTTAGAAAAAGCGGCAAGCAGTTAATAATATTAGCCCGTAAAATCGGGCTTTTTTTGTCATGAAGTCAGGAAACCCCTTATTTAATCGTCTAATCTTATTAGTTGTATCTCCCACAATTTTTGCTTTAGTTTGGATTTTTTATTTTTTTTATAATACCTTTCCTTCTCAACATTTTTTTCATTTCCTTCCGCCATCTTATTCCTTAACCATATCCATTTTACTTTCTTTAATTATTCTTCTTCTTTTCAATTTTTTTAATAACAAATTTGCTGTTTCAACAAAGCAAGTTTCATTACCAATTCTGCTATTTGCTTTATATTTTATTCCTTATACTGATACTCAATTAATGATTCAATTAATTTCCTACTTTTTACTAATTTCTGTTTTTTATCAAATCCTGAGTTCTGTTGAAAAACACAACAAGTATATTCCCTTATTTAATGCTAGTTTTATTATCGGATTAATTAGCATTTTCAATACATCATTTATTATTTTCTTTTTATTAATTATATTTAGTTTTTTTATCTATAGGAATAATAAATGGCGTAATTGGGTACTTTCTTTCTTGGGCGTATTGCTTCCTTTTTTTCTATTTTATATGTTTTCATTTATTTTTTCTTTTAATATAGTTCCTTTAAATAATATAGAATTTAAATTCTCAATTATCAAATTTTCAGAATTATCTAACTTATTAATCATATTTTTTATCACCTATTTTCTTTTGATTGTTTTTTCTATTATTAATATTTTGTGGAACTTTTCAAAGCAAAAAATAAAAGTTCGATATATTTTTTTATTTTATTTCTCACTAATTTTGATTTGTTTTATAGGTTTTATTATTTTTTCAGAAAATAAATCCTTCTTTTTAATAATTGCTGCTTTTCCGTATTCTGTGCTCATTTCCAATTATTTAAGGAGTGTAAAAAACACTTTCTTAAGAATTGTTTTTATATTGATAATTTTTTTGCTACCTGTTGCATATTATTTTGGTTAAAAATAATTGATTTTTGAGGCAACCTTTTTCATTTTTTTTCGTCTAATATATAAAGTAGCTTTACAATGAGGTTTTCTTACAAATATATTATTGAAACAATTATCCTAATAGTGATAACATTTCTCGTTATTGCATATACACTTTGGTCATTCCATCAAATGATGTAAAAATCCAATTTTCTTCATTATATTTGTGCTTAAATTTTGTGTCTTTTGTTAGATATTCATCTTACTATTTTAGACTATGCGATAGCTGCTTTTTATTTAGCAGTTATTTTATTTATTGCATTTTATTATCAAACTGCCAAATTAAAAGACCACGAAGAATATATATACTTTACGCCGGGACTTATTGCTAAGATATTTGGTGGGTTATTAATTACATTTATTTATCTGTTTTATTATCGTGGGGGAGATACGCTTACTTATTTTCGTAGTGCAAAAACACTATCAAACCTTTTTGTTAAAAGTCCAGTTACTTATTTCTCCATACTTTCAGGTCATCTCACACCTGAGAACTGGAGCTATTTTGACGCTAATACAGGCTATCCCATGTACTATCGTGACCATTGGGCTTTTGCTGTAGTTCGTATAACTTCTATTTTCCTCTTTTTTAGTGCTAAAAGCTTATTAGGTACTGTTGTTTTACTTTCTACAGTCTCTTATATAGGTATTTGGAAGCTTTTCAGATTTATTTACAAAGAATTTCCACAATTAAAAAACCAAATTGCTATTGCTATTTTGTTTTTCCCCTCTGTTATATTTTGGGGATCCGGTATCTTAAAAGATACCTATACACTTGCCGCCTCTGCATTTAGTTTTATGGCTTTATACTCTATCATTGTTTACAAGAAGAAAATTTGGTTGAATCTGTTTATTCTATTTATTGCAGCCTACATTATTCTTTCGATGAAGCCTTACATCTTTTTTGTTCAATTTGCCGTATTCATTATTGTCTTTGTTTACATACAAATCAAAAAGGTTAAAACTGTGTTTTTAAGATTCATTGTGTTTCCTTTTGTAACAATAGGTATCTTTGTAATAGGAATAATTGCATTTTCCAGCCTAAGTGAGATATCCGGTCAGTTTTATTCCTCTTTTAATGATGTTTTAACAGCTGCATCAGTTAAGCAGAATGATTTAACCCAAGCATATTATGGTGGAAACTCATTTAATATCGGTTATTTTAAACCAACACTTCAAGGTGTTTTATCAAAATTCTTTCCGGCCGTCAATGCCGGAATATTTCGCCCTTATTTGTGGGAATCTAATAATATTGTCATGCTAATATCAGGGGTAGAAACTTTTATCCTTCTATTGTTCTCTTTTTGGGTATTTATAAATTTGCTTAGAATACTTTTATTCAGAGGATTTCGTTGGATTATACATTTCTTTTTTTCACATCCATTAGTTGTTTATTCTTTCTTTTTTTCTATTTTCTTTGCATTTCTTGTTGGTCTAACCACCGCAAATTTTGGTGCTTTAGTCCGCTATAAAATTCCTTTCTTGCCCTATTTTCTTTTACTGCTTTTTATTTTAAATTACTACATAAAAAAAGCAGGTATTGTATAATTTTTTTATATTTGTTCCCATAAATTTTTTACCTTATGAAAAAAGTTGCGTTATTCTTGTCTGCTTTTTGTATTTCAATGCTGACATTTTCTCAATCTCACAATTGGGATAATCGTTTTGTAATAGCTAATAGCCCGGATAATATTATTTACTGTCAGACCGTATTCAATGGTCATATTGTTGCCGGAGGACAGTTCACCACTGTGGCGGGAAACACAGCTAACTACATTGCCTTGTGGGATGGCACAAATTGGCAGGTTATTGGAGATGGTTTCAATGGAAAAGTCCTTGCATTAGAAGTGTATCAAAACCAACTGGTTGCAGGGGGGGAGTTTACACAATCCGGTACTACAAATATTAACTACCTTGCTTATTGGGATGGGAGTGGTTGGACAGAATTAGCATCAGGAACCAATGGTAATGTTCACGCTATTAAAGCATGGGATTTGAGGTTGTTTGTTGGTGGTAGTTTTGATACCGTTGGCAATATTGCTGCTAACAATATTGCTTATTACGACCTTGGAAATGGTTGGACAGCTATGGGTACGGGAACAAACAATACGGTTAATGCAATTGATTTTTTAAATAATTCTGTGGTTATTGGTGGTGATTTTACGATTGCTAGTGGTGATACTGTTAACTATTTAGCAGTATCTGATATTTTTAATAATTGGAACCCGATTGGAACAGGAGCAGACCAACCTGTTTATGCATTACATAGTGTTAATGGTAATTCAATTTATATTGGCGGTGCATTTGCTTCTGTTGATAACCAGATATCTAACAATCTTATTTTGAGGAAAGATACCTCTTGGATAACTTTCGGGCCAGATATCAATGATACAGTATTTGCTTTAACTGATGATACCGGAATGGTATATATAGGTGGCGCATTTACCCAAGCAAATGGATTATCTGCTAATCATATTTGTTCTTGGAATGGGGTCGCTTTTGATACGCTATCATCTGGATTAAATGGCAATTGTTATTCTCTTACTTCCTATAATCATGACCTATATGCAGGTGGTAATTTTTCACAAGCAGGAACAATTGAAAGTGATTTCTTTGCTATTTGGGGAATTTTACCCTTTTTGCAGAGTCAATCAACCAATCAAATGCTATGTGTCGGTGATACCTTAAATCTTTTTTGTAATTATTATTCAACAACACCTGTCTCATACCAATGGTATCATAACGGAGCTACAATTTCTGGAGAAACAGATACAAACCTTACAGTCATTTCTTCTACTCTTTCTGACACAGGGATATACTACTGTATTGCAACTAATTTATATGGTTCAGATACTTCTTCTTTAATTTCTGTATTCATTAATACGCCACCTGTAATTACTTCTGATCCTGTTAGTACTGTAGTTTGCCAAAATGATAGTGTGCATTTTTATTGCGGAATGTCGGGAAGTTCTCCTTTCAATTACCAATGGCAATTAGATGGTAGTGATATTCTTGGCGAAACAAATAACCCGTTAGAAATTTATTATGCCGATACATCCGATGCAGGACAATATCGATGTGAAGTGTCAAATATGTGTGGCACAACCCATTCAGAAAATGCTGATTTAATAGTAAATCCATTACCTCAGGTTGATTTTACCGGTTTAGATTCTAATTATTGCAATAATAGTTCTGCTGATACATTATCAGGAATACCATTAGGAGGTACATTTTCAGGCAATGGAATCTCAGATAATATTTTCACGCCAAATTCTCTTTCCGGATCACAACCAATAACTTATACTTATACAGATTCAAATAATTGTACAAATCATATTACCTATGCTACTCAAGTTAATGTAGTGCAACCACTTGATTTTTACGGTTTAGATACAAATTACTGCTATTCGCATGGAACAGATACACTTACACCTTCTATATCAGGTGGCGTTTTCTCCGGTAATGGTATTTCTAATGATAGCTTATTTGACCCACAAAATCTTTTAGGGTTTGATACCATTACCTATACTCTGAATGACACCAATAATTGTACGGCAATAGCTACTCACATTACTTATGTTTTTACAGAACCACCTATTACTTTCTATGGCGTAGATAGTGTTTATTGTTACGGTAATCCTCCTGACTCCATTTGGGCTACACCTGCTGGTGGCAATTATACCGGTTTAACCGGAAACTACTTTTATTCTGATTCAATTGGTACATTCACCGTGTCATACACTGTTTCTCAAGATGGTTGTTCAGGAACAGACTCTATTCAAATTACTGTACATCCGGCACCATCTGCATCATCTTCCGGACTAGATTCAGTTTATTGTGCCAATGAACCGCCTGTTTTGCTTTCAGGAACTCCCTCAAATGGAATTTTCTACGGATCAGGAATTATTGATTCATTGTTTTATCCGTCCCAGTCCGATACCGGTCAAATTAATATTATATATGTTTATATTGATTCATTCGGTTGTAGTGCTACTGATACCCAAACAACGAATATCCTACCAACCCAAATTGTTACCTTCTATCCATTAGATACTGCCTACTGTATTAATCACAATCCTGTTGAATTATATGGGTATCCGGCTGGAGGTGTACTTTCAGGAGATGGCATTAACAATGATTCTATCTTTGACCCGCAATCTGCAGGACTTGGCATACATGAAATTATTTATTCATGGATGAATGCCAATGGCTGTCTTTCAACAGATACACAAGCTACAGAAATATTTAACACGCCCAATATATCTATTGATGATACTGTTGGTGTTTGTTATGGCGATACGACCCAATTATCCGTTTACAATAATGATACTTCTATGGCACTAACCTATACTTGGAGTAATTTAGATTCTTCTTCTTCAACATCTGTTAGTCCAACACACGATTTTACTTATACTGTTACAGTAACATCAGGAATTTGTCAGATTATGGAATCAGTTTTTGTTCCTGTTTATTCAAAACCAATATTAAACTTAGATAACACCTACGATATTTGTCGTAAAGACACGATATTTAGTGGCGTTAATTATTCCTCTTATTTGTGGCTACCTTCCAATACGGCAGACAGCTTTTTTATAGCACTTAGTTCAGAACCGTTATATTTGACTGTTACAGATTCCAATGGCTGTCAAAACACTGATACAGCCTATGTAACCCTAAAACCATCTCCCATTATTAACCTTGAAGAAGAATTGACTATTGCACAAGGTAATCCCGTAGTTATAGGTGTTGGCAATGATTATGATTCATACTTGTGGAGTACCGGTGATACTACTTATTATATCGTTTATAATTCCGATTCTCTTAGTGTAGGAGATTACACTGTATGGGTAACTGCTAAAAATAACAATGGGTGTTGGGACTCAGATACGATGATTATTCATCTTATGCCGAGTATGGGAATTGCTGACTACAAAAATCCTTTTAACCTATCAGTATTTCCAAATCCTTCCAATGGTAACTTTAACATCTCATTACAAAATCTTAATCGTCAGGAATTAACTATTAGTGTCTTAGACTTGAATGGTAAAATCATTTACAACGAGATTGTTAAAAACGCTTTAGAATTTAATAAAAATATATCATTATCAGATGTTAATTCGTCCGTATATTTGCTGAAAATAAAAGTTGGGAAGGATATTTTCTTGAAAAAAATATTGATAGAAAAATAAATAATATATGAGCGAAAAGATATTAAAAGCCCTGATGCAATTGTTTGCAATTATTGCAAACTTTGATAGTACTGACGAAGAAAACAGCGGCAGAAAATTAGTTGAAGATTATCTTAAAAATCTGTTAAGTAGTGAATTAATTAAGGAATATCTTCAGATTTTTGATCATTTTTACGAAATACACCATAAAAAATCCGGAAGAAAGGGACTGTCAGCAAATTCCGTAAAAATTTTAAAGATTTGTGAAGATGTTAATGCTGAATTACGACAGGAACAAAAAATTGTTGTACTATTACAATTGCTCGAATTCATTAGTTCTGATAATAATTGTACCGACAAAGAACTTGATTTTGTTAAAACAGTTTCTGATACTTTTAATTTCCAGGAAGAAGAATTTTTTAATGCTAAAGAATTCATGTTTGGGAATTTTAATGAGATACCTAATCGTTCTAAATTATTAATTGTTAATAATGAGCAAGCAACTGTTGACCGTGAGGTGAAACATATTTTAAATGAAAAATTACAAGGCAACCTATACATCCTTTTTTTACAATCTACCGAGACTTATCTATTCAAATATATTGGAGAACAAAACTTAAAATTAAACGGACAACGAATAAAACCTAATTGGAGTTATATTTTTGATAAAGGCGCTTCAATTCGTGGGGGTGTTGTTTTACCTATTTACTATAGCGATATTGCCAGTATTTTTCTTGAAAAAACGGTTGCCGAGAAACTCGTTTTTACTGCCAAAGAAATTGTTTTTCGTTTCAGGAACAGTGAGAATGGCATTCATAAATTTACCTTTAGTGAAGAAACAGGCCGGTTAATTGGTATTATGGGGGGTAGTGGTGCCGGCAAATCTACGCTGCTAAATATCTTTAATGGAAAATATCAGATTCAATCCGGACAGATTACCATCAATGGATTTGATTTGCATAAAGACAAAGAAAAGTTGGAAGGCATCATCGGTTTTGTGCCACAAGACGATCTTTTGATAGAGGAATTAACTGTATTTCAGAATCTTTACTATAGTGCAAAACTTATTTTTGATAACAAAACCAATGAAGAACTAGTCAAATTGGTAGAGAAGGTTTTAAAAGACCTTGACCTTTTTGAAATCAGGAACTTAAAAGTTGGTGGACCGCTTAATAAATTTATCAGCGGTGGACAACGCAAACGACTCAATATTGGCTTAGAATTATTGCGGGAACCATCTATTATGTTTGTTGACGAACCAACATCCGGTCTGTCATCTATGGACTCTGAGATGGTAATGGATCTTTTAAAAGAACAAGCACTTAAAGGCAAATTAATTATTGTTAATATCCATCAACCTTCTTCAGATATTTACAAGCTTTTTGACAAAATGTTGTTCTTGGACAAAGGCGGCTATCCTATATATTACGGCGATCCATTGGATGCTGTTACCTATTTTAAAAAAGCAGTTAATCATGTAGATGCTAACATTAGTGAATGTTCCGTATGCGGCAATGTCAATCCGGAATCTGTTTTACAAATTATAGAAACAAAGGTGGTGGATGAATATGGCAAACAAACCCGTGAGCGAAAAATTCATCCAAAAGAATGGTATGCTCGTTTTGTCAAAGAAATTGATTCCAAAGCTGAGATTAAAGAACATTCAGGTAATATTCCTGAAAATGATTTTAAACTACCTTCTCGCTTAAAGCAGTTTTTTATTTATATGAAACGCGATGTGCTTGCTAAAGCAACAAACAAGCAATATTTATTAATGAACCTGCTTGAAGCCCCTTTGCTTGCCATTATTTTAGGGTATTTTACAAAATATATTGCCGGTGACAAATATCTTTTTTCGTTGAATGTGAATTTACCCGGATACATGTTTATGGCAGTTGTTGTTGCTTTGTTTCTTGGTATGACCGTTAGTGCCGAAGAAATTATCCGCGATGTAAAAATCCAAGAGCGGGAGTCATTCCTGAATTTAAGCCGCTTTAGTTATATCAATTCCAAAGTGGTTCTAATGCTATTTATTTCTGCTATTCAGACTATTTCTTTTGTCATTTTAGCTAATTTGATTTTGGGTATTCACGGGCTGACATTCAACTATTGGATAATTCTTTTCACTACCTCTGCTTTTGCTAATTTGGTGGGATTAAACATCTCTGCTGCCTTAAATTCTGTTGTTACCATTTACATAATGATTCCATTTATCTTGGTGCCGGAACTTTTATTAAGTGGTACCGTTGTTAAGTTTGACAAACTACATAAAAGTCTTGCCTCCGACAAATATGTTCCCGTGGTAGGCGATTTGATGACTTCACGATGGGCATACGAAGCCATGGCGGTTTCAGAATTTAAAGACAATCACTACGAAAAGCATTTTTATCAGATTGACAAAGAGATGAGTGATGATGCTTATATTTACAGTTCATTGATTCCCAATTTGGAAAATAAAATTACTGCTATAAAAAGTAATCTTTTTAAAAATGATCAACCGGAAAAGACCAAAAAATACTTTAATATTCTACTTTATGAAGTTAATCATTTAGGGCAAATAACCGGAGAACCATTTAAAAAATATCCATTTACTTTAGAGCAATTTAAGGATAAGAAATTTGTGAAATGGCTCAACCGTTACCTGACAGATGTTAAATTAGATTACAGCCATAAACGACAAGATGCTGCTAGGGAGAAAGACAAAATTTACGAACAATTGATTAAAGAACTAGGCTCTAAAGATGCAGTTATCAAATTAAAAAATGATAATTACAATGAGGAGCTTGCCGATTTAGTTCAAAACAAACGAAATCTTATTAGGATAAAAGATGGTAAAAACGAAATGATTCGTAAAATTGATCCTATTTTCTATTATCCCGAAAACAGCTATGGAAGAGCTCATTTTTATGCGCCTGTTAAAAAGATAGGTAATTACTTTATTGATACACTTTGGTTCAATGTCATTTTTATTTGGCTAACGACACTGTTTATGTATATTGTGTTGCAGTTTAACTGGTTGCGAAAATTATTTGATTATTTTGAAACCCTTAAACTACGAAAATCATAGCCATGAAATGATGGCTACAAGAGAGCCGATTTTAGTCAGTGAACTTCCGTTGCATATTCCAAGCTACCGCAAGTGTTCTCGCTTGTGGCAAGTAAAGCGTCCGGTCTAAAAACTAACCATAAAGAAAGCTGTCAGGATTTCAAACCCTGACAGCTTTGATTTGAATCTACAATCCTTTATTATATTTTATTGGTATTAGGTATTACAAATGACTCGTTCATTGTCGTTAGTTATCAATGTCATTAAGTCAAGGATGAAATCCGAAAAATGTGCGTCATCGCGAGGAAAAATGGCGAAGCAATCTTTTTAAAATCAGCAGATTGCCACACTCGTTCCTCGTTCGCAATGACGGAGGATTTGTTAATAATGCCTTAGTTGGTCTTATTTCCTGTTATTGCCAAAATCCGTTGCAGTAGTGTGGGGTGCGAATAGTGAACATAGACATAAGCAGGGTGTGGCGACAGGTTTGATAAGTTATTTGACGATAGTTTTTTTAGTCCGGAAATCAACTGCTTAGCCAATCCTTTTTCAGCAGCAAACCGGTCAGCTTGGTATTCGTTTCGTCGCGAGAAGCGATTCATGACCATAGCAAGCAGTGTTGAGAGTGGGGAATACAATATCCCGAACACAATCATATTCAGATAAAAATAAGTATTCCCAATGTCAGGGGAGTTGTATCCTAGAGGTGAAGTCAGCAAGGCGGTAGAGAGTTGTCTGCTTCCGGCAAAAAGGGAAAATAGCCAAAGCAGAATACCGGTGTGGATAATAGAAATGAAAATAGATTTCAGGACATGTTTTCGTTTATAGTGACCTACTTCGTGAGCTAACACAGCCACAATTTCTTCGGTTGTCATTTGTTCTATCAAGGTGTCATAGAGTACAATTCGTTTTTTATGGCCTAGTCCCGAAAAGTAAGCATTGGCTTTGGTAGAGCGTTTTGAGCCATTAATAATAAAAATATTGTCTAATTTGAATTGGGCTTTTTCGGCAAACCGGCTGATAGCATCGCGTAGTTCTCCTTCTTCTAATGGGGTTTGTTTGTTAAAGAGTGGAACGATAAGATTGGAATAAAACATGGCCATAAAAACGGAGAATCCGCTGACCAATAGCCATGCCCAAATCCAAAACGCTTTGCCGGTAATTTGGTAAAAATATAAAATGAGTCCAAGGATT